>Ga0114951_10003885_pt1 | contig 15052 bp, 10 predicted proteins | sample AM7aDNAmetaG_FD_88677 | JGI IMG/M metagenome (GOLD analysis project Ga0114951, IMG submission 88677) | Freshwater microbial communities from Finland to study Microbial Dark Matter (Phase II) - AM7a DNA metaG | ecosystem: Environmental > Aquatic > Freshwater > Lake | place: Finland: Lake Alinen...
GACAAGCAGATGGGCGGCTCGCATCATGTCTCGTGGATACCGCCGGGGCTGCCGGGCGCGGGACATCTACTTGTTTTTAACAACGGCCAATATCTCTACCAGCGCACACCGGGTTCTTCGATTCTGGAAATCAATCCGTGCCTCGACGCGGATGATCGCGACACCGGCAAATACGTGAATCCGCCCGTCGCCGGCTACCGTCGCGAAACTTACGACAAGGATACACACAACGCGCCGCGCCAAATCTCGAAGCAAATCGTGTGGAGCTATCGCTCGCAAAACAGCCACGGCTTTTTCAGCCACATCGGCGGCAGCGCGCAACGATTGCCGAACGGCAACACGTTGATCTGCTCCGACACCGAGGGACATTTCTTCGAAGTGACCGGCGATGGCAAACTCGTGTGGGAATACATCAATCCGGTGACGCGCGATTTCGGCACGGTGAAAGTGCTGTCCGACGCGCTGCCGATGGTGAACAGCGCCTTCCGCGCCTTTCGGTTCGCGCCGGATTTCCCCGCGTTCAAGGACCGCGAACTGAAACCGCTCGGCACGATCACCGAATCTTTTGCGACACCTCCGCATCCCAAGCAACGTCCATTGGGGGACAGGCCGCAAGGTCCGGGCGGACGCGGTCGCGGCGGTCAGCGCGGTGGTGATAATACGGACAACCGTCCGCCGCGCGATAACCAGCGCGAGAAATAAAATCATGATCATGGTTCATCATCCTCTGCATCGCCCTACTCGCTTTTGACTCAAATGCTGTCATAGAATGCAGTCATGAACGCAATGCTTCTCATTTATATCGCCCTGCTGTTAGCGCCGTTCACGACTTTGCACGCGGGCATGCCGCCAGACTACGCGCCCGCTCCGCCGGACAACCCGCTCAAAGGCTTCGCGCCTTATGCTGGCCAAGCGCGTGAGTTTCCGCACAGCCTGGAGTTCAGCTATCTGCCGGTGCGCGCGGTGATGAGCGGCCCGGACACGTTTGACTGGCAGCCGTTGGAACGACTCATCTCGGATATCGCGGGCCGTGGTTGTCAGACCGTATTCCGGTTTTATCTCGAATACCCGAACAAGCCGCTGGCTGTGCCGCAATTCCTGCTCAATGCCGGCGTGCGTATCTTCACCAACACTGTTGTCAGCGGCGGCAAGCAGGAACAAATGCTCACCCCTGACTACGAGGACGCGCGCCTGCGGGCCGCGATGACCAATTTCATCGCCGCACTCGGCGCGCGTTACGACGGCGACCCGCGGATCGGTTTCGTCACGGCCGGCCTGCTTGGGAAGTGGGGCGAATGGCACGATTATCCATTCGGCAAACTGTGGGCCAGCAAGACCGTTCAGCGCGAGGTGATGGATGCCTACGCGGCCGCTTTCAAGAAGACCCCCGTCCTGCTGCGCTATCCAGCTCCCGAAGACGATCCAGCCTACGCCGCGAATCATACGCGCCCGTTCGGTTATCATGATGATTCGTTCGCGTGGGCCACGATACCCACTGGCCGCGAGAACGATAGCTGGTTCTTCCTCACGCGCATGCAGCGGGCCGGTTCAGAGGCGACGAACAAATGGCGTGTGCATCCGATTGGCGGCGAGGTTCGGCCCGAAGTCTGGCGCGGCTTGTGGGATGAACCGTCAAGCGCGCCGAAGGGTCAGGAATTTCTTCGCTGCGTCGAGGAAACGCACGCGACGTGGTTGATGGATTCTAGCATCGAGCGTGAACTCACCGCCGAGCAGCGTGAACGCGCTATTGCCGGTGCGCGCCGGCTCGGTTACGAATTCTACATGGTCTCTGCCAAGTTAAAGATGAGTGCGACAAAGCGCGAGTTGAGCGTCTTGACGACGCTAAGAAATTTTGGCGTCGCGCCTTTCTACGCTGATTGGCCTGTCGAACTGGGCGCACTCGATGCGCATGGTGAAATCGTTGCGACATGGCTGCCCGGCTGGAAACTCGCCGGTTTGTTGCCGGGCGACGCCGATCGCTCATGGGAATACCAGGCTGAAACGAGTCGGCTCGCCACAGGCAACTATCATCTCCTGCTGCGCGTGCCCAACCCCATGCCCAACGGTCGGCCATTGCGGTTCGCCAACCGCGCGCAAGATCAACACCTTCCGGGGTGGCTGACGTTGGGCGAGTTCAAGCAGAGATGAAAGCAACCATAATGATGAAAGACATCGCCACGTTCCTGGCCGCCCTTCTGCTAGCGTTACCGGCTGCGCTGCTCGCTGCCATGCCGGCGCAGCCGAACTGCATTTTACCCCCTCGTCGCGAACGGCCACGACGCCGGCAAATATCGACTCTTTTACGCAACCGCCGCGCCCGAAGCAGCGTCCGCCCGGAGACAGCCAGGCCCGGGCGATCGCGGTAATGGCGGTCAACGCGGTGGCGACAATCCTGACAACCGTCCGCCGCGTGACGATCAGCGCGGGGGAGACCGTTCCCAGCCATCGCCAGACTTGAGCTTATGCGCAAATCGTGCGATTAACCTTTCAATTTTCAACAAGATGAAGCGCCTTAAATTTCTTTCCAACCGCCGCGAGTTTCTCGGCATGCTTGCTTCTACATTGGCGTGGCTGTCGTTGCCGGCATTCGCGCAAAACAACCAGCCTGGCCAACGGAAACGTGGCGGCCAAGGAGGTCAGGGCGGACGCGGTCGCCGGAGCGCGGAAGATTACGTTTTGCCGCTGGAACTCGCGGCGTTCAGTTGGCTGTCCCTGCTGCTGGGCCGCGTCAGCGACCAATCAGTGACGGTGAATTCACTCGCGAAGGAAACCATTGAAGGATTTTTTGAATACGGAACTTCAGCGGGCAATTATACCAACAAAACCGGCGTTCTGACTTTTGCCGCGAACAAACCCATTGAAATCGCATTCGACAAGCTGCAACCGAACACACAATATTTTTACCGGCTCAATTTTCGCAAGCCCGACGAATCCAATTTCACCGTGAGACCAGAGTGCCGCTTTCACACCCAACGTTCCGCCGGCAGCTCGTTCACGTTCGCGGTTCAAGGCGACTCGCATCCTGAACGCCCGCAGATGAGCGAACCGAATTTGTATGCGCGCACGTTGCAGAACGTCGCCAAGGACAATCCGGATTTTTACATCTGCATGGGCGACGATTTTAGCGTCGCGCCGATTCGCGAAGTCACCTTTAATGCCGTCGCCGAGCGCTACACGCTGCAAAGGCCGTTTCTGGGACTCATCGGCCAGAGTGCGCCGGTGTTTTTGTTGAATGGCAATCACGAGCAGGCATCGTTGTTCAATTTCAACCAGACTGATGAGCGCCACGCTGTCGCCGTTCACGCGCAAAACGCGCGCAATCAATTTTTCCCGACACCCGCACCGGACGGATTTTATTCCGGCGATACCGAGACGCTGCCATCGGTTGGGCTGCGAAAGGATTATTGCGCGTGGACTTGGGGCGATGCGTTGTTTGTGATTCTCGACAACTACTGGCATTCACCCGTGCAGGTGGACAGCGGCTTTCGCGAGGCAGAGGCGGGCGGCGGTAACCGCGGGCGCGGCAAGGACCGCGACTGGTGGGCGCTGACGATCGGCGACACGCAGTATCACTGGTTCAAACGAACGCTGGAGCAGAGCAAAGCCAAATATAAATTCGTCTTCGCACACCACGTGCTCGGCTCCGGTCGTGGCGGCGTGGACGAATGCGACCTCTATGAATGGGGCGGTCGGAACAAGCGCGGCGATTGGGAGTTTGCGCAGAAGCGGCCCGGTTGGGAGTTGCCGATCCATCAACTCATGGTCAAGCACGGGGTCACGATTTTCTTTCAAGGCCATGATCATCTTTATTGCCAGCAGGAACGCGACGGCATCATTTATCAGGAAGTGCCGATGCCCGCCGATCATGGCTACATGACTTACAACGAGGAGCGTTATCAATCCGGCGTGAAGCTGCCAAATTCCGGCCATTTGCGCGTGACCGTCTCGCAGGACAATGTGAAGGTGGAATACGTCCGTAGCTTTTTGCCGAAGGACGAAACCGTGCAAAGCAAGACCGGCTGCATCGCGCACAGCTATGTCGTGCAGGCGAAGGGGTCTCATGCCTGATGTGGAGTTGATTTTGCGTTCAGGTTTTCTTAAAGTTGCCTGGCAAACCTGATACCGGGAAAACAATGGCTTTCAAGCTCGCTCTTAAATTTCGGCTTCCGCGTGCTTTGCCGCTGGCCGCCGTGTGGGCGTTGCAGATGATGGCAGCCGGCTCCCACTGCGGCAATGGACACAAGCGGTTTGACGATACCTTCACGCTTGACACGGACTCGCCTCTGCCTGCGCCAGCCGGGAAGAGTGGCCGTCGAAAATGAACCAGGCTCCGATCTTGCACTCTGAGCAAAGAAAAGCGCTCGCAAACACGACTTCTTCACCTCGTCTTAAGGTTCGCTTTCGTAACGTTGGCGCATGAAAAACGTAACGGCGTTCCCAACAGTGCCTCTGCAACTGAGAGCCAACGCGATGTAATAAACTGATTATTTTATGCAAAAACTCTCCCATCTCGCCATCAACGCCGAGGGATTTATTTTTAATCCATCCACCGGCGACAGTTTTCAGGCCAGCCAGTCTGGGCTGGACATCATCAACGGTCTGCGCGAAGGCCGGAGCGACGAGGAAATCGCCCGGAAGCTGACCGACAACTACGATGTTTCCGTGGAAAATGCGCGGCGTGATCTGGCCGATTTTCGCGGCAGCTTGAAATCGCTCGGCCTGATTTGAGGCACCTATGAAAGAACTCATCGTCGGCGTTTCCGGCATCAACGCGATTGACAATCCCGGTCCCGGCATCGGCGTCGCGCGCAGCCTCAAGGAGGATGCGGAGCTCAAGGTGAAGATTGTCGGCCTCGCCTACGACGCGATGGAGCCGGGCATTTACATGGACTGGGTCGTGGACAAGTCCTACATGATGCCTTATCCGTCGGGCAACGGCGACACGTTCATTGAGCGACTGCTGCACATCAAGCAGAATTACGGACTGGACTGCGTGATTCCAAATCTCGACGCCGAGCTGCCACTCTTCATCAAATACGCCGACGATTTGGCGGCGCATGGCATCCGCACTTTTCTACCGGGCATGGAGCAGTTCAAGTTGCGAGGCAAAGACCGGCTGCTCGACATTTCGGCGAAGATCAACATTTCACTGCCGCGCACCAAAGTCGTGACCAGTGTGGACGGGCTGTTGAAAGCCATCGAGGACATCGGCCTGCCGGTGATGGTGAAAGGCAGTTTTTACAAGGCGTATCGCAGTTTCACGACGGCGGAGGCCATCTCGCACTATCACGACCTGGTGGCGGAGTGGGGCTATCCGATAATTGTCCAGCAAGTCGTGACCGGGGATGAAATGAACGTGGTTGGCTTGGGCGACGGCGAGGGCAACTCGCTGGGGCTGGTCGGCATCAAAAAACTTTCCATCACCGCGCTCGGCAAAATCTGGACTGGCGTCACGGTGAAAAATGAAAAGATGCTCGCAGCCGTGGCGGACTTCATCCGCGAATTCAAGTGGCGCGGGCCGTTTGAACTGGAGTGCATCGTCCACGACGACGAGGTTTTTCTCATCGAAATCAACCCGCGCTTTCCCGCGTGGTCCTACTTTGCGACCGGCGTGGGCATCAATCTGCCGTCACGGCTCGTGCGCCGCGCGTTCGATCTGCCGGTGGCACCGGTGCCGGATTACGAGGCGGGCAAGCTGTTCATCCGCTACACCTATGAACTGGTGACCGACATGGCCGCGTTTCAAAAAGCCATCACTAAAGGCGAAGTGCCGTGAAACTGAATCTCAGAAAACCAACTATCGCACCATGAAGCAACCTTACGAAAAACCGATCATCAACAAGCTGCACACCGGACTTATGAATAAGTTCGGCCGCAGCCCCGCCTACGCCCGCAAGGTGCGCTCCGAAATTGACGGCGTGCCGGTTGACACGCTCATCTCGAAGTTTGGCTCGCCGCTGTTCGTCTATTCCGAGCGAGTTATCCGGCAGAAGCATCGGCAGATGCAGACGGCATTCTCGACGCGCTACCCGAACGTGGTCATGGGTTGGTCTTACAAGACCAATTATCTCAGCGCCATCTGCGCCGTCATGCACCAGCAAGGCTCGGTGGCGGAAGTCGTTTCGGAAATGGAATACCAGAAAGCCCGTGCTGCCGGCATTCCCGGTGAAAAAATAATTTTCAACGGTCCGCACAAATCGCCCGCCGCGCTGGAGAAGGCCGTCAAGGAAGGCGCGATGATCAACCTGGATCACCTCGACGAAATTTACGACCTCGAACAAATCGCTCAGAAGCTCAAACGCAAAATCCATGTCGGCATCCGGCTCAATCTGGACTGCGGCATTTATCCGCAATGGTCACGCTTCGGCTTCAATTTGGAAACCGGCCAGGCGCTGGAAGCCGTCAAGCGCATCAAGCAGGGCGGCAAGCTGGTTTTGAACGGATTGCATTGCCACATCGGCACATTCATCATGGAAACTTCCGCCTACGCCAAGCAGGTCGAAAAAATGGTGGCCTTCGCCTACGAGGTGGAGAAGTTGTTTGATTACTCGATTGAATACCTCGACATCGGCGGCGGTTTCCCGTCAAAGAGCCGGCTCAAGGGCGTTTATTTGCCGCCCGAAGTGGCGCTGCCGTCCATTGACGAATTCGCCGAAGCCATTACGCACGCACTCTCGAAGGCGCTGCGGCCCGGCGACTTTCCGAAACTGATTCTGGAATCCGGCCGCGCGCTGGTGGACGAGGCGGGCTACCTTATTACCACCGTCGTTGCTTCCAAGCGCCTGGCCGACGGCACGCGCGCCTACGTTGCCGACGCGGGCTTGAACCTTCTGTTCACTTCGTTTTGGTATAAGTTCAACATCGAAATGGACCGCGAAGTCGGCGGCATCAATGAACACAGCGTAGTCTATGGTCCACTCTGCATGAATATTGACATTCTCGACGAAGGCGTTTTGTTGCCGTCGCTGACGCGCGGAACGCGGCTCATCGTCTCACCGGTGGGCGCTTACAGCCAGACGCAATCCATGCAGTTCATCGAGTATCGTCCCGCCTCTGTGCTCATCGGCGAAAAGGGCGAAGTGGATATTATCCGCGAGGCGGAAAACCTTGCCGACTTCACGCGCGGTGAGAAGTTGCCGAAGCGGCTGGCGGTCGGCAGCGGCAAATGAAAGACAACCTAAAAGCCATTTTCAGCAGCTACGCGGAGATTTTCTTTCTCCCCAGCGGTGTGGTTGGCGCTGTCATCTTTGCGGTGACGCTCGTCAATCCGAACCTCGCGCTGGCGGGCATCATCCCAGTGCTGTCGGCTTATGGCTTCGCGCGGCTGGTGCGGATGGAGAAGCAGTTTCTCCAGTCCGGTTATTACACCTACAATCCGCTGCTGGTGGGGCTGTCGCTCGGAAACTTGTTTCAACTCAGCGGATTGACGGTGTTCTTCATCGTGTCCGCCGGCGTGCTCACTTTTCTAGTGACCGTATTTGTGGCGAATGTTTTCTGGACTTACTTGCGGCTGCCCATTCTCAGTCTCCCGTTTGTCGTGGTGAGTTCCATCGCGTATCTCGCTTCGCTGCGCTACTCGAACCTGCTTGTCGTGACGCATCACAACGCTGCGCTGCTGCTGGCTGATCTTAGTCTGCCGTATTGGTTGGCCGGCTTTTTTAAAGCTTTCGGCGCAGTGCTGTTTGTGCCGAGTGTCGTTATGGGGCTGTTGTTAAGTTTGGTCGTATTGCGTTACTCGCGCATCCTGTTTCTGCTGGCGCTGGGGGGCTATTACTCTGGTGCCATCATTCGCAGCCTGATGCTCGGCTCGACGCATCAGGCGTTTGCCGACCTGAATAACTTCAACTTCATTTTCATCGCGATGGCGCTGGGCGGCGTGTTTCTGATTCCGTCACTGACGAGCTATTTGCTGGCGTTCATCGGCGTGGTCATTTCCACCGTGCTGATGGATGCCATCACCGGATTTTGGAGCTTCTACGGCATCCCAGCGTTCACGCTGCCGTTCAATGTCGTGACCCTCGGCTTGGTTTATGTGCTGGGCCTGCTTGGGCATCCGATGGTCGCCACCGTCGTAGGTCGCACGCCGGAGGAGACATTGGAAAATTATCTCGCGAACCGTCTGCGTTATCGGGGTTGGAATTTTACGCTCTATCTGCCGTTCTCCGGCAAGTGGACGGTATGGCAGGGCTGGGACGGCCAATGGACACACAAAGGCAGTTGGCGCTACGCCTATGACTTTGTCATCACCGACGAAAATGGCAAAACCCATCGTGGCGAAGGCGCGCGGCTCGAAGATTATTACTGCTATAACAAACCCGTCCTCTCGCCCGTGCGTGGTCGTGTAGTGCAAATCGTGGATGACTTGCCCGACAACCGCATCGGTGGCGCGGACGAGACCAACAACTGGGGCAACCTCGTGATCATTCAGGGCGCGGGCGGTTTGTTTGTGGAACTTTCGCAGTTCGCGGAAAAATCGATCCGCATGAAAAAAGGCGACTGGGTCGAGCGCGGCGCGGTGCTGGGTCTTTGCGGTAACAGCGGTTACTCGCCCCAGCCACACATTCATGTGCAGGTGCAGGCCAGCGACACGATTGGCGCGGCTTCGACGCCCTTCAGCTTTGTGAGTTATGTTGGAAACGGCGAGTATCAGGCAAATGCTCTGCCCTTGGAAAAAGTCGTCATCGAACCGCTCTACCGCGACAAGCGGCTCGACAATATTACGAATTTCGTGCTCGATGACGAACTTCATTATGAAGTGCAACGTGCCGGACGGAAGATTGATGAAGCCAAGTTCAAGGTCAAAATGGCGGCAGATGGCACGTTTTATTTTCAATCCGTGCGCGGCGAACTCTATTTCGGTAAACACGAAGGCACATTCTACATCTACCGTGTTTCGGGCGACGACCCGTGGCTGCGGCTGCTCTTTCTCGCGTTGCCACGCCTGCCACTGGCTTGGCGCGAGAATCTGAAATGGCATGATTATGTGCCGGTGGGAATGATCACCCGTGGCGCGCGGGAAGCGGTCGTGGGGTTTTTCAGTTCCGTGTATCCCAAACTGGCCACGGTGAAGGTGACCCAGACATTCACAACTGAAAACCGTGTGGAGTCAATCATCGAAGCCGGTCTGCTTCACCTGCGTCGAGTGGCGTCGGTCGAGTTGGATCACCAGAAAGGCTTTGCCTCGGTGACAGTGGATGCTTTCACCCTCAAGCGCATAAACCATGAGCCGTGACAATAACATTTGCAAATTCGTGCGGATGACTACATTCACGCTACTGGGATTGCTGAGTGTCGGGCAAAATGTCTTTGCTGAAACGGAGAGTCGTTCTCCGACCTACCCATCCGAAATGCATCTCGCTTGGCAATGCTATAATAACGGCAGTTTTTCCAATTCGATTAAGCATTTTCAGGCTGCCATTCAATCTGCCCCGCAATCTCTTGAAGCCAGACTTGGCTGCTTGCTGCCAACGCTGGCCCTAAAAAGATTTGCCGAGGCCGAATCAGGCGCCAAGCAAGTCCTCAAACAATACCCCGCGAACTATTACGCCCTACGGATGCAAGGCAAGTATGAGCAAGCTGAATTAGTGCTCAACCGCGCGCTGGCTCTTCAACCAGCCGAAGTCTCATTGCTGCTGGAACTGGCCCTCGTCAAACTGGCCCGCAAGCAAAATGCCACCGCCAAGGGTCTTTTTCTCGACGTGCTGACACTCTCCCCGACAAATGGAATTGCGATTCAGCAACTGGCTTTGCCGCAGCTAATCCATGACCCGCACGATGAGTCGCAGCCGTGGAGTTTTTCCGCCGGCCTGCGCCCGCTTGATTCCGCACGAAAAATCAGCGTTGAAGCCGCACCCTATGTCGCCTATCTTGACTACCACGGCACCGCTTCCAAGGACCATGCGGATTTGGCTGGCACCTACGCCGCTTTCGGCTACGGGTTGGAGCACTTGGTGGAAGCCGAGGCGGACTATATCCATAAATTCTATCGCGGTTATCCGTCCTTGAGGCAATGGGACTTCACGCTCGCCTACGACAACTACTACATTCCGCACCTCAAGCTGCGCGCCGGAGGCCATTATGTCACCAGTGAAGATCGTTACACGGATGAAGGTTGGGTGGCGTTTGGCGGCGCGGAATACTACGCCGCAAACCGTTGGTCGGTCGGCGTGGATGGCTATTTCACGGAGTATCCGAAATTTCAAACCCACTTGGAAGTAGTTCAAATTGTTCCGCATTTCGGCGTCACCTTTGGGCATGGTGAAAACTATTCCTGGAACAATGACGTGCACGGTTACTGGATTCGCCCAAATCAAGACTTTCTCCAGCAGCGCGATTTCTTTTCGATTGAGGACAAGCTTTCGCTCAACTGGCGGCGCTGGACTTTCTCGGCGTTTGGCTGGACCGGGCAACAAGTCTTCGCGGTGCGGAATGATGGTTTCGCGCTTTACAATCTGGGCGAGGAACATAAGGCCGGTTATGGCATGGAAGTGCGCTATGTTTTCTCTGAACACTTTGCCCTCACACTGCGGGCGAACCGAGAGGAGTTCCGGGACATTGCCACCACGCCTAACGCTTCGTCTGACATGTATCTGGCGATGCTGAATTTATATTTTTAACCACGAAAGGATCACATCATGAAAACCAAACTCATTCTTCTGGCAGTCGGCTTTGCGGTCGCTCTGGCCGCCGCCCCCAACGGTGCTCAAAGCATGAACGACACCGAGATTCGCGACGCCTACTACAAATCCTACAGCTATGAAAAGACGCAAAACTATGACGATGCCATCAAAGCCATCATGCCAGTCGTGAGCGCCTACCCGCAGGGTTATACTGTGAATCTGCGCCTGGGCTGGCTTTATTATCTGGCTGGCAATTATGCCAATTCCAAGACATACTATCAGGCCGCAATCAAGATTGCGCCGGCGTCAATTGAGGCAAAACTGGGCTACACGCTGCCATTGCTGGCCCAAGAGCGTTATGAAGAAGCTGAGGCGGTCACTAAAGAAATCATTCGCATTGACGCTTCGAACTACTACGCCAACCTCCGGCTCGCGTTCGCCCTGCGGATGCAGAAAAAGTTGGATGCGGCTGAAGAAGTATTGAACCGGGCGCTGCCGCTCTACCCGACTGATGTGAAATATCTTACCGAACTCGGTCTGGTGAAGGTCGCACAGGACCAATGCACCGCCGCCCGGCGCATTTTTACTGACGTGCTCACGCTCGACCCGGAAAACGTCGTGGCCAAAGAACAGCTTAATACCACAAACAAAACCAGTGAAGTCAAGAAATGAACGAAGCGCGATGGCTTGTCTGCACAGCATTCAAATAAAAATCCCACCTATGAAATACGCCTATCTCCTAATTGTAATTATTGGAATAAGTTTATCATGGACAACTTCCGCCCAAGTGCCGCAACTTATCAACTATCAGGGCCGCGTCACCGTCAATGGCACCAATTTCAGCGGCGCAGCCCAGTTTAAGTTTGCGCTCGTCAATGCCGCCGGAAGCTCGAACTACTGGAGCAATGACGGCACAGTTACGGGGCAGCCGGTTGCCGTGGTGCCGATCACCGTAACCAACGGTCTTTATTCGGTTTCGCTGGGAGACACTGCGCTGGCAGGCATGATCGTGCCAGTTGCCGCCACGGTTTTCGCCAACTCGAATGTCTGGTTGCGCGTGTGGTTCAACGATACCACCACTGGCTTCCAGCAACTGGTCCCGGACCAGCGCATCGCCGCCGTTGGTTATGCCTTTGTGGCGGCCAGCGTGGACCCCACCATTGATCTCCGCGCCCAAAGATTGAATATCGGGACCGGCAATTACTTGAGTGGCGCAAACGCTGCCATTGCCGGCGGCATCGCCAACACTGTTACGAACAACTACACTTTTATCGGCGGCGGCCTGACCAACGCCGCTTATGGTCTGGGATCCGCTGTCGGCGGTGGCGAGCTAAATCTGGCCAGTGGAACACTGGCATTTGTCGGCGGAGGCTATGACAACTCGGCCGGCAACGTTGAGGCCGTGGTGGCCGGAGGCGGGTTGAACGCGGCCAGTGGCACGAATTCTTTTATCGGCGGCGGCTATGGCAATCTGGCGACTAATACCGAGGCGACCATTTCCGGCGGAGAATACAACGGCGCGTATGGCGTTATTTCCACAATTGGCGGCGGCTTTGGTAATCTGGCCAGCGGTTACGCTGCGACCATTCCGGGAGGTTACGGCAACGTCGCGTCCGGCGCCTACTCCTTCGCGTCCGGGGCCGGTGCGGCGGCGACCAACTTTGGCGCCTTTGTCTGGGCCGATGCCTCCACCACTAATATTTTTTACTCTACCAATAGCAACGAATTTTGCGTGCGGTCATCGGGAGGCGTGCGTATTTACGCAAATGCTGCGCTCTCGCTTGGAGTGCGTCTCGCGCCCGGCGGAAACACTTGGAGTTCCACCAGCGACCGCAACGTGAAGGAAAATTTCAAGCCGGTGGATGGCCGCGCAGTGCTGGCAAGATTGGTGGCCACGCCCGTAACCGAATGGAATCTGATCTCTCAAGACCCGGCCATCCGGCACATCGGACCCATGGCGCAGGATTTCAAAGCCGCCTTTGGCGTTGGCGAAGACGATCATCACATCAGCACCACCGACGCCGATGGCGTGGCTTTTGCTGCCATTCAAGGTCTGAATCAATTGGTGCAGGAGAAGGACGCGCAAATAAACCAACTAGAGAAATCCATGCGGGCGCTCGAACAACGACTGAAGCTAGTTGAACAAATACAGCAAGCAGCGCGCCTGTCTCAAGCCGGCGACCAATGAATATGAGGTTGCACACACAAATGGTTTGGGGTTGGCGCTTGCTCGGCCTTTTCATGGTTTTCGCGCTGTTGGCAAGCGTCAGCGCGTTTGCCGCCCTGACGGCCTCGACTGTGGATTGCGGCGGCAGACACGCCAGCAGCAGCAATTACGCGATTGACGGCAGCATCGGAGGAGTCGCTGGCTGTTCATCCGCCGCCTCGTCGGCGGTGATGGCTCGAGGCGGTTACCCCGGGCAATTATATGATGCCAAGACTCTTCAATTGAATGCTTCGCCTGCCGCTGTCAATGAAACCAGCAACTGCCAGCTTAGTGCCGTGGCAATTATGACTGACAACACATTTCTTCCAATTCCAGCGACTGGAGTTATTTGGAGTAGCTTCAGTTGGCCCATTACTTCCATCAGTGCCAGCGGAATGGTAACTACTACAAACGTCTATCAAAATACCGCTGCCACGGTAAATGCGAGCTATCAGTCCATTTCTGCCGCGCTCGTGCTTATGGTGCTGAATGTGAACAATGATGACTTTGGCATTTATGCCAATGACGGAATTCCCGACTGGTGGCAGGTGCAATACTTTGGGTTGAGTAATCCAAACGCCGGGCCTCTGCACGATCCGGATGGCGACGGCGTGGATAATTGCCATGAGTATGTCGCCGACACCAATCCGACGAATGCCCAATCCTATCTTCATATCGAACGCCTGGCGAGGACGGCAGGATACGCCACTTATTTTCAGGCGCAGACCAACCAAAGCTATATCCTTTACTACTCAACCAATCTGGGATCTGGCAAGTGGAACCAAGTTCCCGCGCAAACACGGATTCGCACCAGCAGCGGAGCGCAGGCGCTGGTGGATACTTCGCCCGCCGGCTCGCAACGATTTTACCGGGTCGCGACCACCGCATGGAATCTCAGGCTCCAAAGCCTGGCTCTTTTTACCGGTTGGAGTGTTTCCTTCACCTCATCCTCCAATCGCCAATACACGTTATATTACCGGACGAACTTGATTTATGGCGGATGGACAAACATTCCTGCGCAAACCGCCATTCTTGGCAGCGGCGGCGTGGACACGTTGAGCGATGCGTCGCCTGCAAATATACAGCGCTTCTACCGCCTCGGAGTCCAGATTCCTTGAGATTTGATAATGAGGCCAATGGCAAATTCAATCAGCGCAGCCTGCTGGATGTGGCTTGTGGCACTTTCAGCTTTTCAATTGACGGAATGCGGCGCGCAAACCAACGCCGCCAAGGTCGCCCGGGGACATCATTCTCAATCGGTAACAAACCTTTTCAACCTCGCCGTGCCGGCGCACCCGTATGATTTGATTCTCGCCCGCCCGCAGAAAATCTCGGTCACGTTGAGCGCACTCGCCTATCACGACGCTGAAGGCGGCGTCGCTTACGGCACACAACCGGGCATCTACACCAATCAAACACCGCTGCGCCCGCTCAAGGCCGGCATACCGGTCGAATTCATACTCAGCCCGCTACAGCCGGACACGAAATATTTTTACCATCTTCACCTGCACTGCGCCGGCAGCAGTGCTTTCACCAACAGCCCGGAATTTGCCTTCCACACCGCGCGTCCCGCGGGCAGCAGCTTTACCTTCACCATGACGGCGGACGCGCATCTGGACGAGCACACCAGCGCGGAAGTTTATCTGCAAACACTCGCCAACATCCGTGCCGACGCGCCGGATTTTCACATTGATCTCGGCAACCTGTTCATGACCGACAAGCACGCCACGCGCGACGAGGCGGCGAGACAATACTTGGCGCAACGATTTTATCTCGGGCAAATCTGTTCTTCCGTTCCGCTTTTTCTGGCCCTTGGCGTGCATGACGGCGAGAGCAGCCGCTATGACGACGGTTCGCCGGACAGACTCGCTGCGTGGTCAAACGCCATTCGGAAAAAATATTTTTCCAATCCTCAGCCGGACAATTTTTATACCGGTGATTCGACCCTGAGAGCACCAAATGGACTTCTGCAAAACTATTATGCCTGGACTTGGGGCGACGCGTTGTTCATGGTGCTTGATCCATACCGTTATTCGCTACGCTCAGGTGGCCGCAACAACAATGGCTGGGCGTGGTCGCTTGGTCGCGTGCAATATGACTGGCTCGCTAAAACGCTGGCCGGCAGTCACGCAAAATTCAAATTTGTCTTTCTGCACAATCTCCTGTGCGGCGATCAGGCTTCGCGTGGCGGTGTGGAGATTGCCGGATTCAACGAATGGGGTGGAAA
>Ga0114951_10003886_pt1 | contig 15052 bp, 17 predicted proteins | sample AM7aDNAmetaG_FD_88677 | JGI IMG/M metagenome (GOLD analysis project Ga0114951, IMG submission 88677) | Freshwater microbial communities from Finland to study Microbial Dark Matter (Phase II) - AM7a DNA metaG | ecosystem: Environmental > Aquatic > Freshwater > Lake | place: Finland: Lake Alinen...
ATAGTTTATTGTTTGAACGTAAAGGCTATGGTGGTGCTGCTCGGGATCAATTAACTAATTGGGCTAAAGATATTAATTTGTTCTATAAACTGTTAGCTATAAGACCTAAATGGGGGTTAGATTTTAGTATGGACTATGTTGATGAACAGGGTAACGTATTTGAAGTACTACATTGGGAGTATGATGGGTTTAATTACGAAGAAATACAAGAAATGAAGCTTAAAAACGAGTATAAATTACTTAAGATGGATTGGGAGGATGTAAGTGAACAAATACTTGCTCGTAAACAAGAATGGTATAATTTAGACTTCTTTGAACAGTCTGCTTGGAAGTGTGATTATATTGGTATAGAAAGAGAACGTTATAAAATGGTTGCATGGTAAATGACTATATTTGATTACTTAAATTCAATACTATACAGTAAGAATAAAATAGAACTAAACTGTGATGATGAGTCGCAGTTTAGTATTTTTATGGTTAATAGGTGGTCATCTTTTTATTCTAAAGATGTAGCCAATTATATTAACCTAACTACAAATACATATGCTAATCTTTTTAATACTAAGCAAGATCAATACAATTTAGTTTATAATATAGTACCTAAAATGAAATACAAACGGTTAGACTATATTAAAAAGGCTAAAAAAGAGGATGTAGAAAAAGATAAACCTTTAATACCAGAATTTATGAGTCAACGAGAATACATCCGTAACGTTGAATTAGAGAAGTTACTGTCTAAATAAAAAATATGGCACAAGTATCAATTGACAGACTAGCAACAAAAAGAAGTTTAATAGATTTAGATAGCTATGGTAAGGGTAATTTTGGCTTAGGTGATGACTTTATCCTTTCAAAACTATTTGATGATATTCTTTTAGTGGAGTTTATCGACGAGGTTAATGATAACTCGGGTGATGCTATTAAAAGAAATGGTATATTTGTACCCACAAACGCGTTAATTAAAGCTTGGAGAAAAGCTCAAGTGGTATTAGCCGGTCCAAGTGTTACACAATGTAAAGTTGGTGATATAGTTATATTTCCAAATGACAAAGGAGCTTCTGTATCAAATATAGAAGTTGATGGGCATGGTAAGTTAAAGAAAGGTGTATTTTTAAATGAGCTCCGTATATTTGGTGTATGTAGAAAAGTTAAGAGTGAGTCAATTGCAGAAAACGTAGAACTAATAAATGAAGATAGCGTTATCCAACCTGAAAAATCTGTTAAGCAAAAACGTGTGTGAAGTAGTGTTTGCTAGACGTAGGCCTAAAGCTGGTAAGCCACCGGTTAGACGCATGCTTTGTACTCTAGATGATAATATTTTAAATAGTACAAACGGTCGTTTATCCCTAAATTATACACCACCTGGAGGAGCTCCTTCTTATAACCCAGAATCTAAAAACTTATTACTGGTTTGGGATATATTCATGCAGGATTGGAGAATGGTAAGTATGGATAGTTGTGATTTAGTAAATACTATACCAGAGGATCAGTTTTGGAATTATTTTAACAATACGCTATTAAAAATGTCCACACAACAAAAAATGGCATATATGGACTCATGATTGAAAAGACTGAAAAAATGATTAACAATTTCCTGCAAAGGAATATAGTATTTTTCATTAATAGTGAAAAACCAATGAAGACTGGAAAGCTTCTCATTTTTAAGTTTAAAGATTTTTATTTTAATTTTATTATTAAAACTGATAACGTTACAAAAACGTTTGAGATACCTTATCCTTTTAAAGTTGAGCAAGGTACTAATTGTTTAAAATTTTCCTATACAATTGAAGATTTTTCTCAAAAAAATATGGATTTGTTAGTAAAAGCAAAATTACTAAAACCTAAAAAAAGAAACAAGTTGTATAACACAACAGTTGTTTTATCTGCATTAAATTAAGATTTGATATTTACGGGTACTAAACTATACTTACTTTGTGTATAGTCGATATCTAACTAAATTTCCAGATGGCTACAATCCTAGTAGTCAACAAATTGACCTTATTAAGCGAATAGAGGATGCTTATGCAAAAGGTTACAAATACGTTATATGCAGTGCACCTACAGGTTCCGGTAAAAGTTTTATATCTAAGACTTTAGGAAACGTATCCAATAAGTGCAGTGATGAGTTTAAACGTTTAATAATGTCGTACGACGCATTTAAACAAGATTATATGGGTAATCATACTCATGAAATGGATTGTTTAAGAGAACCTAGCCATGGTGCATTTGCACTTACAATTACTAAATCATTGCAGGATCAATACAAGCAACTCTTTGATGACTCTTCGACCCTCAAAGGTAAAAGCAATTACCAATGTGAGGTCAATACTGACGTTGACGTTGAAAATGCACCTTGTCTCCTATTGCCAAAGTTAAAAGAAGAGTGTTGGTCAGTTAATAAATGCCCGTACTATAATGCAAGAAACAGGTCTTTAACTGATCAATTTAGCATTCTAAATTATAAAATGTTTTTATCTTTACCATCACATGTTAAACGTAAAAATTTTATTGTATGTGATGAAGCATCTGAACTTGAAGAAGAGTTAGTAAAACACTTCACGGCATTTGTTGATCCTGAAAAGTTTAAACTGTTAGGTGTAAGAGTACCGTTACTATACTCTGAAGATATGCAACATGTACGTACTTGGCTTACTACATTAATGGTAACGTTGAGTGAGCATATTGATGCGTTAACGCAAAAGCATAGTAGTAAAAATACTACATTAAATATTAATGATAAAATTAAGTTAAATTACTTTAAGAACTTTCACCGTACATTAAACCTTATAGATGAAACTTGGGATAAATGTGAGTATATAATTCAACGTGAAAAAGCTACGGTAAGAGTAACTCCTTTACGTGTAGATGTTTTATCAAAGTATGTGTTTGATTATGCTCAGAATGTTTTATTAATGTCAGCTACTATTGTTGATCATAAAAACTTTGCAAAGAGTTTAGGTATTGATACATATAAATATATTGAAGTAGAAAGTACTTTTGATAGTAAAAAAGCTCCAATATATGTCTCCAATGTAGGTAGACTTAGTAAGCAAAATATAGAGAAAAATATGCCTAGAATTGCAAAGCTTATTAAAGATATCTGTTCATCTCATGGTAATGAAAAAGGTATTATACATACCCATACATTAGATATAACTAGACAACTTCAAAAATATCTAAAAGATGAAAGGTTTTTATTTAGAGATGCAGAATCTAAAAATGATATTATACTATCAAAGCATTCTAAATCTAAAGAACCAACAGTTATAGTAAGCCCGTCTATGACGTTTGGTGTTGACTTAAAAGATAACTTAGCTAGGTTTCAAATAATAGTTAAAGCTGGTTATTTACCTTTAGGTGATAATAGAATAAAACGTTTATTTGATGAAGATAAAGTATGGTATACAGATAAGATGCTTATTAATCTTGTACAAGCTTGCGGTAGAGGTGTTAGAAGTAAAGATGATTTTTGTAATACTTATATAATAGATCAAGCTATTACAGATGCTGTCATAGCTAATAGAGCTAAATTACCAAAGTACTTCGTTGACCGGTTCGCATAAATATTAACGTGCAGTCATTTAAACAACATCACAATCAATTGATAGAAGAAGGTAAATTTGGTAACATATTAAAGGCTGCAACGTTAGCCACCATGGTCGGTTCTTCTGCACCTGGCATGCCAACGCAGGACCATAAAGCAGACACTACAGTTCAACATGCTTTACACCACACATCTAACGCAAAACCAAGTGATGATGCTATTTTTAAACAACTTGTAAAACATGAAGAGTATAAAAAACATATATACAAGGACACAAAAAATATACCTACAATAGGAGTGGGATTTAATTTAAATGATAAAAATAATCAGCGTATACTTGCAAAGTATGGTATATCTAACCATGAGTTGCAAAACGGATTGTCAGACTTAGAAATAAGACAATTATATAATGAAACAGTAAAAATAGCAATATCAAATGCAAGACATTTTACGCAAGGTAAACTTGAAACCTTACCCACCAATGTACAATTAGCTTTAATTGATTTATCTTTTAATTTAGGACCAAACAAATTAGCTCAATTTAAAGATTTACGGCATGCTATTATTAAAAAAGATTTTAATGCAGCAGCTGCAGCTTTAAAAAATAGTAACTGGTACCATCAAGTAAAAAACAGAGGAGTAGATTTAGTAAATCAAATTAAGAACGCCTCTTAAGTTTTCTGTTCATTTTTCTTAGTCTGTCACCTTTAATGTCTTTAGGTACCTGCATTAAAGTTGCTTGCATTTTTGTATTAGTGTCTCCCCAAAAACCGCTTGCAGCGTCTGTTGTACCACTACTTTGATTAGTACCATTAAACACATTATTCATGTGTCCGTGATCAGTAGATCTTTTAGCCGTTATACGGCGTTTTGCGTCAAACGGGACGTATCTATCTTCTTTAACTACTTTTTTTTTGACTTATCGCTTAACCCCTTATATCTATCACCAATTTTTTTAACAAATGGGTTTTTAGACATTCCAACCTTCTTCTTTTCCTTGTCGGAAACTTTAGCTCCTTTTTTAATTTCAGTTTTTACCTCAGCTTTTTCTAACCATTTTGGTTTCTTAGCTTCATTTAAAATTTCTTGAACTAATAGATTGAACTTCATATTATTATTTATATAATCTAGTATGGTTAAAAGTAAAAAAGTTATATGCGTAGTTACGGGCAAATCTACTGCTTACGCTGGGGAGTACCTACAAAAGAAAATAGAAGAGTATGGTGGAGAAGCTGCTCTAGACAAATTTTATATATGCAAAGAGGTAAGAGCGTTACTAAAAAAAGGTTATAAAGTTAACGATATACGTAAGATATTAGATGTACCTGCAGATATAGACCCACTACCACAAGATGTAGTAAACGAAATAGAAAAAGATTACCAAAAGACCTCATTCAAGGTAAACGACACCAACAGTCAATCTCTTAGTACAATAACAGATTTAACTTACGATAAATCGGATGAAGACGTTGAATCCTTCATTAATGCATATATAATCAAGAAGTTATGATCGACATTGAAACAGTTAATAAACCAATTGATTACGAACAATATAATTTTGTAAGTAGTGTTAAAGAGTATCCTATACTATTTTTGGGGTTTGTAATTAAAAATCAATACGATAACTTGAGAGTTAACTTGCAAGAAAAGTATGATCCGATTAATCTTTTACATTTTAGTAAAGATAAACAATCAGTAACCGCTCTTAAAGGTATTAAATTAGTACCTAACGCTAGCGTTAAAAAACTTTATAATGCTATTAAAATGCAGGAGCAATTAGTTATGAATTTAATGGTGTACGAAAATCTATTAAATCAATACGGGTTTGCATGTAAAGAGACTTACGGGCTTTATGCTCCAGGTATGTACCCTATTGATTTTAATAACTTAAAATCTATTTGCGATAACGATTTTAATAGCGATAAAAAAATATTTCAACATCTTTTAGGCTTGGATGAAAAAACTTTCGATTTTCAAAAGTTTTCTTCCTTGAAGTTGTTTATACTTACTGTATAATCCATTACACAAACTTAAATATTATACCGTGTATGACAACAAAAAGTAAACTATGATTTTTGACGAACAGATTTCCCGTAAGCCTAATTTATATCCTTGGACAGAAGATTTTATAGAATCTATGCACAATGGTTTCTGGACTCATAAAGAGTTTAGTTTTAAATCTGATGTACAGCAATTTAAGGTAAAGCTTTCAGATCAAGAAAAAGAAATTATCATACGCTGTTTATCAGCTATTGGTCAAATTGAAGTAGCGGTAAAAACGTTCTGGGCAAAACTTGGAGAAAATTTACCACACCCATCCATTCAAGATCTTGGCTACGTTATGGCTAACACAGAAGTTATCCATAACAATGCATACGAAAGACTACTCACTGTTCTTGGCTTAGAGGACGTATTTGAACAAAATTTAAAATTAGATTGGATACAAGGTCGTGTAAAGTATCTTAAAAAATATACACACCGGTTTTATAAAGATAAAAAAAAGCAATACCTTTACGCTATTATTCTTTTTACTCTGTTTGTAGAAAATGTATCATTAATGAGTCAGTTTTATATTATAAATTGGTTTGCTCGTAATAAGAATGTTTTAAAAGATACAGATCAGCAAGTAAAATATACCCGTAACGAAGAACATATTCACGGATTGATTGGTATTAAAATTATTAATACTATTAGAGATGAGTACCCAGAACTTTTTGATAAAGAACTAGAAGAAAGAATTCTTTCAGAAGCTAAAGAAGCTTACGAAAGTGAAGCTAAGATTATTGACTGGATGGTTAATGGTTTACAAGAACAAGGGTTATCAGCTCACGTTCTTAAAGAGCTTATTAAAGAACGTATTAATGAATCTTTAATTAGTATTAAATTTCCTACTGTGTTTGAAGTAGATGAGCAAGCAATGAAAGATGCTTCTTGGTTTAATGAAGAGTTGTTAGGTAATAATATGACGGATTTCTTTCATTCCCGTCCAGTTGAATACTCTAAGAAGTCACAAAGCTTTTCAGAAGACGATTTATTTTAATATTTTATAAACATGATAAACAAGAACATTTACTGGCTAAATAGCGATTCTAGAAAGTTTCTCGAACGTGGTTACCTTTTAGAAGGTGAAACAGCTGAGTTACGTATTAGAGACATTGCAGAAAAAGCAGAAGCTTATCTTAAAAAGAAAGGTTTTGCTGATAAGTTTGAAGGATATATGCATAAAGGGTTTTATTCCCTTGCATCGCCTATTTGGTCTAACTTTGGTCGAACACGAGGATTACCTATTTCTTGTTTTGGATCTTACGTAGATGATGATATGGATGAAATTCTATATAAGATATCTGAAATTGGTACAATGTCAAAAGCTGGCGGAGGTACATCTGCTTACTTTGGTGCAATACGTCCTAGAGGCGCACCTATATCATCTGGCGGGGAATCTTCTGGTGTACACCACCAATTAGTAGTGTTTGAAGCGCTTACAGATTATATTTCGCAAGGTAATGTACGTAGAGGTTCATTTGCAGCTTATTTACCTATTGACCATAAAGATATAGAAGAGTTTTTAAAAATTAGAGGTGAAGGAGATGAAATTCAAAATCTTTCTATTGGCGTTTGTGTTACTGACAAATGGTTAAAGTCAATGCTTGACGGTGATAAAGAAAAACGTCGTATATGGGGTCTAGTAATTAAAAAGCGTTTTGAGTCTGGATACCCTTATATCTTTTTTACTGATAATGTTAATAGACAAGCTCCAAAAGTTTATAAAGATAAAGATATTAAAATCCATCAAAGTAATCTTTGTACTGAGATTATGTTATCAAATAGTCCAGAAGAATCTTTTGTATGTGATTTATCTTCTATTAATCTTGAACAATGGGAGAGTTGGAAAGATACCGATGCTGTTGAAACTCTTGTTTACTTCTTGGATGCAGTAATGACTGAATTTATTAATAAAACAGAGAAGATGAAGTTTATGGCTCACCCAAGAAACTTTGCAATTAATCAACGTGCATTAGGTATTGGTGTTTTGGGTTGGCATACATGCTTGCAATCTAAAAACATTGCTTTCGAATCCATGGAAGCTAAATTCCTTAACACGCAAATTTGGAAAACTATTAGAACTCAAGCAGATACAGCAACTGAAAAATTAGCTAAAGAGTATGGTGAACCACCTTTGCTAAAAGGTTATGGACGTCGTAATGTAACTACCCTTGCCGTAGCACCCACTACATCAAGTTCATTTATTCTCGGTCAAGCATCTCCTTCAATAGAGCCTCTTAACTCTAATTACTTTACAAAGGATTTAGCTAAAGGTAAGTTTACTTATAGAAACCCTTACCTTATAACTTTATTAGAAACTAAGAAAAAGAATAATGAAAGTGTTTGGAAGTCTATACTAGTTAAAGGTGGATCGGTACAGCATCTAGAATTTCTTACCTTAGAAGAAAAAGCAGTGTTTAAAACGTTCGGTGAAATAAGTCAAAAAGAAGTAATTATACAAGCTGCCGCTAGACAAAAATATATTGATCAAGGGCAGTCACTAAACTTAATGATACCACCAGATACTAAACCAAAGGATGTAAACGAGTTGTTAGTATTTGCATGGGAAAATGGTATTAAAAGTTTATACTACCAGCGCTCAGCTAACCCAGCCCAAGAACTTGCCCGTTCTATTCTAACCTGTTCCAATTGTGAATCTTAGTCTATCTGTTTAAACATGGTTACCTTTGAAATAACTATGTTTAAACCTTATAGAAAACGGTTTATTTAACACCATGTACTCTTCTAGAAGCGGTAACAGGGGATGTATTCTGGTTTATTTCTTGGGCGTCTAATCTTACATCCTTATTTACATCATATAACGTTAATGGTAAGTTTCTAAATACGTGTGAGTGCTGTTCTAATCCAACAGCATCTGGAGTAGAATCAGTAGTTAAAACCAATTCAAATGGTCCAATTAAACTACCAGTTATAACACCGGCTTGGTTAAGAGTTAAGGAACCTTCAACTATTGGACCTATTATAATATCACCTACTAGTACCGTATCAGTTAATACTTTACCGTAAGCTGTTGTAGGTTGTGTTACTTGATACTCAGCTGGAGCAGTTACATGTTGTACAAACAATTCACCTTCAACTGAAACAGCTCCACCCACTACAATATTATTTGTAACCCCTAAACTATTTTGTATTAAAATTTGTTTTTGTGCTGTATTACGCAGTGATAATATTTGTGCTGAAATATTAATTGTATTAGCATTAATATTAATTTCATTTTCACTAGAAATGTTAACTTGTTCACCCACTAGATTGGTAACTGTTCCTGTTATATTAGTAGGTCCAATTGATTTTAAATTTAACCCACCAGCTCCAACTAATACATTATACCTATTGCAAACATTTAATGTATAATCCCCACCCGGTAAGTCCTGTACATGCACTAATTCAATTAAAGGACTTGGTGTATAATTTACATATGTACCAAGATCGTCAATTAACATTTCACTTGGTATCATCTTACCCACATTATCGTAACGTATGCTACCAAAATCATTAATTGCTAAACCAATTGTTTCAATTTTATGTTTTGCTATTTGTACAATTTCACTACCACCAATACCTAGATTCTTTTCTATAGCAATTAAATTTGGTAACGATAGTTCCGTTAATTGTTTAATTAAGTCTTTTCTTGGATCAATAACCCAATTACCATCTTGTGATGAAGGGCTTAAACCAGGTACACCGTTCCATACAATACCACTTTCTTCAGTATAATTAGTTAATGTAGGGAACGATATAGCTTGTGCAGGTAAAGATAGTACATTTAAACGTAAAGGACCATTTGCTATACTATTAGCAACATCACCCATTGTTTGTGTAATATAATCTGGCAAATAGGATGAGTCATCATTTACAGCATAATTAATTTGATTAATTGCCGGGTGCGGAGCAAAGGAACCAACACGTGTTTGGTTTGGACTATTTCTTCTTATAATTATGTTACCATGAGGATCAGTAACATTGTTAGGTATAGCTCTTTGTATTTCAAATAATTGTTTGTTATCTTGAATTGGAGCGTAAGCATTTTTCCAATCATACATTGCTTGTGTTGCACTTAGACTGCCAATCTTAGTGTACCTATCTCTTAAAACATTTTCATCTAAAGATTTACCCACCCAAATATTTTTAAAACCTCTTGTAGTTTCATAACTATCATTTAAAACCAATTTTTGATCATTATTAGCAGCTAATTCTATGTTAGATTGATTATTAAATTCTTTAAAGGAACCAGAGTAGTGTGTAAATTTTATTTTTTCTTTTAAATCTGTGTTAGTTACTTCTATAGTACCACCTTTTTGATTTATGACATATTTGTTCCTATATGTTTCTACGTTTGCATCATCTACTGTTGTATTTGCAGCACTTCTATTTTCAAATGTTTCTGGGTAATCTATACCAGGGTTATTATAAGAATTGTATATACCAGACCAATCTATTTCACCTCTTGAAACAGCAAAGTAAACTGGTAGTGTTGGATTACCTTCCCTAAAAAATACCCATACATGGCTACCAACAGCCGGTATACCAAACATACCTTTAGCTCTATTAGAATAAGTAGAAGGTACGTATTCATAAGCTAACGGGTTAGGATTGTTTATGTTATTACTTGCATTAACAAAAGCATCAGACAATCTATTGTTAGGATCTTCATAAAATGCTCCTGGTTTACCTGGTGTATCAACTGCACTAGATGTACTTTGAGAAAATGTACTATAGTAATTTGAATCGGAGATACCGCCAAAGTTATGAAAGCTGTTAAACCTACCACTACTATCCTCACTTGTTAAAGGTGAAGCGCAATGTGCCCAAGGTAATACTATTTTTAGTTCCTCTATAATTGGTGTCAATCCTTGGTAGTTATTACCACCACCTCCAGATAAAGTAGCTTGTATAGTAGTATCTAAATTAGCACCTATAAACTTAAATTTCTTATTTTGTTTATTAGCTACCCATTTACTATATACAGTAGCGGATACATGTGGTACAAATATCTTTACCTTACCTGACCTGTTTGGATCATCATTCTGTATAACTATACCAACATAATTACCGTAAAACTTTTTATATTTATCCATATGTTAAGCCATATTAGGTGTCAAACTATTAACGTAAATGGTTGGTACTACAGGAGGTAATCCTAATTGTATAACTGTATTTGCTTGCATTACTGGATTATTTATCATGGAATTTTTAGCAACAACTCTTGATGCCGCTGAAGCAATAGCATTATCAGTAATATTAGCTGTAAATGTTTTTAAATATGCAGGATTTTCTTGCAAATTTTTAATTTGGATGTTTGTTAAATTTTCAGTACTTTTGGTTAATGCTGTAGTTATATGAGCTTGTACAGAACTAACTTGTGTAATAGTTTTTTTAACATCTCCTATAGCATTTATCTCCCCTTGTACTAAAGATACAACGTTTGTGGTTTGCTTTTTAAAAAGGCCCTTTACAAAGTTTATTTCTGACTCTATACTTTTTTCAATTGCAGAAACAGCGTTTATTGCATTACCTATTGCTGCGGTAACCCCGCCTATTGCGTTTTGTATTAACGCACCTGCTAATTTAGTTATTTGACTTACAGCAGATGTTAAAACCCCTTTCACAAAATTTAAAGCAGATCCGGCACTCAAGTTTGATATACTTCCAAACATTGACGATAGTTTTTGTTGAAAAGGGGTTAAAGAGCTTAAAAGCCCACCTGCTAATGATGAAATTTTTCCTAATAAACTAAACCCAGAAGCTGTAAATGTTGGTACGGTAAACGTAAGTAAAGCAGGTAATGCTAACTTTGGTAACCTTATTCTAGGTATATGTAAAGCTATTTTGAATGGTGATCTTTTTTGTATAAAACCTAATAGACTCATATAATATATTTAAACAGTATTGATTTTATCGGAACGGTAATATAATAGTGTATATGTCAAACAGAATACTAGTATCACACGAATCTCCTATTTCAATGCTTGATCAATCAGTTGTGTATAATGATTACGATTACGCTTTAGTGCACCTATTTGAAAAGTACCCGGAATACTATGATTTTTTTAAGAAATCAGTTACAAGGGGTCGTAGTGTTTTACTAGATAATAGCATCTTTGAATTAGGTAAAGCTTTTGATAGTGATAAGTTTGCTAACTATATTAAAGAGTTAAAACCAAATTATTATATTGTACCAGACGTATTAGAAGATGGGTACAGTACGGTTAAGAGCTTTGCAGACTTTACAGCTAAGTATACTGACTTGCCTGGTATTAAAATTGGCGCAGTACAAGGTAAAACGTATGATGAGTTGGTAGATGTATACAAGTATATGAGTGAATATGCTGACTACATTGCGTTGAGTTTTGACTTTTCCTATTATCTTGTAACAGGTAGAGGTAAAACAAAGCTAGAAAGATTCTGCACAGGTAGACAAAGCTTTATCAAAGACTTAATTAATGATGGTATTTGGAATTGGAACAAACCTCATCATCTACTAGGTTGCTCTTTAGCTAAAGAGTTTAGTTATTATCCAAATAATAACATTTACAATATTAGAAGTGTTGATACCTCTAATCCAGTAGTTGCTGGGCTGCAAGGGTTAACTTATAATGGTGATTTTGGTTTACAAGATAAACCATCAGTTAAGTTAGCAGACTTAATTGACACGGAAGTAACTCCAGATCAATTAAGGGATATTAGTTATAATGTAGAACAATTTAAAGAAATACTAAAACGATGATTATTGCATTTACAGGAGCTCAGAGTTCGGGAAAGAGTACTTTACTTTCTAAAATGCAGAAAGATAAATACTTTAAGTCTTGGAATTTTGAGGCAGAAATAACTAGACAGTTAAAGGAAAAATATAAGTTATCTATTAATGAAGATGGTGATAACTTTACTCAGATGATTACTATTCATAGTCATATTGATAACTATTTAAAAAATAAAGATAATGATTGTGTGTTAGATAGATGTTGTTTAGATGCTTTAGTTTATACAACGTATCTATCTTATATGAAAAAGTGCGATGAAGAGTTGGGTTATTATGCAGAGTATATATGTAAGAAACTTATTAGTAAGTATGATATTATATTTTATACTGATCCATCTATTCCGTTAGTTGATGATGGGGTAAGAAGTATTGATGTTAAATTTAGAAATAAAGTAATTGAGTTATTTGATTTTTATATTGAACATTTCAATCCTGGTAACGTTGTTAAGTTAGCTGGTGATGTGGATGAGAGATATAAAATAATTAAAAAAGAGATTGAAAAACTTAAGAAGTAATATACAATTAAACTATGAGCAAACAAGTACTAGATAATTCAAACATTAATGTACATTTAGGTAAAACATCGCAGTATAAAAATACATACGATAAGTCATTACTTGTTAAGGAGCCAAGACAGAATAACCGCACATACTTAGGTATTCAAGATGAAAGCTTACCATTTGTTGGGTTCGATACTTGGAATGCTTATGAATGTTCCTTTTTATTAAGCAATGGTTGCCCTGTAACTGGTGTTGCAAAGATTTGTTACCCAGCTGATAGTAAGTATATTGTTGAGAGTAAATCCATTAAACTATACTTCAATAGTTTTAATATGGAAAAGTTAGGTGGAAATGTTCGTGATGGTATACTTAATTTTAAAAATACAGCAAGTGCAGATTTATCTGATCTATTAGGTACAAATGTTAGAGTAAGTTTCTTACCAGGTTTCTTAGTTGATAAAACTGAAGTAAGTGCTCATGACTTTTATAATAAAGATTTGTTTGTTACTCTTGAAAATGATATTAAAGAAGAAGACTTAATGAAAATTAAGTTTGATACATATACTGAAACACCTGATTTATTATTGCAAGATATAGGTATATTAGCAGACAAATATAGTCCACAAGAGCAATTCTTCCATTCAGGTCTATTAAAGAGTAATTGTAGAGTTACAAGTCAACCAGATTGGGGTGATGTATACATCTATATGAAAGCAGATACTTTAGTCAGTCAAGAATCTTTACTAAAGTATATTGTATCATTTAGAGATGAGTGTCATTTTCATGAAGAGATTTGTGAGTGCATTTATAAACGTTTGCATGATCTGTTTAAACCGTCTGAATTATTTGTAATGTGTTTGTATGCACGACGTGGTGGGATAGATATTAATCCCGTAAGAGCATCTAGTCAAGATCTAATGTTCAAGTTTAGTAAGAACCTATATGACATTTACGGACCTCACGTAAAGACGTCAAAGCAATAAGACAAAAAGAAACCCAACACCTTTCGATGTTGGGTTTTTTGTAGTAAACTTGATCTTAGAAGTATACTGCCTGCGTAGCAGGAGTAAAGCTTTGACCGAGGCCACTAACGAGGATTACGTGGTAGTAAAGACTTGCACCGAAAATGTTATCTACAACACCATAACGTGTTAATAGACCCACTCTTGGAGCGAAGTCGTTCTGACCGATCGTACGTTGAACCATAACTGGAATGTATGGACAGTAGATGATACCTGTATCGTAGAACTCAGGTCCTTTATACCCTAGAAGGGCATATTCAGGACGTGGGTTACTGGAACCTGGTGTGCCGTATTCACCGGCCATATAGTTTCCATCTGTACGTGTATCACGATAAACGTTGAAACGTCCACCGAGATTACCTACTTTAGCAACGCCTACTGGCTGTGTATTTACATTACCTTGAACTGGTACCCATTGGAATTCGGGCAACATTTCGAGGATAGCTGCAACGCGAGGTGTAGCAACAACGAAGTTAGCTGCTCCACGACGGTTACGAACTGCAATACGATTTGCTTCAATAATTAATCTCTGATAGAAGTCACGATTACGCTCTACTAACCAACGGCCGTCAGCAGAAGCTGGCGACCATACAGAATAACCATTGCCAAAACCTGCGTTTAGAGCAATTTGGATCATTCTGATTAGCATTTCACGGTCGATTTCGGCCTGAATTTCATACGACATAGCGTTTGTTAATTCAGTATCGATATCAATACCGTTCATGTTCTTCAAGTCTTGTTCGAGTTCAACTGACCAATTAGCACCTAAGCGTCTTGTACCTGCTTCAACTGCTGTCTTTTCAAATGTTACTTCGAATGTCGGAATTGCGTTCGTTAATTCGTAGTTTTGAAGAAGAGCTGCAATACCTTGATCAACTGATGCGCCATCGGCTGCATAGTTTTGACCACCGGTAATCCAGCTGGTTAAGGAACTATAAGCTCCTTGTGCACCAGATAGATAAGCTGCAGTTGTGCCTGTATAAGCTGTCTGTAAGTACTGATATCCAGCTTCCTGACCTGCTGCGCCAGATAGGATTGCTGCCTGGGAAGGAGGGTATGGAGTAGGAGAGCCTGCACCGTCGTTAGTTCCAAGGGTTTGACCCGTGTAACGGTAACGTAATGCAAATGCTAGTCCAACTGGACCTGCCATTGGTTGAACACCAAC
>Ga0114951_10003888_pt1 | contig 15048 bp, 20 predicted proteins | sample AM7aDNAmetaG_FD_88677 | JGI IMG/M metagenome (GOLD analysis project Ga0114951, IMG submission 88677) | Freshwater microbial communities from Finland to study Microbial Dark Matter (Phase II) - AM7a DNA metaG | ecosystem: Environmental > Aquatic > Freshwater > Lake | place: Finland: Lake Alinen...
GATTTTGGAAGTTTTGAACGGTTTAAAACAGAATTTTCAGAAACTGCAAAAAGTGTAGAAGGTTCGGGATGGGCACTGCTCACTTTTCACAAAGAACACGGAAACTTAAACATTGTTCAAGTTGAAAAGCATAATGTGAATTTTTATCCCGAACAGAGAATTTTGCTATGCCTGGACGCTTGGGAGCATGCATATTATTTAGATTACAAAAGCGACCGAGCAAAGTTTATCGAGCAGTGGTGGAATATTGTGAATTGGGACGAAGTGGAAAAACGATTTGCAGAGTAGACGCTCGCTTTAAAACAACTCGTTTGGGTTGTTTTTTTGTTGCAAAAAACATAATATTACAAAATGAAAAGGGAATTTTATGTAATTTGCGATAATATTAGAAGCCTAGAAAACATCGGGTCAATTTTTAGAACTGCCGATGCTTTGGACGTTTCAAAAATTTATTTGTGCGGAATTTCTGGGCAGCCGCCAAATCACAAAATATCCAAAACCGCGCTGGGCGCAGAAAAAACAATTCCTTTTGAATATTGCAGGCAAATTGGCCGTTTGATTGATAAATTAAAAAGGGATAGAATAAGTATAGTTGCTTTAGAACAAGACAAAAAAGCCATTGAATATACAAAATTAAGGTCAAGGTTTCCCTTGGCGCTAATTGTTGGAAACGAAGTGAGGGGAATTTCACCTAAAATTTTAAATAAATGCGATAAAATTATTTATTTGCCCATGTCGGGGCAAAAAGAGTCGTTAAATGTATCTGTGGCATTTGGAATTGCCGGGTACGAAATTATTAAAAACCTGCCCACTAGCAGGCAGGTAAAAAATATATGATAACCCAAAAAGAACAACAGCTTATAAACTTTGTGCATTTTTATGTTACGCATCCGTGGATTGCGGTTTTGCTTGCACTTTTGGGAATTTGGACAATTATTTGGAAGGGAATTGCTTTGTGGAAATCAGCCCGCAACAATCAAGTAGCTTGGTTTGTGGTTATGCTGTTTGTAAACACGCTAGGAATTTTGGAAATAATCTATATTTATTTCTTCTCAAAAGATAAATCGCAAAAATAGAAAGGGGCTATTAAAATAAAGACGGGCTTGACGCGTGCTATAAAACCTGATAAACTTAAAGCAGACTAATTTAGTCTGCTTTTAAGATGATTAAGGTTTCAAAAAAATCCCAATATGGATTGCGGGCAATGGTTCTGCTTGCCAAAAATTTTAAAGCAAAGCAGATTTTATCTGTAAGAGAAATTGCAAAGCAAGAGGCAATACCTTTTGAGTTTTTGGAAAAAATAATTTTGCAGCTGGAAAAAGCAGATTTGGTAAAAAGCAAAAAGGGAATTTTGGGCGGATATGTTCTTGCCATGGCGCCAAGTAAAATTTCGGCAAGAGATATTGTTGGCGTTTTGGAAGAGAATAAAAAAGCGGTTGACTGCACCTTTTGCGGAAGAAAAAGCGAATGCCTGACAAAAAACGTTTGGGCGGAAGTTGAATCGGCCCTAAATAAAACATTAGACTCAATAACATTAAAAAGACTCATAACATGAAACGCATTTATTTAGATTATGCGGCTACGACTCCCGTAGACAAAAGGGTTGAAAAAGAAATGCAGCCGTTTTTTGCCGAAAAATTCGGCAACTCAATGAGTTTGCACTTTTTTGGCCAAGAGGCAAAGCTTGCTTTAGAAAACAGCAGGCAAATTTTGGCAAACGCAATAAATGCCGATTTAAACGAAATTATTTTTACTGGCTCGGCAACAGAAAGTAATAATTTGGCACTGAAAGGTATTGCGCTCGGACTCGGCAAGCAAGTTTTTTCTGCGGCTCAGCCCGCTTCCTCTCAGGCGGTGCCCCCTCGCCTCGAAAAAACTCATTTGCCTCGTCCTCACATAATTATTTCTTCCATAGAGCACCCATGCATTATGGAATCGGCCAAATGGCTAAAGAAGCAAGGTTTTGAAATTACCGAATTGCCGGTTGATAAATTTGGAATGGTAAACCCTGAAGATGTAAAAAATGCAATAAAAGAAAATACAATTTTAGTATCGGTAATGCATGCTTCAAACGAAATTGGGACAATCCAGCCAATTAAAGAAATTGGAAAAATTTGCCGGCAAAAAGGAGTTTATTTTCACACAGACGCTTCGCAAACATTTGGAAAAATCAAAATTGATGTAAAAAAAAATAATATTGACTTGCTTACCGCCAGCTCGCACAAAATTTACGGGCCAAAAGGCGCAGGACTTTTATTTGTGAGAAAAGGAATTATTTTAGAGCCAATTTTACATGGCGGAGGGCAAGAAAACGGAATGCGCGGATCAACCGTGAATGTGCCGGCAATTGTGGGCTTTGCAAGATCCGCCGAAATTTGCCAAAAAGAAATGCAAAAAGAAGACAAAAGGCTTACAGTTTTGAGAGGCAAATTGATTAAAGGTTTGCTGAAAATTAAAGGCTCAAATTTAAACGGCCATCCAACAAAAAGGCTTTCAAACAACGTAAATATTTGGTTTGAATTTGTGGAGGGCGAGTCTTTAGTGATGCTTTTGGATTTGGAAGGGATTGCGTGTTCTACCGGTTCGGCATGTTCGTCTTTTAAGCTGGAGCCAAGCCACGTTTTGGTGGCAACAGGATTGCGGCCCGAGCAAGCGCACGGCAGTTTGAGGGTTTCTTTGGGAAGATTTACAACAGAAAAAGAAATCAATAAATTAATTCAAGTTTTGCCTAAAATAGTTGAAAAAATAAGGCAAATTTCTCCATATGGCAAATAAAACAAAAAAAGTTATGAATACCTGTTCGGCTTTGTACACTCCAAAAGTTATGGAGGCATTTAAAAATCCTCATAATTACGGAAAAATAAAAAATGCCGACGGAATTGGAAAAGTTGGAAACATTGTTTGTGGCGACGTGATGTGGCTTTACATTAAAGTTGCAGAAAATAAAAAGAAAGAGGATGTGATAAAAGATGTGAAATTTGAAACTTTTGGATGCGTGGCGGCAATTTCAACCAGCTCAACAATTACCGATTTGGTAAAAGGAAAAACAATTGCAGAAGCTTTAAAAACCGAAAAAAACGACATTATAAAAAAACTGGGGGGATTGCCTTCGGTAAAATACCATTGCTCAATTTTGGCAGTAGATGCTTTGATTGAAGCGGTTTATGATTATTATTCAAAAGCCGGTAAAACAGTCCCCGCGGATTTGCAAAAAAAGCACGAAAAAATCCAAAAAGAAAAGGAAATAATTGAAAAAAGACACGAAAAGTGGCAGAAGTAGGTTAAAACCGCCTGGTCTTGACAGAGTGCGTAATTTAATATATTATTAACACTGTTTCTATATAAATGAATGTGGCGTGGTGCCACATTTTTATGTTGGGATTTGTTTTATTTAAAGGATTCTATTTTGTCGGAACGTAGCACACAAACAAAGCACTTTCACAACGAGGAAATTTTTTTGGCGAGAGAGCTCGCGCAGAAAATGAGCAGCCGCGGATGCAAGTCTGATGTTTTGCTTTGGGCGGTTGTGGCTGGCATGAGCCAAACAAAAGAAGACATCAACCATCTTTTGAGTATTATTGAGCGTCCTGAGCAAGCGCTCAAGTCCGAGGCCATGATGGTGCTTGTCCGCCTTTTGCTCGACTCTGGAAATTTAACAGAAGCCCGGCAAGTCGCGGCTGACATGTATGATATGGAGCATTACGTGCTTCATGCATTCGCAAGAATTAAGATTGCCAAGTCCTCAAAAGAAGAGGAGGATGGCGCTGTGGCAATTGACGTTTTGCGGGACATGTTGGAGTTTTTAACCCAAAAAAGCTAAAACCCGGAAGGGTTGGGGGTATGCCGGGAGCGAGATTCGTCTTGCTCTCGGCTATTTTATTGCCTGCCTGCCGGCGGGCTGGCTAAAAATCAAAAAATATAGTAAATTAAATTGGACAATATGTCAAAAGATAAAAAATTAAAAGTTGTAATTGCCATGTCTGGCGGAGTGGACAGCTCGGTTTCTGCGGCCTTGTTGAAGCAAGCCGGTTTTGACGTTGTTGGAATTATGATGAAATTTTGGAAAGATGGGAGCGATGGAAAAAATCGCTGCTGCTCGGTTGAGTCTGAAAATCTAGCCAGGCTGGTTGCAGAACAAATTGGCATTCCATTTTATGTTGTTAATGTTGAAAAAGAATTTAAAAAGAAAGTTGTTGACTATTTTTTAAAAGAATACAAAAGCGGGCGCACGCCAAACCCGTGCGTTGTGTGCAATAAAGAAATAAAATTTGGATTTTTAATACAAAAATCTCTGACCTTAGGCGCTGATTTTGTTGCTACTGGGCACTATGCTACAACTTCGTTCACCGACAAACTTTTTCTGTGGGGAGAGCCTCTCTACGGGGCACCCTCTACTCGAAAAAGTTCATCGGTTCACTTCGTTAAGTTGCTGAAATCTAACGACAAAAACAAAGATCAAAGTTATTTTTTGTGGCAATTAAATCAGAAACAGCTTGGCAGGGTTTTATTTCCGGTTGGCGGGTATACAAAGCCCGAAGTCAGAAAATTGGCCAAAAAATTTAATTTGCCAACTGCCGAGACTCCAGAGTCACAGGAGGTTTGTTTTATTCAAAACCAAACAAATGATTTTTTAAGAAAATACTTAAAAACAAAACCAGGAAAAATTATAGATGTTTCGGGAAAGATAGTTGGCGAGCATCAGGGGCTTTGGTTTTATACAATTGGCCAAAGAAAAGGACTGGAAATAAATCAAGGGCCGTGGTTTGTGATTGAAAAAGATTTTAAGAAAAATATTTTAGTTATTTCTAAAAACAAAAAAGATTTGCTTAAAAAAGAATTGATTGCAGAAAATGTTAATTGGATTTTACCTGTAAAATTGCCCATAAACGCAGAAGTAAAAATAAGATACAAAAGCAAACTTGCAAAAGCAAAAATTTCGGCTGACGAAAAAAATAGAGTAAAAATAATTTTTCAAAAGCCCCAACAGGCAGTAACTCCGGGCCAATCAGCAGTTTTTTATAGGGATTCTCAACTTTTGGGCGGGGGAGTGATAAAATAAAAACCGTGTTGTGTTGACATGGTTTTTTGTTCTGTTATACTAAACCTATACCCCAGGTGTAGGTAATTCATAAGAAATTCATCTGGTATTAATAAAATTAAATAAAATTTATGATCTCAAAAAATAAAGAAAAAGCGCTTATTGGTTTTAAAAAAGCGCACAGCCTTTTGGCTAAAATAATAGATATGACCGAAAAAAATGAGTATTGCGTTGATATTATGCAGCAAGATTTGGCTGTTATTGGGCTTTTGAGAAGCGCGCACGAAATGCTGATGGAAAATCATTTGAATTCTTGCTTTGCAAACGCCATGAATTCAACAAATGAAAGAAAGAAAAAAGAAATGACAGAGGAAATTTTAAAAGTCACAAAACTGTTTAATAAATAAATATCGCTCGACAACAACATTTTCTGCTATCGTTCGTGCCGCTTCGCGGAACTCGCTTTGACTGGGACTTCGTCTCCAGTAATACGCTGAAAATTTATTGTCTCGCTAAAAATCATGGCAAAAGAACATATATATAAAGTAGAAGGAATGCATTGCGCTTCATGCGAAATTTTGATTGAAAAAAAACTTTTGGATTTACCAGATATAAAATCGGTTGACGCTTCAACTTCAAAAGGCGAAGTTGTTGTGGAATTTGAAGGGGAAAAGCCTTCGGCAGAAAACCTGAGTGGGATTTTCAAACAAGATAACTATAGTTTTAGTGATTCTAAAGAAAAGATTGTTTTGCCACAGACTCTTCGCAATAGGGCAAAGAAAACCAGCTCGACTTTAGTTGCTTTTAATATTACCATTTTTATAATTATTGCTTTTTTAATTTTAGATAAATTGGGAATTGCCAATTTTTTGGCTCTAAATTCAACTTCATCTTTGCTGACATTTTTGGGTTTTGGGCTTTTGGCCGGACTTTCGAGTTGCGCCGCACTGGTTGGCGGAATTGTTTTGTCTATGTCAAAGCAATGGAATAATTTATACGCAGAAAATGCCGGAATTGGAAGAAAATTACAGCCCCATATAATGTTTAACACCGGCAGATTGATTTCTTACACGGTTTTGGGCGGAGTTTTGGGAATCATAGGAAGCAGGTTGCAAATTTCTCCGCAAATTACAGAATATTTAGTGGTTGCAATTTCTTTACTGATGATTGCTCTGGGTTTGCAAATGTTGGGAGTAAAAGCATTTAGAAAATTTCAATTGTCAGTGCCAAAAGTTTTCACTCGAAAAATTGCCAATGAGAATAATTTCCAGGGAAAATATATGCCATTTTTAATGGGAGCTTTGACATTTTTCTTGCCTTGTGGATTTACAATTACAGCGCAAAGTTTAGCACTGCTTTCGGGAAATGTTTTTACTGGAGCCGCCATTATGGGAGCGTTTGCCTTGGGAACAATTCCAGTTTTGTTTTTTATCGGGCTTTCAAGTGTAAAATTCTCCTCAAAACCGCATTTAGCCGAAAGATTTTCAAAAGTTGCCGGATTTTTGGTTTTGTTTTTTGCATTGTTTAATATTTCAAACCAGTTTGCAGTTTTGGGAATTAGTTTTCCGCACAGCCAGCCACAAACAGCGGTTGCAAATCAAGACGGCTTGGCACCTGTTGTAAATGGCGAGCAACTAATTCAAATGACGGCTTCGGGAAGTGGCGATAGTCCAAATTATTTTAAAGTAAAAGCTGGAGTGCCGGTAAAATGGGAAATTACGGGCGGAAATTCACTTGGTTGCAACGGGGCGATTGTTTCCAATAGTTTGTTTTCCGATGCAATAGATTTAACGCCCGGTCAAGTTGCAACAAAAGAATTTACCCCGCAAACTGCCGGAACATTCGGATTTTCTTGCACAATGGGAATGATTCGAGGCACAATAGAAGTAATAAATTAAAAAATATGGCAAAAATTACAAAAGATACAACTTTAGAAAAAATATTGGAGCAAAAAGACGGGGACGAAATTTTGCACAAAAATAATGTGCCGTGTGTTTCGTGCCCAATGGCATCAATGGAACTCGGAGCTCTAAAAATTGGAGATGTTTGCAAAATGTACAAACTAAATTTGGAAAAAATACTAAAAGAATTAAATGGAAAAAATGGTATTTAAAGTTTTGGGAACTGGCTGTCCTAATTGTAAAAAATTGGAGGCCAATATAAAAGAAGCGTTAAAACAACTTAATAGAAATGATGAAGTTGTTAAAATAACAGATATTCCAGAGATTATGAGCTATGGAGTTATGAGTTTGCCGGCCTTGGTAGCTGACAATAAGATTTTATCATACGGAGTCATTCCTGCAGTTGAAACTATTAAAGAAATGCTAAATAAAAATGCTTAAAGAGGCCATCAATTTTTTTATCTACGATACAACAAAGATTTTTATATTATTGGTTGTAATTGTTTTTTTTGTTTCTGTGGTCCGTTCTTTTTTGCCGCCAGAAAAAATAAAAAATATACTTTCTTGTAGGGGAAAGTATATCGGGAATATTTTGGCTGCGTTGTTTGGAATAATAACTCCTTTTTGTTCATGTTCAGCAATTCCGCTATTTCTCGGATTTATGGAGGCTGGAGTTCCGCTTGGAGTTACTTTTTCTTTTCTTGTTGCCTCACCAATGATAAATGAAGTTGCGCTGATTATGCTTTTTGGATTATTTGGTTGGAAGGTGGCATTTTTTTATATTTTAAGCGGGCTGGTTATTGCTATTGTCTCGGGAATAATAATAGGTAAACTAAAAGTTGAAAATCTTGTTTTTGATTTTTCAAATAATAAGAATATCGGTCAATTTGAATTGCCATCATTATCTTGGAGGCAAAGATTTGCTTATGCGGGAAACTACACTTTTGATATTATAAAAAAGATTTGGATTTTTATTTTGCTTGGAGTGGGGGTTGGAGCTTGGATACACGGATATGTTCCAGCCGATTTTATCGCTCAATATGCAGGAGGTGATAAATGGTACGCTGTGCCCTTAGCTGTGCTTATTGGCATTCCATTATATTCAAATGCGGCAGGAATAATACCGCTTGTTAGCGTTTTGACTGAAAAAGGCGTATCAATGGGAACTACGCTTGCGTTTATGATGGCTGTCATGGGCTTATCTTTTCCGGAGTTTTTGATTTTAAGGAAAGTCATGAAAACAAAATTGATAGTTATCTTTGCCTCTATAGTTGGTTTAGGTGTTATTTTTACAGGCTATTTATTTAATTTAATTTTGAAATAGAATTTATGGAAAATAATAAAGTTACGCTTAAAATTAATGGAATGACTTGCGCCTCGTGCGCTTCGGTTATTGAATATGGATTAAAAAAAGAAAAAGGAATTAATTCTGCTAGCGTTAATTTGGCTTCAGAAAAGGCTTATATAGATTTTGATAAAGAAAAAATTTCAGAAAAAGATATTGAAAAAGCCATAAAAAACTTGGGATATAGCGTAGTAAAAGGAGAAAAATTAGACGATTCTAAAAAATTAAAGTGGAGATTTGTTTTGTCTCTGGTTTTTGGCCTGCCAATGATTTTTTCAATGCTTACAGGGCAAATGGATTTAATCCCAAAATTCGCGCAGGCAATTTTGGCGACTGTTGTAATTTTGATTTGTTTTGACATTTGGATTTCGGGATTTAAAAAGCTTGTAAAACTTGCGCCAAATATGGATTCTTTAATTTTAATTGGTTCGGCTGCTGCGTTTTTGGGCGGATATTTTGAAAGCGCAATTTTTATTTTAATTTTTATTTCTCTGGGAAAATACTTAGAGGCAATTACAAAAGGAAAAACTTCTTCGGCAATTAAAAGTTTGATTGGCTTGCAGCCAAAAATTGCAATAATTATTAAAAATGGTCAAGAAATTGAAATGGAAATTGCCAAAGTGCAGGTTGGCGATATTATTTTGGTAAAGCCCGGGCAGAAAATTCCGGTTGATGGAATTGTTGTTGCAGGATATTCGGCTGTTGATCAAAAAGCAATTACCGGAGAAAGCGTTCCTGTTGAAAAGAAAATTGGTGACGAAATTATTGGAGCCACAATAAACAAAACCGGAGTTTTGCAATTTCGCGCAACGCGGGTAGGCTCGCAAACCATGTTGTCTCAAATAATTAAAATAGTTGAAGACGCAATGGGAAGCAAGGCACCAATTCAGCTTTTGGCAGACAAAGTTTCATTTTATTTTGTGCCAACAGTGTTTGTGATTGCGCTAGTGGCTGGATTGGTGTGGTTTCTAATTTTGCACAGCGCCCCAATGGCTTTAACTGCTTTTGTGGCGGTTTTAATTATTGCTTGTCCATGCGCGCTTGGCTTGGCAACTCCAACAGCGGTTATGATGGGCACCGGTTTGGCTGCCAAAAATGGAATTTTAGTAAAATCCAGCAAAGCCTTGGAAATTGCGAAAGACGTAAACATGGTTGTTTTTGACAAAACCGGAACGCTTACAAAAGGGGAGCCGGTTGTTACAGAAATAATTTCGGCGGGTGAAACATTAGAAAAAGAAATTTTAGAACTGGCGGCTTCTGTTGAAAAAAATTCAGAACATCCTTTGGCGCAGTCGATTATAAACAAAGCTAAAGAAAAAAATATTAAATTATTGGCAGTTGAAAATTTGCAAGCCATACCTGGCAAAGGAGTGGAGGCGTTTCTAAATAATAAAAAGATTTTACTGGGAACACGAAAGCTAATGCAAGAAAATATTATTCTTGTTGACTTTATTGAAGAAAAAATAGCAAACCTTGAAAATCAGGGAAAAACAGTAATGATTTTGGCGGTTGGAAAAAAAATTGCTGGAATTATTGCGGTTGCAGATGTTTTAAAAGAAAATTCCAAAGAAGCTGTGGATACTTTGCATAAAATGGGAAAACAGGTTGCCATAATTACCGGCGACAACAAAAGAGTTGGCCAAGCTATTGCAAAGCAATTGGGAATTGACCGGGTTTTGGCTGAAGTCTTACCGCAGGGAAAATCAGACGAAATAAAGAAATTACAAGCCGAGGGTAAGATTGTGGCAATGGTGGGTGATGGAATTAACGACGCGCCCGCTTTGGCGCAGGCAAATTTAGGAATTGCGCTGGGGTCGGGTAGCGACGTGGCAATGGAAACTGGAGAAATTGTTTTAATAAAAGATGATTTGCGCGACGTCGTAAAAGCAATGGACTTAAGTAAATATACCTTAAACAAAATAAAACAAAATTTGTTTTGGGCATTTTTTTACAACATAATTGGAATTCCAATTGCAGCGGGAGTTTTGTTTTCATTAACCGGCTGGCTTTTGAGTCCGTCGATTGCCGCCGGAGCTATGGCTTTTTCATCGGTTAGCGTTGTTTTGAACTCATTAAGTATGAAAATGCACAAGTAATTGATTTTGTAAAAAATTTGTGATTTAATTAAAAGAACATGGACAAAACAATAATAATCATTGTAATGGCGATAATTTTAGCCAGCGGAATCTTTTGGGCAATCCAATCTGGAGTTTTTACAAAAATATCCGGAGTTTCGGTTCAGGCGACTCCGCTTCCGCAAGGAATAGTTTTGTTTTACGGCCAGGGTTGTCTGCATTGCGCCGATGTGGAAAAGTTTATCAGCGACAATAATATCGATTCTAAATTAAAAATTACAAGGCTGGAAGTTTGGTACAACAATGCAAACCAGCAATTGCTGGCTCAGGTTGCAGCTCAAAAATGCAACATAAATACAAATTCGGTTGGCGTTCCGTTTTTATATGACGGCAACGGTAAATGCTATATTGGCGAAGTTGATGTGCCTAATTTTTTAAAAACCGCAGCAGGAATTAAATAAACGCTCGAAAATAAATTTTAGCCGGCACCGGCGTCGATATTTCCAGCGAAATTTCGCGCCTCATTCACGGCAGTTTGTCCGCTTCGCGGAACCGTGCCAAACTGCCTCCGAAGGTGCCTTTAAAATTCATTTTCTCGCTAATAAATTATGAAGTTGAGATATTTATTTTTAGGATTACTATTTTTAGGACTTTTTGCGGCAACCTTTGCGCAGGGGCAGGTTTGCTCAGTTTGCGTTGTGGCAATTGGAGCAGGCTTGGGGCTTTCGCGCTGGCTGGGAATTGACGACCTTGTTTCTTCGATCTGGATTGGAGCATTTTTGGTGGCAATTATTTCGTGGACGCTGGATTTTATGCGAAAAAGGAAATGGAATTTCCACGACGACGGAATTGTGGTGACACTTTTGTATATTGTTTTAACTTTTATCCCGCTTTATTATGCCGGAATTGTTGGGCACCCATTAAACCGAATTTGGGGAATAGACAAAATTATTGTTGGTTCAATTATTGGATCTGCGGTTTTATTTTTAGCTCATTGGCTGCATCAATATTTTAGAAAATTAAACAAAGGGAAATCTTTTTTCCCATATCAAAGAGTCGCCGTGCCGGTTGCCGCTTTATTATTAACAAGCTTAATTATATGGATGATTATAAAATAGACGAGTTTATAAAAAAAGTAAACTCAAGCAAAGATAATCAGCTGGATTTATCTTCAGATGAAGATTTGTCAATTGCAATAATGAATTTAATTTCAATTGAAGAGCATTTTTTCTTTACTGCGAATAAAACAGGAAAACCAGAATATTTTGATTTGTTGAGCACGGCGCGTGAAATGAGAAAAGATTTACTGAAAAAAATTGTTAAGGATCCCGAAGGTGAAGTTTGGTGCATTTCAAAACACTTGCTTGCAGCCAGCATGCGTTTAATGGAGGTTGGTACAAAGGCTTTATCCCGAAATCAAAAACAAGACGCTGAAGATTTGTTTAAAAAATCTTATCAGCTGTATTCGCTTTTTTGGGGACTTAATTTAAAACTGATAGACATGGGAGAAGTGAAAAAACTTGATGAAAACCAAATTAATAAAAATGATAAGGACAAAAAGGGAATTATGTCAAAATTGGGCACGGTTGTGCAAAAAGTTATTGATTGCTGCAAAGAATAAAGAATATTAAACACCTCAACGCGTTGAGGTGTTTTTGTTTGCAAAAATAATTCGTGGTATTATTATTTAATAGAATATTGATTATAAAAATATGTACAAGCAAAAGGGTTTTACAATTATCGAGTTGGTGGTGGTAATTGCAATTATTGCCATTTTGTCGGCAGTAGTTTTAATTAGCGTGGGTGTTTACATAAAAAAGGCAAAAGACTTGGCAGTCAAAGCAGATCTTAACACATTTAATAAAAACGCAGTTGCTTTTTTTGTAAGTTATAATACTTACGTCGGTTTTGATAACGGATCAGCATTTAATTCTCCGACTATAGGCATACAAAAGATTGTTGGCAACTCTCCGCAATATAGTTTATCTTCTAATGCATATTGCGTTTCAAGTATATTGGCTAGTAATAGCACACAGTTTTGGTGTTTAGATGGAGCTGGTTTTAACGGATTGGGAACTTGTAATAACACTACACATGCATGTGCTGCCACTGGAGCTTTAGGATCGGGCTGTTCGGGTACGGGCCAAACTGGATGTACTGGTGGGAGTTATTGTTCTCAAGAAAGATTTATATGTGGCGGATATGGAGCTACTTGCACAGGACAAAGTAATTGTTTTGAAGGTGCTTGTGGTAGTGATCATACTTGTGGTGGACTTGACACAAATTGTTCTGGAGGTTGTAGATCGCCACTGACCTGTGGTACTGATAATGTGTGTGGAGGAGAAGGAGCTTTTTGTGACTCCGGTAACTCTGGGGGTATAGATTGTGTATCTAATTATTGTGATGATAGTACAGGGAGATGCAGCCAAGATTAAAATTCAATTTAAATGCCTTGTAAAAATTAAAAAAATCGCCCAGAATGGGCGATTTTTTGTTTGCAAAAATAATTTGTGGTATAATAGTTGAATAAATATTAATTTTTACAAAAATGTTTGGATTAAATAAAACAACGCCAAAGTTTTGCGATTTAAAAGGGAAAGTGGCGGTGGTTACCGGCGCAAAACAAGGAATGGGCAGAGCTCACTCGATTTTGCTAGCAAAAGCTGGAGCAAAAGTTGTGCTTGCTGATTTAACTGCCGAAGGGTGCCAGTCAGTAGTTGAGGAAATAAAAAAAATGCGAGGCGAGGCAATTGCTGTAAAGTGTGACATGGCACAAAAGACGGACATTGATAATTTAATTGCCACAACTGTTAAAACTTTTGGCAAAATTGACATTTTGGTAAACAACGCCGGCATTTTTCCATTTAAACCATTTTTGGAAATGCAAGAAAACGATTTTGAAAAAGTAATTGATGTAAATTTAAAAGGATATTTTTTGGCGGCCCAGGCAGCAGCCAAAGAAATGCAAAAAAACCAGCCCGATGCTAAGGGCCAGCGGGGTTCAATTATAAACATTGCCTCGGTTGCCGCAATTATTGGCTTTGCCGGGCTAGCGCATTATTGCGCTTCAAAAGGCGGAGTGGTGGCAATGTCAAAAGCAATAGCACTGGAATTGGCGCCGCTTGGCATACGCATAAATAACATTGACCCTGGCGCAATTGATACACCTGGAGCTTCAAATACCAGCATGACGCAAGAACAGCAAGCGGCAATGCTGGCCCCAATACCATTAAAAAGAGAAGGCGCAGCCGAAGAAATTGCCAACGCAGTTTTGTTTTTGGCCAGCGACGAATCGTCTTATATGACGGGCAGTACAATGGTGGTTGACGGCGGATGGGTTGCAGGTTAATATAGTTTAATAATATTAAAATTAAAAAAATAAACATATGGCAGAAGCATATTGCGTAAAGTGCAAAGCTAAAAGAGAAATGAAAGACGCCAAAGAAGTTGAAATGAACGGAAAGGGCGGAAAAAAAAGAGCGGCAATGAAAGGAACTTGCCCGGTTTGCGGAACAGGAATGTTTAAAATTTTGGGAATGAAAAAATAGAAGAAATGCAAAAGAAACCTATTTTCTTTTTTTCGGCGCTGCTCTTGGCGCTGAATTTTTTTTGTTGGAAGGAAGTTTTTGCATTAGCTGAACCGCAGAAATTAACAGTATGTTTTTTAAATGTGGGGCAGGGAGATTCATTTTTTATTGAAACTCCCGGAATGAATAAAATTTTAATTGACGGCGGCCCCGACGCAACTGTTTTGCAAAAATTGCCCGAATACATGCCGTTTTGGGACAAAGAAATTGATTTGGTAATTTTAACTCACCCCGACAGTGACCATTTAACCGGACTGGTTGATGTTTTGCAAAAGTTTAAGGTGGACAACATTTTGTGGACAGGAATAAAAAGAGACGGCGACGAATATCAAAAATGGCTGAAAGTTTTGGCGGCGCAGCAAAAAAACGGGGCAAATATTATAATTGCAAAATCCGGGGAAAAAATAAAAGCCGGAAAAGCTTTGATTGATATTTTAAATCCAATTAATTCTTTGCAGGGGCAATATTTTAAGGAAGCCAATGATACCGGGGTGGTTGCGCGGTTAGTTTATGGCAAAAAATCATTTTTGTTTTCGGCTGACATATCCAGCAAAGAAGAGGAAAAACTTGTAGATGCAAAAGAAGATTTGCAGGCGAATGTTTTGAAAGTTGCGCATCATGGCTCGAAATACTCAACTTCCGATGCTTGGCTGGCTGCAGTTGAGCCGCAAGTCGCAGTAATTTCGGACGGAAAAAATAATATGTATCATTTTCCAACGCAAGAGGTATTGAACAGGCTGGGAAATTTTGGTATAAAGATATTCAGAACAGACGAAGATGGAGATGTAAATTTTTCGTCTGATGGAAACACAATACAAATTCAATAATTTTTGCTCGCCAAATTAAATTTTTTCTGCGGCTCGACCTGTCCATCGGCGGTTTCCCACGCCTCGAAAAAATTAATTTGGCTCGCTTTTAAATTTACATGAAGGATTTAGATTTTCCGCTTTTTAAAACAAAAAGCGATGAATATAAAAAGTTTGACTTGACCGATTTTAAAGGCCGCCAGGAGTATTTTGAGTACAAAGCCGGCCCGGAAATAAAAAAATTAAGGGAATATTTGGAAAATAATACTTTTATTGCTTATTTGATGGGAAAAAAA
>Ga0114951_10003889_pt1 | contig 15045 bp, 7 predicted proteins | sample AM7aDNAmetaG_FD_88677 | JGI IMG/M metagenome (GOLD analysis project Ga0114951, IMG submission 88677) | Freshwater microbial communities from Finland to study Microbial Dark Matter (Phase II) - AM7a DNA metaG | ecosystem: Environmental > Aquatic > Freshwater > Lake | place: Finland: Lake Alinen...
AATAATTAAATTTAAATTAAACATTAAATTACATTGAGCTTCGAGCTCGATTATTGTACGGTATCGGACTTGATTTTTATATCGTGTGTGTATAAATTATTTGATTTTTATGTAAGTTTGTTACTACGTGTTCACATTTTGGTACCAAAAAACAAGATATATTATTGGCATTATGAAAATACATTATTACTTGTCCGCAGTTTTTGTTCTTCTTTTTTGCGGATTTCAAAAAACGAATGCCCAGCAATGGCACTCATATAACCCTACTGCGTGGTTCGATATAAATGCTGTTGAAATTCCCGGGCCCGGAGTCATTGCTATCGGTGGTGGTCAGGAAGCCAACAATGCGACCCAAATCATGTTCCAGACTATCGACTACGGATTAACGTGGACAGAAAACCCCCACGACGGTCTGGCACCATGGAACAAATCCATTGCATTTTCAGATTCTGTAAACGGATATGGAGTTGGCTATGAAGGCAGAATCATAAGGACAGATGATGCAGGTTTGAACTGGGGTTATTCGGTTTACCCCATCAACCGGGATCTCAACAAGATTGTTTATGCGGGTAACGGTACTTACTATGTGGCAGGAGGAAATAGAACCAACGACTCCATTCAAACCATATTAAAAAGCAACGATTACGGGAATACATGGAATGTGATTTATGATACCCTTGGTCCATGGCTGAAATCCATATTTTTTACGGACACACTGAAAGGCTTTGCCGTGGGAGATAATGGTGTAATACTTTCCACAGCAAACGGTGGAAATACATGGGCAGCCATCACTGCTCCGGTACAAAGGGATTTTAATGCCATCACATTTCTCAATGCTGATACCGGTTATATTGTCGGAGGCACTCCATCGGGCTTATGCCGCAGGACAATATTACGTACTATAAACGGCGGTGCGAACTGGGCTGTGCTTAGAGATAATGTGGGAGGAATATTAAAAGACATTTCTTTTGCCGATGCGATGGAGGGCTATACTGTTGGAGACAGCGCCACCATATTGAAAACAATGGACAGGGGCTTAAACTGGTTTCCCATCGTTATTGACACCAACCTTTCAAGAAATGAATCATTCAATGCAGTGAAATTCAATGGCCTGAATTTCGGCGCTATTGCTGGGAAGACTGGTGTGCTTTACGTTTATCATAACCCACCAGTGGAAATATTTACTTTAGGTTTAGGTCAAATTGGAAATACCGATGCAACTCTTCTTGGTGGAATAAATACACATACCAAAAATGCGCGCTACTCATTTGTTTATTCAACCAATATTAATTTTGCAACATCCATCACCAATCAAGGGATAAATGTTCAGAATGATTCATTATTATTAATTTACGAACATATACAAGGGCTTACTCCAAATACTATCTATTATTATTATTTAACGGCCATTACTGATACAGATACAATTTGCGGCGACACATTAAGTTTTTATACAGGCGTTAATCCTTCTTCTGTTTTTCAAACACTTGATGCTACAACTGTCCGTGACTGGACTGCTGACCTGAATGGGTTTATAAATAAATTCCCAGTACCGGTCAACCTATTCTTTGAATATGGCAACACTCCTTCTTTTGGCTCCCAGATAGCTGCAAGCCCTGCAACATTGAATGATACATCGATGTATAATGTTCACGCAAATATAGTCGGGTTGCACGCAAATAACCGGTATTTTTTCAGGTTAAAAGGAGTTTCAGGCTCAGGTACTTTTTATGGTGATACAAAAATGTTCACCGCTGTAAATTTAACTTGGGTTGGCACAGAAAATGCATCAAATATCACATTAATATCAGCTCAATTACATGGTAATGAGCACAACAACGGACTTCCAACTGCACTTAAATTCGATTATGGTCAGACTGTCTTATATGGTACTGAGATCAATGCCACTCCTGACTCTGCCACGGGTGCAATCAACGTTTATACATCTTGTTTATTAACCGGATTATCCCCACTAACGATTTACCACTTTCGAATGAAAGCTATAAATTCGATGGGTACGAGTTATGGGAGAGATATGACATTCATTACAGGTGGACCATCAGCATCTACTTTTCCTGCTTCAAACATTAATGCCAATTCCGCACAACTCAATGCTATAGTAAATGCAAATAACAAGCCTACTTTAATAAAGTTTGAATATGGCTTGACTAATACTTATGGAACAGAGGTAACAGCAAATCCGGATAGTGCTTTTGGAACATTAAATACAAATGCTTCTATTATATTGGGAGGCCTAATTTCTGACACTACCTATCATTTCCGGGTAAAAGTTATAAATTCAATTGCTACAATCTATGGTGACGATATGTCATTTTTTACTACAAACATGCCCATTTTAACAACTTTGCCGGCTAGTCCTATCACATATAATTCCGTTCAACTAAATGCATTGGTTAATGCGAACAATAACCCTTCGGCCATCATTTTCGAATGGGGATTGACTACATCTTATGGTTTCGGAGTGATTGCAAACCCAGACAGTGCTTTTAATACAGTAAATATAAATGCATCGTATTATTTGAACTCACTACAGCAAAATACAACTTATCATTACAGGGTCAAAGTAATTTGTTCGTTAGGTACATTTTATGGAAACGATATAGCTTTTCAGACGGGCCATACATTCCCAACTGTAGTGACGTTAATGGCAAATGAAATCTCATACCATTCTGCAAAGCTTAATGCTATACTGAATCCCCGTGGTACTGAGGTAAATATTGGATTTGATTATGGGTTAACTGATTTTTATGGCAATGAAATAATTGCCAATCCTGCTTCTTCTTCCGATACTATTGATCTGAATGTTTCTGCAGCCCTGAATGGTTTAATATCAAGCACTTTATATCACTTTCGGATAAAAGCAATAACTCCGAATGATACAATTTTTGGCAATGATATGATTTTCTTTACTGGACATTCCGAAATACCGAATTTCGATTTTGAGGTCTGGGATTCTACGATCATTGACTTTCCTGATGACTGGACAATGGCTATGGGCAATGTGACAAAATATTCACCCGGTTGTGACGGGAGCTATGCAATAAAAATTCAAAACACCCCCACTGGCGGTACTGGCCTGATATCCATGGGATTTGTAGGCGATGGCATTTTTGGCGGGGTGCCTTTTTATGCAAGGCCAGATTCTTTGATTGGCTGTTTTAATTATAACATTGATGCGAATGATACTTCTTTTGTTGGATTGCTTTTAAAAAAAGATGGCAATCCCGTTTCAATGAACTTCTATCCAATTGTCGGAAATTCAGGGGGGAACTTTGTCAATCTTAAATTCCCGATACAATACGAAACATCTGATATGCCGGATTCAATGATACTGTTATTATCAAGCTCAAATTTGAGTCAAAAAACACCCTCGCCGAATAGCTGGTTAATTGCAGATAATTTGCATTTTACCGGAATATCACTTAATATAGCTAACAATAATTTTGAACAATGGCATAACGAGAAAGTTCTTGATCTGAGTGGATGGGATTATAAGAGCAGGGGTATGACACCGTCTGATACAAACGGAATATCAGGGGCTATTCGCACAACTGATGCGATATCAAATACATTTGCCGCAAAGGTTAAAACCTTTTTACGACCGGACTTCATGGCTTATGGGCGCATAAATAGTGGGAATAAAACATCTGACAAAATTCCTATGAATGCACGTCATCAGTCACTTACAGGATATTATAAATTTTCCCCACAAAATGGAGATACTATGTGCGTAAGTATATCCATGTTTAAAAACGGTATAGTGATTGGTAGAGGCGATTTCTTACAAAAAAATGCAATAAGCAGTTATACTCCCTTTATTGCTGACATATCCTATTCTTCTTCTGATATTCCTGATAGCGCATCCATTTATATCCAATCATTTTACAGGTTTCCGCCTTTAGGTAATTCTGTCCTTTATATAGATAATCTGAATTTTGATGGATTTTTTACAGGAATTAAGGAACATTCATTAACAGCTAACAGGAATTTTGATTTTAATGTATTCCCAAACCCTTTCAGCGATGAAGCTACAGTTACTTTTACCATGAATCAGGATGATGATATAACTGTTCGTTTATTCGATCTTTCCGGAAAACAGATCGCTTTGCTTGCGGACGGTAGATGCAAAGAAGGAAACCATAGACTTCAGCTTTCTGCATTAGGATTACAAAAGGGGCTTTATATATGTGTTATCACTGCAAACTGCAGTAATCTCAGTAAAAAAATTATTATTTATTAATGCATATTCCCCCCCCGACGAATTAATCCTCCGGCTTTCATTAGCATGTCCGAGACGTCCATTAAATGCGTTTTGCGGGGCTTTACGGCAACCGGATTACGATTGATCCATTAGGTCAGAAGAATGGTCAATGGTTTAAGAAATAGCGTCTGTAAAACAAATTTTCCTATAATCGAAGATGTATCCTCAGTATTATGGACGCACCGGATGTTATGACCACCTTCCGGCGAAATAATTTGACCACCCTTCATTATTGATACCCAAATTATTGAGGTGGTCAAAAATAATCGGCGGACTCTGAATTTTTTTTCTGGTTTATCCACCCTATTTAATCATTGGCAAGTATTTTTTACGGTTCTCAATAATTACCCAAAGTTCTATACCCCATAGTACAAAAGCTAAAGGCAGTCCTGACGGTGCAATTAAAATGTGAGTTAAAAGTATTCCCACAAGTATAGGAAAAATAATTATTGCACCAAGTGCTCTAAATATATTGGTGACGAAGAGTATGCCACCAATAATTTCGGCAACTGCAACAAGTGGGAAGAGCCAACCAATTTCCTTAATCGCGCCCATTAATTTCATCATATTTTCTGGCAAGTCTTTGGGCATGGGCATGTAATTAAAAAATTTATTAAGTCCCGAGTTAATGAATATAAGTCCAAAAAGCAGGCTTACTCCAAATAAAAATTTCTTTTTCATAGTATTTATTTATGGTTTCTGTTTACAAATATACATTTCATTTTTTTCCTGTCGGTTAATGGTCACCCTGTCATTTTTACTATGGCCGCTACTTGTTTCTCGCTTCACTTCTGTAGGGTATTATTTGTTGTTAAGGTTCGCTTGCAATAGGTATATTACAATCTGCATGTCCACTTGGTATACAAATATGTTTTTTCTATTTGCCATTGTAGCAATTCTCCGAATCTACATATCCAAAGACTTTAAGATAATATTCAATTCCTTTGGCAAATAATTGATAACCTTTTGAATTTGGATGTGTATAGTTTTGCCAGTAATATGTATAGATATTTTTGGCATTCACGTCATAAAGAATGGACCATAAAGAAAAAATGATAAAAGAAAAATTTGAATAAACCGGATAAATGATTCCGTTTCTGCGATGTTCTCTGACTCCTTTTGTGTTTTTGGATTCAATTTCTAACGATGGTAAAGCTATTTTAGCGGAAGGTGAATAATGACCTAGATATTAGACAATGCCACGGGCGACCTATTCTACAAAAGTATATCTGCAACGCAGGGAATTGATGATTGTATGCTATTTTTATTTGCATCAGTTAAACGGCCTAATATGGTCAATATGTCCTGCTTATTCAATAACTTTGCAAAATAATTTCTAATTTATAAACACATGAAAAAAATGATGTTATTTTTTATCATTGCTACATTTAGTATAGCTGTGATGGGGCAAACAGGAAAAAAAGAAGAAAAGAAAGAAAAAAAAGTTGAAGTACCGACTGTTGTAAAAACCGCGTTTCAAAAAGATTATCCTGCTGTAAAAGATGTAAAGTGGGATGCAGAAGATGGAAATTTTGAAGCCGAATTTAAGCTCAACGACATTGAAAACTCTGCTAATTACGACAAGGCAGGTATTCGTCTGGAAGTTGAAACTGCTATTAAAACAGACCAATTACCTAAAACTGCTTTAGATTATATCACTAAAAATTATTCAACATATAAAATAACCAAGGCTGCAAAGATAACTAACAGTAAAAACGTAGTGACTTTTGAAGCTGAAGTGAAGCTGGGTAAAAAAGAAACAGATTTAGTTTTTGATGTGGCAGGTAGGTTTGTTAGAGAGGAAAAAGATTAAAAATCTGATTATTTATTGGTAAAAACAGCAGGATGATCCTGACCCGGTAATTGAAACCATTGCCTTGTCATTAAATATAAAAATCTTACTCCGCTTATATCACAAAGAAAAAGGTACAATGGTTCTGAGCATATCTATATTTCACAATATTTTTCATAAAACAACAGTAATATCCCTAATACTTTTCCACCTGTTGATCATTTCGGCGAATGTACAATCTCAAAATATTGCTGCAGGTAAAATAACTGGAAGAATCCTTGATTCATTATCCGGCCAACCCATCGAGTACGCAACAATTGGTTTATTTACGTTAGATGAAAATAAGGTGGTGAACGGAGCAGCCACTAACAGTAAAGGAATTTTCAAAATCACTAATGTATCCGAAGGAACATACAAATTATTGATCAATTTTATTGGTTATAAAAAAAGTGAGTATAGAAATGTTGTCGTGAGCACTAAAACCCCAAGCGTTAATCTGGGTGATATCAAATTATCAGTGAAACAAACCAAATTGGATGAAGTGACCATTACCGGGGAAAAAAGTCTCATTGAAAACAAAATAGATAAGATGATATACAATGTTGACAAGGATATAACTTCTCAGGGTGGTGTTGCAGCAGATGTATTGAAAAAAGTGCCACAGGTATCGGTAGATGTTGACGGGACGGTCGAGTTGCAAGGGAATTCAAGCATACGCTTTTTGATAAACGGGAAGCCGTCCATTCTTTTCGGCAGCAATATAACTGATGTATTACAATCAATTCCGGCAAGTCAGATACAAAGCATAGAAATTATAACAAGTCCCGGTGCAAAATATGACGCAGAAGGAACAGGAGGTATCATCAATATCATCCTTAAAAAGACCGATGCCCATGGTGTCAGTGGTAACATTTCATTATCAGGTGGCACACGTTTGGAAAATGGTTCTCTTAATCTGAATTTCCGCAAAGGCAAGTTTGGCATCAATGCTTTCTTAAGCGGAAACGCTCAACTACCTTCTACCACCATCAACTCAATGAACCGGTTGTCGCAAGATTCATCCACAACATCCCGCTTACTCCAAACCGGCAAAAGCGATTTCAGTAGGCTTGGGTATCAATCCGGAATTGGTTTTGATTGGGATATTACCCCAAAAGATAATATTACAGGATCTTTTAATTACAATTACTTCGGAAACAGCAATAAAGGGAGCGCCAATCGTGAAAATTTATTGCAGGATGACAGTGGAACCAATCTTTCTGATTTAAATGACGCGATTAATACATCGAATAAATTTCATGAATATTCATTTGATGGGAGTTTGAGCTACAAAAGGAAGTTTAAAAAGGAAGATCAGGAATTGGAGGTGCTGGTTAATACTTCTATTGGAAATGTATTTTCTTATTATGAGCAAACGCAGAAACACGTAACGTCCGATTCAATATACAACAGCTCTTACGGCAACAATCCCGGTCTTGAAAATGAAAGCAATTTTGAGGTGAACTACACTCAGCCTCTAGTGAAAGATGCTATACTCGAGACCGGTGCAAAGGCTGAGTTAGATCAAATTACCAGTAAATCGGACGTTTATTTGTTGAATACGGCTTTAGGTAAATATGATTATAACAGTGCCCAATCTTCTTCGGTTGATTATAATAGAATGGTATATGCCGGCTATCTTTCTGCTACCTTCAAAATATTTAAACTTTTAGATATAAAAGCAGGTTTGCGCGATGAATACACTGTAATAAATGCTGATTTTTCAAATTCAGGTAATATAAACATAAAACCGTATAATACGATTGTTCCGTCATTGGTTATTTCGCATACTTTCAAGAAAAAGCAGATGTTAAAAATAAGCTACACGCACCGTATAGAGCGGCCTGATTATCGTGATATGAATCCATTTTTAAATGCCAGCGATCCTAAAAACATTTCAACCGGCAACCCAAATCTTCATCCTGAAATTGGCGATAAAGTTGAGCTGGGTTACAGTCAAACATTTAAAAATGGCACAACAATCAATACAACACTTTTTTATCGAGGGAACATGGATGACATACAGTCTTATACGACATTTTATCCAATATTTAAAATTGGTGATTCGACTTATACCAATGTGGCAATCAGTAGGCGGGAAAATATTGGACGTGAAGATAATTTCGGATTAAATTTATTTGCATCAATACCGATCCTACAAAAAATAAATATACGTACTAACATTTCCTGTTTTCAAAGATATATTGAGACCGGTATGTCCTCCGGAGGTAACATTCATGGGTTTAATTACCGCGCAAACATTAATATATCATACCAAATATTCAAAATGATGATTATTGAGCTTTTAGGTAATTTCAACTCCCCGAGAATTAATGCACAAGGCAAAATGCCTGCCTTCACTACCTATAACTTTGCCTTTCGCATACAATTGTTTCATAATCACGGCAGCATAGCGATAACTGCAACCAATTTTTTCTCCAAATATGTAAATCAGAAAACGGAACTCACCGGACAAAATTTCACGTTGGCTAATACCCGGCAACTTCCCTATCGTTCATTTGGGTTTAATTTTACTTATAAATTTGGGAAGATGGAGTTCAAGAAGGAGAAAGAAATGGAAGATATTAATCTGACCAACCCACCCGGGAATTAAAATTTCACTATTTTATTTGAAGAATTGACCCAGTGTAATAAATGCCGTCATGACCACATATAGCCGATAATATTAAAATCAAGATAGATGGTCAAACAAAAATCACTTAACTGCGGCTGGGGTAATCAATTCACTCCAGCCAAAAGTGGCTTGGACCACTGGCTTATCCCCTTAATGGCAAAATATCCTTTTTAGCTCAAAATCGATAAAACATTAATGAAGCATGGATGCCTACAATTTGAGTTTTATTCAGGGCAAAAAAATCTTTTTACATGAATTTTATTGTATTTTTATAAATGGCATCTCATAACTCTATGTTTTATAGATTATAAATACGTGAATCTCATATTTTTCGTTCACTAATATTTGTATATTTGAAACAAGAATGTTAAACAAGGAAAATTAAATTCTTAAAATTATACCTATGAAAAAAATATTCCGGTTTATCAGTGTCATGTTTTTTTTGTACAATATACAATGTTTATATGCCCAGCAATGGCATTATTATAATCCTACTGCGGGATTTGATATAAATGCAGTTGAAATCCCCGGTATGGGAATCATCGCCATTGGAGGAGGTTGGGAGACCCACGATTCTATTCAGATCATGTTGCAGACTAATGATTATGGGGTCACATGGAACGAAAATAACCATGATGGACCTGCACCATGGAATAAATCCATTGCATTTTCCGATTCATTGAACGGATACGGAGTTGGTTACAATGGAAGGATTATCAGCTCAGACGATGCAGGCAGGAACTGGGGTAATCCGGTAGCTCCGATCAACAGGAATTTTAACAAAATTATATATACGGGTAACGGTACTTACTATGTTGCAGGAGGAAATAAAACGCACGATTCAATCCAGACGATATTAAAAAGCACAAACTACGGGAATAGCTGGAATGTGATATTCGATTCACACGGACCATGGCTGAAATCAATAACTTTTCCTAACAACATGAAAGGGTATGCTGTTGGTGACCATGGTGTGATTATTTCCACTACTAATGGCGGAAATACATGGACTCCTGTTACAGCACCTTTACAAAGAGATTATAATGCCATTACATTTGTAAATGCCGATACCGGTTATATTGTTGGAGGTACAGATTTGGGATTATTCTCCCGCTTTTCAATATTGAGAACAGTGAATGGTGGTTTGGATTGGAGTGTTCTTGAAGATAATCAGGGTGGTATTTTGAAAGATATTTCTTTTGCGGATGCTAGGGTTGGATATGCCGTTGGTGATAGAGCTACAGTGCTGCAAACAGTTAATGGAGGCCTGAACTGGCTCCCTTTAATCATTGACTCCAGCTTGACAGGCAATGAATGCTTTAATACAGTGAAATTTTTCAACCGGACTTTCGGTGTTGTTGGTGGAAAGGCTGGTGTCCTTTATGTTTATAAAAATTTGCCTGTTGATGCATTTACGTTGGGCAGTATCCAAGTTGGAACGACTGACGCGACCCTTCTTGGTGAAATCAATACACACACTAAAAATGCAAGATACTCATTCGTTTACTCGAACAATATAAATTTTTCATTGTCTGATACAACTCAGGGAATAAATGTTCAGAATGACTCTTTATTATTGATTTCTGAATATTTACATGGTCTTACTCCAAACACTCATTATTATTACTATTTAAAAGCAATAACTGCTACTGATACAGTTTATGGCGACACATTGAGCTTTTCCACCGGAGCTAATCCTTCTTTTGATATATTAACAAATGATGCAACTTCGGTTAGCACATGGCAGGCATATTTGAATGGGTTCATCAATAAATGCCCTGAACGGATCAATCTTTATTTTGAATATGGTACCAGTCTGACCTTTGGATCACAGATCGTTGCAACCCCAATGTCGGTGAATGATACATTGATGCATAATATACAGGCAAACATCACCGGGCTGCACGCAAATAATCAATATTTTTTCAGACTAAAAGGAGTTTCCGATACAGGAACGTATTACGGTGGTACAAAAATGTTTTTCGCTGTCAACTTACCTTTTGTAAATACAGGAATTGCAACAAATGTCACACAAACCTCTGCCCAATTGAACGGACAAGTGAACAATGATGGCTCTCCGACAGCAATAAAATTTGAATATGGCCTGACTGAATTATATGGAAATGAAATCAATGGAGTTCCAGATTCCGTTTCAGGAACCGGCTCTGTTATTCCTTCTTGTATAGTGACTGGATTATCCCCGGCAAGTATCTACCACTTTCGTTTAAAAGCCATAAATTCAGTTGGTACAAGTTACGGTGCAGATATGATGTTCTATACTAGTACGCAATCTGCTTCTACTTTACCTGCGTCAAACATTGGTGCCTATACTGCACAACTTAATGGGATGGTAAATGCCAACAATTTTCCGACTGCAAATAAATTTGAATACGGCATCACATCAGGGTACGGTAATGAAGTGACAGCCATACCTGATACTTCGAGGGGAGATAGCAATGTAACAATTTCATGCCCAATATTCGGTTTAGTATTGAATACAACATATCATTACCGTGCAAAAACAATAAATGCGATAGGAACAACTTATGGAAATGATATGACATTTACGACATCTCCACCACCCACAATAAGCACATCAATGGCAACGGAGATAACACTCAATTCTGCTAAACTAAACGCAATAATAAATCCCCATCACGTTGCAACAACGATTAAATTCGATTATGGAATAACAACTTCTTATGGTAATGAAATAAATGCCAGTCCGGCTTCTTCATCCGATTCTGTTGATTTTAATGTTTTTGCTAATCTTAGCGGTTTGCTGGCAAATTCGATCTATCATTTTCGTATCAAAGCGATTACATCAAATATTACAATTTATGGGAATGATATCCAGTTTTATACGGGCCATCCTGAAATACCAAATTTTGATTTTGAAATATGGGACTCCATTTCATATACAAAACCGGAGGGCTGGAATATTGCTATTGGAAAAGTTACACAAAACCCCATTGCTTGCCATAATAATTATTCTGTAAGAATTGAGAACGACACCATAAACGGATGGGCTCCGGGTATAATTATTATGGGTAGCAGCAATGCTATGAGTGGAGGTACACCTTTTAATGCTCGCCCTGATACTCTCATAGGATGTTTTAATTATTTCATCCCTGATAATGATACTGCATTAATTATTCTCATGTTAAAAAAACAAGGTGTTTTTATATCACAACATATGTTTCCGATTGTTGGCACCTCATCAGGTAACTTTACTGACCTGAAATTCCCAATTACATATTATTCTGCCGGCAATGCTGATTCTTTGATCATTGCAATTGCAGTGACGAGCATCCACCACATGATACCACCATTACCTGTTGGCGGTTATTTAATTGTCGATGATATTCGTTTTCACGGTACTACGGAAAACATTCCAAATAATGACTTCGAAAATTGGGAAACAAATACTTATTATACACCCAATAGTTGGGTTTTTGGAAATAATACTTCAAATCCTGAAAACGAGCATGTTTCACGAACAAATGATGCTCAGCATGGCAACTATGCCGTGCTTGTCCGAAATATCATCAATCCTCCGGATACAATTCGGGGGTGGTTATCTACCAATCAGAATTGGAATGTTCCGGGTTTTAGTGTAAATAACCGCTACAAGTCTCTTACAGGATATTATAAATTTTTACCTCAAAACAACGATACTATGAATATTCAGGTAATAATGTATAAAGCTCACAACAAAATTGGTTATGGTGAATTCCGAAACATGGCTACAGTTACAAATTATGAGCCCTTTATTGTGAATATAAATTATAATGATTCACTGGTTCCCGACAGTTGTCAGATTAACTTTTCATCATACAATCGCAACCCTTTGGGCAATTCACAGCTTTATGCTGACAATTTGAATTTTGATGGTTTCCTTACCGGAGTTAAAGAACCTGTTTTACCTGCTGCAGACAATTTATATTTTAATGTATATCCAAATCCATTTAACAAAAAAGCCACCGTTTCATTTAAAATACAACAGGATGAAGAATTAACGATCCGTTTGTTCGACCTGTCTGGCAAACAAGTAGTATTATTAGCAGAGGGAAAATATAAAGCAGGTGACTATAAACTTGACCTTTCTGCCAAAGGACTGCAAAAGGGTTTTTATATCTGTGTCATCAGAACAAAAAGGAACAATTACATTAAGAAAATTATAGTTCAATAATACCTTCTTATTCTGAAACAGGTAATAACAGCAAAATAAAAAAAAGCCGGAAATAACTACTGTTATTGTAAAACTAATTTCCTGCTGATGATATTTTTACCATCATGAATTCTTATAAAATAAACACCTTTTGTATATTCTGAAATATTTAAGGATGTTTTCATGGCATTCAGCATTTCGCTTTTAATAACTTTGCCTGTTTCATCAAATAAATTGTAAAAAGCCGTGCCTGCGTTTTTCGCAATGTAAAATATTGCTATCTCACCATTTGTAGGGTTTGGCCCGATTAATACACTTGTGTTAGCAAAAAAGTTTTGAATGCCGACAAACATAGAAGATTTGTAATTCATAGCATCAATAATAAGTATTGAACCGGTATCGGCCATTGTGACTGGCCAGTCGGACGAATTTATGGTAATAATAGCTGTGTCAGGTGCCAGAGGTAAATTTATCGGAATTTCAAACTTAGTAAAAGAAGAACTAGCAGAAAGAGATAAAGAACTATTATTGCTTAATAATATCCCGTTTTTCTTGTATTCAATATTTATACGAGCCATATCACCGGCTTTAGGCATGTATTTGTACCAGCCTATTAGAGTATCGATTTGGTTGATAAAGGAAGTCCCTCCTGTATACCCGTTCACAGCGTGGCTCCAGAATCCATTGTTTAAATAGTTGAAAATCGAGTTCGAGTCGCGTCCTACTGTTTTCATCTGAAGTGCATATTGCCCTTCAAATTTATCGGTTGTTTTCTGCAGAGGAGTACCCATACCATTCATCATAAAATTTAATGCATTACTGCAATCCCAACCTGCAGGTGTTTCATAATTAAACATAGTGCTCCAGTTTTCAAAACCCCCATCGGGAATAGGTAAACTGGTGTTGAATGCAAAATCGTCAAACACAACAAAACTTCCGGGTTGAATCCCTGTTTTTGTCATGGCGTTACTACACGTTGCCAGAATAATTACTGTGTCAGGTATTGATGACAGGGAGAGTTTAAAAGCCAATCTTTGCCATACCGCAGGGTTGTTGCCCGCAATTTTAAACATATCCATACCTATTATAGTATCATTCCTTTTGTACATAATTCCGATAAAACCGGTATCGCCCGAAAGAATACCAAGCTTAGCATGACAAATAAATGAATCAGGCTTCATTGTATAAGGAACTCCGCCTTTCCCTGAAAATGGGTCTCCCTGATAGTGAGTATCAAAAACATATCCCATTAAAGTGTCTGTGCCATTAGATTTAGTTTCAATTTTGACTGCATAATTACCGCCATGTGCAGGAGTATATTGGGTAACATTAGCCGTATAACCCCGCTGTGAAGCTTCCATGTTTGAATTTATCCACCCATCAGGTCCGCTGGCAGATAAGCTGTTCCAGTTTTCGAAATTTCCGTTCTGCAATTGTGCGGAGCATAGCCCACTCAAGGTTACGCCAATTAAAAATGAAAGAATTTTTTTCATGTTTGAAAAATTTTAGATTAGTCAAAAATATGATAATATATTATACTTTTCAAATTTATTTTGATGTAATACCTGATTACAAAAAGCGCTAAATGGCGCTAGTGCAAAAACCGGATGTCATGACCACATTTGGGCGGGCAGATTACAATTTTCATATATAAACTAAAACAAATTCTTAGCTCCTGCTGATTGGGTTAATTTATTTTAGCTAAAAGGGGTCAAGGCCTGTGGCTGTTCCATGGTACCGACTATGGTTGACTATTTTAATATCAATAAACACATTCTCTTGCTTAAAAACGCCTTATATTTTACTTTTTGGTTATAATTGATTTTATCTGAAGGACCCAACCAAGGTCCATTTTTAAAATAAATGGAGTCTCCGCATTATCCCAAATCCAGTATTTATGATTAATATCTGTCTCGGCATAAAGGACATCAAAAGGAACGTCCTTGCCGTCAACCAAAACATTCATTTTCTCATTTTTTACAAAAGTGAGTTTCTGAATAGTATCAATGAAACTCCCCGCCGCAGAGCAGCGGGGTATCTGTGCCCTCTAAAAGAGGGCTAATTGTTGTGTCTTATGTAAGACATTGTACTCTTTTTCAACACCTTGTTCTTTTACATATTTTGAT
>Ga0114951_10003891_pt1 | contig 15042 bp, 14 predicted proteins | sample AM7aDNAmetaG_FD_88677 | JGI IMG/M metagenome (GOLD analysis project Ga0114951, IMG submission 88677) | Freshwater microbial communities from Finland to study Microbial Dark Matter (Phase II) - AM7a DNA metaG | ecosystem: Environmental > Aquatic > Freshwater > Lake | place: Finland: Lake Alinen...
TTCATAGCATAGCCTCCTTTAAGGTTACAGGTCAATAATAAGGGGGAGGGAACTTTAAATCAAGTAAAATATTATAAAATAAAGATTTTAGGCGAAAACGCCTAAAGATTTTTGACAATACGTTTCTTTTTTAGGGGAGGCTTCATGAAAAAAATAATAATGATAGCTCTTGTTTTCTCGGTTTTTGCGTTGGGTATGGCAAAGAAGCCTGCCGCCGCACCCGTCAATGAGAATAAAGCCGCAACAACAGGGACATCCCAGGCGGCTCCCGATTTTAAACTTAAAGATATATCCGGGAAGGAAGTAAAGTTGAGCGATTACAAAGGTAAAAAAGCCGTGTTGCTCGTTTTCTGGGCCACCTGGTGTGTTTATTGCAGGCAGGAAATTCCCGAGCTTATTGCGCTTCAGGAGCAATGCAAAAGTAAAAACCTTGAGATTTTAGGTATAAATATTCAGGAGGAAGCAGGCAAGGTTAAACCCTTCCTCGAGAAAAGCAAGGTAAATTACACCATTCTTTTAGATATCAAAGGCGAAGTAGCAAGAGCCTATGAAGTAAAGGGTATTCCTATGAATATTCTTGTTGATCAGAAAGGCAATGTAATCTACGGCGGCAGTTTTGGAGAACAGGTAAAAACACTTATTGCCCAGAGCGTGAAATAAAATACCAAGGGCTAAAGCCGCGGAAAGGCTCCGCCGGCTCACTGCATTTTTTTCAGCACCCTGATTATTTTTTCCGGTTTTACTTCCGGAAAAAAATATTCAACGGAGTCATCTTTTGTTATTAAATCCGCCATAGCCTCAAATTCCGCGGGCACGGGGCTTAAACCGGCCTCTTTAAAAATTAAGGGAAGACCGTGCTTCCTGAAAATAAGAGCCTCCGGAAATCTCTTACCCCGCATCAGAAACTCAAAAACAACGCCTAGGGCCGCCAGCCTGCCGTGAAGTATTTTTTTTGCGCCTTTAACTACAAGGACTGCATTGGCAAAGGCGTGAGCATACAAGGCCCCGGTGGCATTCCTGCCCGCTGTGCTTACAAAACCGCTCAAAGCTATGTTGGCAAATATAAGCTCTTTTCCCCCGGATTTAACTGTTTTTATAATAGTATACATCTTCTTTGCTGTCTCAAGCGCAACTAAAGCCATGGTATCTTTTTCAACTTTTTTGAAAGCCGAAACATGTTTTGCTTCGTGGTATTTTGCAAAAGTATCGCCTATTCCCGCCGTCAAAAGTTCTTTGGGCCCTTGCATAATGGCTGTTTCATCAACGAGAGTGGCTGCAGGCGCACGCCCGGTATCAACTATATCCCTGAAGGTTCCATCAGCATTATATACTATGGCCACCCCGGTCCAGGCAGCACAGGTAGCCGCAGAGGTGGCAATTAGCACCCAGGGTAAATTTAGCTGCAGGCCCGCAAGTTTTACCGTATCCAGTGTCTTCCCTCCGCCGAGTCCTACCAGAAAATCAAAACCTTTGTTTCTTGCAAACTCATAGACTCTTCCCGATTCTTCATAAGTGCATTCCCCGCCAAAAATATGACACTCGTTTTCAATAAAAGAGCTTTTAAAAGAGGTCTCCAATTCAGGAAGGAAAGTTTCTTTTATAAAAGAATCACAGACAATAAGCGCTTTTTTTCCAAGAAAGGCAATTATTGGACCGCTCTCCCCCAGTACCTTCTCTTTTTGAATATACAAAGGAGGCCCCGGTATGAATGAAAATTCTCTTGCCGGGTGAGTCACTTTTTCTCCAGAATGAATGGTTTAAAATTTTTATAGATATAGGTTTCTTTCTTAGCCAATTCGTTATCCACCTTTAGCAAATCAGAGATTTTAACAAATTCAAACCCCCGCATCTTGATCTCGGTTATTATACCGGGCAGGGCTTTTAGTGTAGCCTCAACACCGCTATGTAGCAGTATAATGTCGCCGTCTTTCAGTTGAAATAATACATTCTGTTTTATATTTTCCGGATCGGTGGCGCCGTAGTCGGAACCGCTGACAGACCAGAGTACGGCAATAAACCCGCGGCTCAAGGCCGCTTCTATTACTTTTACATCATACCGGCCCGAAGGCGGCCGGAAAAACACCGGTTCGAAGCCCGTTTGCTTTTTTATTTCAACTTTGTTCCGTTCGAGTTCCCTTATTACACCCTCCCGATCCAGAGAGGGAAGAAGCGGATGATTAAAGGTATGATTTTCGATATCATGGCCGCGTTTTTGGATTTCACGGAGAAACTCGGGGTACTTTCTCACCTGTTTACCGACAACAAAAAAAGTAGCCTTAACACTGTTTCGATCAAGAACTTCCAGAAGCCTTAAGGTAAACTCCGGGTGGGGGCCGTCATCGAAGGTAAGGGCAATAGCTTTTTTTACCGGTGCCGGTACAGCCACAGGAACAATTTCCTGCGGGACATCGATCAATTTTTCTTCGAGCGGGAATAAAAACAAAAACAGTTTTGTTATCATAAAAAGACTTCCACCAAGCACAATAAGAACCAACGAACGCCTAAAATAAAGTTCAAGTTTCGTCAACTCATTACACCTTTATTATGTTTTTTTGGTGGGCGCAATAGGATTCGAACCTATGACCTCCGCCGTGTGAAGGCGGCACTCTAACCAGCTGAGCCATGCGCCCTTTTGACAGGGTTATCTTTTCGCGTAAAAATCACGATCCAAAACAGCGGGATCAATTGTGTTGCCGTATCTGCGCACCTCGTAATGCACGTGAGGCCCGGTAGTATTCCCGGTCATACCTATAAGTGCTATCGTGTCATTTTCTTTAACCTTATCGCCTTTTTTAACAAGTATCTTGCTGCAGTGGCCATATCTTGTGGAGAAACCATACCCGTGCTCTAAAATTACAAGCTGGCCATAACCGCCCCATTTACCGGCAAATATTACTTTTCCCGGTGCGGTAGCTTTTATTGCTGTACCTTCCCGGTTGGCTATATCAACACCGGCATGCCAGTCATTTTTTTCTCCGCTATCTACTCCGGCCGTCTGATAATCAAATACCATACGACGGTATCCGTATTTTGAACTTAAATAACCTTGAACGGGTTTTCCTTTTGGGGTCGCCGTCCATACCGAGGTAAGCGTCGATATATACTTTTTGACTTCCTCGAAACTCTCCATTTGTTCGACTATATCCGCCTGGAGATTCTGCATGGACTTCTTAATATCCTCTTTGTCTATATCGGCGTTTAAAATATTATCAAGACGATTCTGATCCCTATTCGTCGGGCCGCCAATACCGCTATTTTCAATAATGGCTTTTTTATTTTTCAGGCCCAGCATCTCGCGCAGTTTCTTCTCTTCTTCTTTAAACTTCCTGACAATTTGCTGGCTCCTGTTATTTTCTTCATTTATAATGATAGCCTTTTCTTTAAGGTCTTTTACAGATTCCTGGGCTTTGCGGTAATCCACATTCTCCTTTAATACCAGCACCGAATATGTCAGCATGGAAATCAGCCCGGCGGCAACGACGACTGAAATAGCCACGGGTATCCGCAACCGCAACGGACGGCTTTCATTATGCGGAACTATCATGAAGGTAATGGCCTGCCCGAAGAGCCTATGTAATAAGTCTTTTTTATGTTTCATTCCAACCTTTAACTTTAGTATCACATTCTACCTCATAGTCCGTTCTTAGTCAACACAGAATAACACACAGAACCAAGCCACAAAGTTTATCGAGGGTTACGCCTCTACTAAAACTTTTGGGAAAATTTTCGGGCTGGCGGGTGGTACTATTGCGGCACTTTTTTCAGTGCTCTTTTTATTTTTACGATGTCATTTTTTATCTGCTTGACCAGTGCCGGCACACCCGAAAATTTACGGCTGCCGCGGATTTTCTTTATAAAAAACAATTCCATAACCTTCCGGTAAATACTCTTTTTGAAGTCAAAGATGAACACCTCGGGACTAAGCGTAGGCTTGCCCGGGCGGTCAAAGGTGGGACTTGTAACACTGCAGGCTCCGTTATACCATTTATTATCCATGAGGATACGAACAGCGTAAACTCCTTCTTTCGGGACTACTTCGTTGAAGCAGTTCAAATTGGCCGTGGGAAAACCAAAAGTCCGCCCCAGTTTTTTCCCGCTTTCCACACGGCCTATTACGGAATAATAACGGCCCAGATATTTCTTTGCGGTTTCCACATTGCCTTTCTGTATGGCTTTTCTTATACCGGTGCTTGAAATTCTTTTCCCGGCCATTTTAAGCGGAGAAATAACCTGAGTTTTAAAACCAAATATTTCACCTTCTTTTTTTAGAAGGGCGCCGTCGCCCTGTTTGCCCCGGCCAAAACCATAATCATGCCCAATAATTATTTCCCTGACTTTTAACTTTTCGACCAGAATATTTTCGATAAAATTCTTAGCAGAAAGTGCAGCGAATTTCCGGTCAAATTTCACAAAAACAAGAATATCCACACCCAGCTTTTCAATAAGTTCTATTTTCTTTCGTGCGGTGGTCAGGATGGGCGGCGCTTTTTTGTGCGTGGTATTTTTGGGATGCGTCTCAAAAGTCAGAACTACACTTTTAAGCTTAAGCTCTTTTGCTTTTTGAATTATCTTTTTTATTATCTTCTGATGCGCCAGGTGTACTCCGTCCAAAACGCCTAAAGTCACTACCGAGGCTTTAATATTTTTCAGAACGGCGCTGTTTATTCCTGTAGCTACTTTCATCCTAGTAGACGACTTTATTTAACGGATATTCGATTATCCCCTGGGCGCCGTATTCCTTCAGTTCCGGAATTATGCTTCTTACGACACTTTCGTCAATTATCACCTCTATAGCAATCCATTCCGGGTCCGAGAGAGATGAAATCGTAGGCTTCTTCAATGCCGGCAGAGCCTTAATGATATTCTCAAGTTTCTTTTTGGGCAGATTCATCTTAAGCCCTACTTTTGTTTCGGCTTCAAGCGCGCCCTGCAGCAGCAGCGCAATAGCTTCCACCTTCTTTCTTATCGCTTTATTCTTCCAGGATTTTTTATTGACTATTATTACCGTGGAAGACTCCATTATGGTATCTATAATCCTCAGGTTATTTGCCCTGAGAGAAGAACCCGTCTCGGTAATTTCTACTACCGCGTCTACAAGCTCCGGCGGCTTGGCTTCTGTAGCTCCCCAGGAAAACTCAACATCCGCTTTAACGCCGTTAGCTTTCAGGTATCTTTCTGTTATATTGACAACCTCGGTGGCTATTTTTTTACCTGCCAGGTCTTTTACGGTCTTAATCTTAGAATCATTCGGAACTGCGACCACCCATTTAAGCACGCTGCGGGTTCTCTTGGCATAAACAAGCTTCACAACTTCCACTACGTCTGCATTATTTTCCAGGACCCAGTCCGCGCCGGTAAGTCCAAAATCAAGTTTTCCTGATTCCACATATCTTGGAATTTCCTGAGCGCGTATAAACCTTGCCGTTAATTCCGGATCATCTATCTTCGGCACATAAGAACGGCTGCCGACAGATATGGTCCAGCCAGCTTTTTTAAACATCCCTATCGTCGCTTCTTGCAAACTGCCCGCCGGCAATCCAATTTTAATCGGTTCCATGACCCACCATCCCGCGCTTAAAAAGCGCATTCAAAACAATACAATTATTTAATGAACGAAGCCACCAGGTCACCGACTTCCCTTGTTCCCATGCCCATTCTTCCGGCAGCCATGCTCTTTATTTTTCCAGTAGTCAGCGCGTCAACAACCGCCCTTTCCACCGCTTGTGCCGCTTTTTCTTCACCCAGCGCATCCAGCATCATTCCTCCGGCCATAATAGCGGCAATAGGATTGATAACATTCTTTCCGGTATATTTCGGAGCACTGCCGCCCATGGGTTCAAACATGGAGACACCCTCGGGATTAATATTGCCGCCCGCGGCGACTCCGAGCCCGCCCTGAATTATTGCGGCCAGGTCCGTTATTATATCTCCGAAAAGGTTTTCTGTAACAATAACATCATAATACTCCGGCTGTTTCACAAACCACATGGTCGTTGCGTCCACATGGTTATAATCCTGTTTAATATCTTTATAATCGCGGTCACCCATTTCTTTGTGGGACCTGACCCAAAGGTCGCCGCAGTGCGTAAGCACATTGCTCTTATGGACCAGAGTAAGCATCTTTTTCTTATTTCTCTTTCTCGTCAAGTCGTAGGCGTACTTCATACACCTGTCTACTATGGGTCTGGAATAGGTCATAACCTGGGTAGCAATTTCATTTTGTGTGCCGACCATAGTCGCGCCACCTATCCCGGTATAGATACCGCCGGAATTTTCCCGGATAACCACAAAGTCGATGTCCTCGGGTTTTTTATCCTTTAAAGGGGTTTCGACATTAGGAAAAAGTTTTACCGGTCTTAAATTGATATACTGGTCAAGCCTGAATCTGGCTTTTAGAAGTATTCCCAGCTCAAGAATACCGGGCTTGACATCAGGGTGCCCTATGGCGCCCAGATAGATAGCGTCCTGTTTTCTGAATTCTTCTATCGCGGAATCCGGCAGGGTTTCGCCGGTCTTTAAATAACGCTCTGCGCCAAAATCATATTTTGTGTAGTTCAGTTTAAACCCATATTTCGTCTGGGCTTCCCCGACTACCTTAAGGCCTTCTGCGAGCACCTCAGGTCCGGTCCCGTCTCCGCCGACTTGAGCTATATTATAAGTCTTTCCCATCTTTTTCTCCTTTAGTTGCTTATGTAATTTTAATTAGAATATATATTATAGTGGTAAACAGAGGGTTTTGTCAATTTAAAACCCGAAATCTTGAGCAACTAACTAATAACGATAAATAGCCTCAGTATGGATTTCAGGTTGATAACACAGATTAAATAAGAAATACCGCAGATAAAAACACTCTATTTTAGTTTCATTGGCATTCCTTGTCTTTTTATTAAAGTTATCCGGCTTTTGGGCCTGTCTTTTTAATCCCCCGCGGGTTTTATTCCGGCATTCTTACTCGTAACATAAATACCGGCCAGAATCAAGACCATCCCGGCAAAAGTAATTTTTGTGAAACTCTCGTGAAAAAATATAATACCTGTTATAGTGGTCATAAGCGGAACAATAAACTGCAGGAGCCCGAGCGTACCTGCTTCCACATGTTCAAGAGCATAATACCAGACGGTGAAACCATAGGCCGTGGGAATTAGCCCGATAAAAACAACAAAAATAAATGGCACGGGTTTTAAAATATCCGTCGCGGGGATTTTAAGAAAAAGCGTCAAAGCCAGGATCATAAGTGACCCAAAGAAAAAATTCAACGAGGAAAGATGCGCCGAATCCACTTCTTTTACTTTCGCACGGCCTATAACGGTATAAACCGCCCAGCAAACAGCGCCGGCTATGGCCAGCAAATCACCTTTCAAGGTCAGACTTGAAAAGAAATTAAAAGCTAGACCGTTATTTATAATAAGGTAGCAGCCGGAAAAACCGAGTAAAGCCCCGCCTGCTTTTATTTTAGTTATTCTCTCGCCTATAAAAACAGAAAACAGAATAATAAAAAGTGCGTTGGAGTTCATCAAGAGTGCGGAATTGACGGTACTGGTATACTTAATAGAAAAAAACACAAGGCAGCCCATCCCGAAAATCCCGAAAAAACCGAGCACCAAAGAGAGCCGCCAGTATTTTTTAAGAGTTGTAAACCAGGCTTTATCTTTCTTAATAACAAAGAAGACAAAAATAGCTAAAGCAGCCGAGAAAAACCTGAGAAATGCGATATAGAACGGGCTTACAGAGGGATAACACTCCAGAATATACTTTGATAAAGGCCATATTGTGCCCCAGGAGATTGAGGCGAGAATTCCGTACATAATACCTTTTTTGTGCGCGTTCAATTCAGCTCCTTCATATTAGGAATAGGATTCAGCCACATAACCAGGGCATCCTCCCGGTTGTCAGAGTAGTATTTTTTTCTAATTGCTATTTGAATAAAACCCAGCCGTTCATAAAGAGTGCGGGCAGCTTTATTGCTTTCCCGCACTTCAAGAGTTGCAATTGTGGCTCCCTGCTTTTGTCCTTCCTTCAGGAGCGCGTCGAGAACAAGCCGGCCAAAACCCTTTTTTCTATGGTCCGGATGCACCGCCACATTGACTATATTTATCTCTTCCTGCAGCAGCCAAAATCCGCCATAAGCAACCAGTTCGCCGCGGTCTCTGACGGCAAGAAAAAACGCAATTTTATTTTCTTTAAGGTCTCTCAGAAAAAGGTTTCTGGACCAGGGAAGCGGAAAAGAGGCTCTCTCTATCGCTGCGACTTCATCCAGGTCGCTTTCTTCCATTCTTCTTATTTCCGGCACTTGAATTCCTTGCTTTTCTTTTCTTCCTTATTAATTATGGCATCCGGCTTTCTGACATAGAAGGGAAGCGCCTTGTTAAAATCCTGCAAATCCCCCCCCTTAAGTTTAAGCAGGGCAAGTGCACCTATGGCGGAAGCGCGCGGGGCGGCTTCCAGAAACACTGCATTAGCGATAGAATTGGTTATTTCTCCGGCGCATTTACTAATACCGTCGCCGAAAAAATAGTATTTTGCCGCTTTCAGGGTTTTAAGCGCTTTTAACATCTCAGCGGCGGGAAGAGCGCTTTCTTCCCTGAGTTTTACCAGCGTAGAAATATTTTCCATATAGGCGGAAAAATAAAATTCATTTTTCCGGGCGTCAATAACGGGACAATATGCATTACGCCTGTTGTTTACGGTTTTTTTTACCGTAACACCGGCGTTCAGGCGGCAAACAGAAAAGGCAAAAGCGTCCAGGGTAGGAATGGTCAAGAAGGGTTTTTTTGCTGCATAAGCCAGGCCTTTCGCCAGAGAAAAGCCGACGCGCAGCCCCGTAAAAGAGCCAGGGCCTGAGGAAACCGCGACGGCCGAAATCCCGGAAATAGCCAGACCGGCGGTTTTAAATAGATAATCTACATTTTTCATAAGCCGCGGAGAATGTGCAAGTCCGTTATCAAAACTGACTTCCGCCAGGGTTCGCCCTTCTGTCACGAGCGCCAGACTTTCAACGCTTGTTGCTGTTTCTATCGCCAGAATTAGCATTTTTATCTTCTTTTTTTACTATGAATTTATAAACTACTTCGCCCTTCTTTATCAGTCCGAGTTCTTCGCGGGCCAAACGCTCCAGAGTTTTCAGGTCGCTTCTTAGCGCCTGTATTTCTGCGGCCGCGCGCCGGTTTTCTTCTTCCATCAGAGCTATGCTTTTTTGAATATTGTGTTGTCTGTATTTAGAGTCAATCAAATGAATTATGCCGGTGTTACCCCAGAAATAAAAAAAGACGATTACGCCGAATAAAAGAAGCAATAAATACTTTTTGCCCTTTTCCCGGAACAGCCAATTAAAGAACCTGCCTCTAGAATCAGAAGTAGTGTTGACATTGTATGTTCTATACCGGTTCCTCTTGCCCATCTGACTTTTCTCCTGAAATATTGTAGCACAAAGAAACGCCTTTAAGAATCTAATTGGCTGCTGAAAAATTCTTAAAAAGAGTTTTCAGCAACCTGCTAAAAACTTAAAATGTATTTTTTCCCGAGATTTAAAATTTCATTAAGGTGTTTATCGGAATCAGCTTCAGCATAAAGCCGCACCAGAGGCTCTGTGCCGGAAAGCCGGATCATTAACCAGTTTTTTCCGCCGAGGAGGAATTTGAAACCATCCAGAGTTATAAGTTTTTCTACCGCGTAATTGCCGAACTTTAAAGGCGGCTTTTTTTTAAGCCCCTCAAATAGTTTTTCTTTTTTTGCCCCGGCAAGACTGACATTCCCTTTTCCGGTGGCAAAATAACCTACTTCCGCGTAAGATCTGTGCAATATTTCTTTAATGCTGCTCTTTTCCGCTGCCACCATTTCCAAAACGAGAAGACAGGCCAGTATTCCATCCTTCTCCGGAATATGTTTAAATATAGTTAATCCACCGCTCTCTTCGCCGCCGATAATCATCGGTTCTTTCATCATTATTTCCCCTATGTATTTAAAACCCACAGGCGTTTCCCTGACCGTTATACCGTATTTTTTTGCCAGCGCATCCACGAGGTGGGTCGTTGCAACCGTACGCACCACGCAGCCCGTCCAGCCCCGGCTCTTTTTTAAATATACCATCAGCAACGGCAATATTTCATTTGGGGTAATAAATGTCCCGTCGCGGTCGATTATTCCGTACCTGTCGGCATCGCCGTCCGTGGCCAAACCCAGGTCCAGTTTGTCTTCTTTAATTACCGCTTTTAAGTTCCCCAGGCGTTCCCTGGAAGGTTCAGGCGCGCCCCCGCCAAAATAAGCATCACGGTAATTGTGCAAAACTTTAACTTTCCGGCAGGATTCCAGAAGCAGCAAATCAAGATAATCTCTGCCGGTTCCAAAAAGCAAATCAACGCCGGCCTTAAGACCGGCCTTTTTTATAAGTTTAAAATCTACTATGTTTCTTATAAGTTTCAGATATTCTTTACTCGGTTCCAAACCATAAATATTTTTGTTATTCTCTAAAGGAACCGCAAGCCGGGGATTGTTGGCATACTTCTCAATAATCCTTGTGGTCTCCGGCAGTGCCGGACCGCCTGAGGAAGGAGAAAACTTAAGCCCGTTATATTCCGGCGGATTATGGCTGGCAGTTATATTTATTCCTCCGGCCAGTTTTTTCTTTATTATTTCCGAAGAGAGCACGGGAGTCGGAGTATCACGTTTAGTAAGAAAAGTTTTAATGCCGTTGGCAGAGAGCACACCTGCAGCAGCGGCGGCAAAATTCTCGGAAAGAAACCGTGTGTCATAACCTACAATCACGCCGTTTTTTACCAGCGCACACTCTTTTTCTTTAAGATGCTGCGCTATAGCCTGCGTTACCCTCCGGACCCCATCGTAAGTAAAATCGTCGCTTATTATCCCGCGCCACCCGGAGGTGCCAAACTCAATCTTCGCTTCCGTCATACACGGACTCTCCTTTGTCGCTGCCTGTGACCTGCCAGGCCTTAATCATTTCCGCATACTCTGCTATTAACATTCTTCCCGCTTCCATGGTTTTTGCTTCTGCGGTGAGATGAAATAACGGTTTTTCTCCGTCAGGAAGAATCATTATCCAGCCTTCTTTGGAATAAATCTTAACTCCGTCTATCATCTCGGCTTTTTTGTCCTTGGCGAAATCATTGAGCTGCCGCATTACCGTTCCCTTGGTTTCCCACTGACAGGCGACACGGTCACGAATAAGGCTGGATTCGGGAATTTTTTTAAGAATATCCGAAATTTTCTCATCCACCACAGCCAGCGCATCGAGTATTTTCACAACGGACATCATAGCATCTAAAGAGGGCATAAATTTGGGGAAGATAAAACCCCCGAGTGTTTCGCCCACAAAATCAACCTTGCCTGACATAGCCGTCTCCATCATGCTTCTATAGCTGGTTTTGGTTCTTATAACTTTTCCGCCGTACTTTGCCGCTATCTGATCTATTGCGGAAGAAGCCGAGATAGGCACCGCTATCGTGCCGCCTTTATTGATTTTAAATTGCAGATAGGCCAGGAGTCCCAGGGACTGATCCCCGGTCAAAACCCGGCCTTTTTCATCGACAATAAATATCTTCTCCGCGCCGGCATCAAGCATGATGCCGATATCCGCTTTTAGCGTGGAGGTAATATTTGAAAGCTGCTCCATAGAATGCTTAAATTCTTCCTCTGATTTCGTAAGTTTTTTCTCGTCAAGATAGGAGTTAAGTGAAACTACTTCGCACTCTAGTTTACCGAGCATGGATGGGAAAACGGTGGATGAACTGCCATATCCGTAGTCAATTACAAGCTTGAACTTCCGTTTTTTAATGGCATCCTTGTTAAGCTCATGCAGAAAACCTTCTCGATAGTGATCAAAAGCGTGGGAAGGGAAAGAAATTTCCCCTACTTCCTGATATTTAGCTCTCCTGAAATCCTCGCGGAAAAACAGGCTTTCGATGCTCTTTTCCTTATTGGAAGCAAGATCTATACCCTGGTCATCAAAAAATTTAATATCAACTTTTTCCGGGTCAAAAGGAGACATTCTTATATGGATTCCCCCGACGCTTCTTAAAGGCTTTAGAACATAGCGGGCAACACTTATTGGTGAAACACCCACATCAAACACATTGACCCCGGAGGAAAGTACTCCGGTCATGAAAGCCCGGTTGGTCATCCTGGAAATCCGGTGATTGTCCCTGGAAGTTGTCACAGCGGAGCCTTTCGGCAGGCCGGCACCGTAAGCCGCCCCTAGTTTAGCCGCAAACTCCGGAGTAATCTCCATATTTGCCAGGCCAATAACTCCGTGCTCGGAAAATATTGTGCGGCTCCACTTATCGCCCCAGATCAAACTGGTGGAAAGTATGGCACCCGACTCCACATTCTTATGCGGCCAGAGTTTTACATTTTCTTTTAAAGTAGATTCATCGCCTATTATACAATTATCGCCTATTACGCAATTTGTATGAATAACGACTTTTTTGCCGACTTCCACCCCGTGACAAAGTATGGTTTCAAAAATATTAGTTTCTTTTCCCACCAGACAATTTGACCAGAGCACGCTGTTGGTTATCTTGGCTCCGGCTTCTATTATGCAATTATCGCCTATGGTGGAATTTTCTATAATGGCGTTGGCTTTTATAAGAACATTCTTCCCCAGAATGACCGGATTTTTGAGCAGAGCTGTAGGATGGATTTTAACCTCGGAATCGATCCAGATGCCTTTACCCACCTGGTTCGTTTTGGTTCCGGGAATAATTACCTCAAGCTTGCGGGCCATAACATCATAATGCGAGATCCGGTATTCGGACAGGCTGCCCACATCCTTCCAGTAGCCCTTGGCTACATAGCCGAAAAGCGGCATCTTTTTTTGAAGCATAAGAGGAAAAAGGTTTTTTGAAAAATCAAAATCTCTTTCTGCCGGAATCAGGTCCAGAACTTCTTTTTCCAGTATATAAATTCCGGTATTTATTGTGTCAGAAAATACTTCGCCCCATGAGGGTTTCTCCAGGAAGCGGGCAATCTTACCGTTCTTATCCGCAATAACAACTCCAAAAGCCAGCGGATTATCCACCCGGGTAAGAACCATAGTCGCCGCAGCTTTTTTCTTTTTATGAAATTCAATCGCTTTGGTCAGGTCAAAATCGGTCAACACATCACCGCTCATTACAATAAAGGTCCCGTCAATATGTTTTGCCGCATATTTTACGCAACCGGCCGTCCCCAGTTCTGCTTCGGTCGTGATATAATCCATCTTAACGCCGAACTTTGAGCCATCCCCGAAATGACTTATAATGGACTCCGGCTGGAAATACAAAGCCGAAATAATATCTTTAATATTGTGTTTTTTTAGAAGGTCAACCAGGTGTTCCATTATCGGTTTATTGGCTAAGGGTGCTACAGGTTTGGGAATATTACAGGTTAACGGCCTTAATCTGGTGCCAAACCCGCCGGCAAGAATAACTGACTTCATGGCCTCTCCTTTTCCTGAAATTATTTTCCGCTCTATTAAGACCAGACACTTTCCCGAACAATGTCTTATTATAATATGGAAGGAGGGATTTAGTCAATTAAAACCGAGTAATCACGCCCTTAATTTTATCTTTTTTATTATCCTGAAGGTCCGGGCGGTAGCTTCCGTTAAAAGTGCAGAGGCGTTTTTCATAGCAAACTCAAGCGTTACCGGTCCGTCGACCAGAGGCACAATCGCCGATATTCCTGCGCTATAAATTTTTTCATTCATATCACCTATTTTTCCGGCCAGGCAAAGAACCGGGACCCTGTATTTTTTTGCCAGGAGCGCAACTCCAACAGGCACTTTCCCGAATAGAGTCTGAGTATCTATCTGACCTTCACCGGTTATGACCAGATCAGCATTTTTAATTTTTTCTTCAATATTCGAAACACCCATAACGATATTAATGCCTTTTTGAAGCCGGGCACCCGTGAAGGCAAAAAGGCCCGCGCCAAGACCGCCTGCGGCCCCACCCCCTTTAAGCCCGAAAACATTGACGCCTAAATCCCGTTTGATTATTTTCGCATATTTTAAAAGCGCCTTATCCAGCACCTCTACCATCGCAGGGCCGGCGCCCTTTTGCGGACCAAATATCCTGGAAGCCCCGGAATTACCGCAGAGCAGGTTGTTAACATCGCAAGCAACAATAATTTCAAGCTTCTTAAATTTCTTCAATATTTCTATGTTTTCTATCCGGTCAAGTTCCACCAGGCCAAAACCGCCGCCGGCAATCTCTTTACCGTTCCTATTCAGGAGTTTATACCCCAAAGCCGCGGCCAGTCCGGCTCCGCCGTCATTAGTAGCACTGCCGCCGATACCGAGAACTATCTTTCTTGCCCCATCGTGCATCGCAATATTAATTAGTTCACCAACTCCCCGGGTGGTTGTCAGCATCGGATTTCTCTTTTTCTCCGGCACAAGCTTCAGCCCGGAGGCCTCTGCCATCTCTAAAAAGAACGTTTTGCCGTTACCCGATACACCGTACTTTGCGGTTATTTTGTGATTGAGCGGCCCTGTTACTTTTGCGGTTCTTATTTTTCCGCCGGTAGCGGAGACCATAATTTCCATGGTCCCGTCTCCGCCGTCCGCCAAAGGTGCCTTTACTGTTTTAGCTCCGGGAAATATTTTTTTAACGCCTTTTTCAATGGCAAGAGCGGCCTCAAATGCAGTCAGACTTCCTTTGTAAGAGTTCGGAGCAATAAGAATATTCATAATCTGATTATAGCATAAAAAGATAGTTTCGTGTCGCGGGGCTGCGCATTCCGGGATAAAACCTCCGCCTATTTACAAAAACAGGGATATAGTTTTTAAATTATTAGCAATCATTTATTAGCTATTAGCAATTGAAAACAACAGCCCGGGAGGGGGTCAGCCGTCCCGGGCATAGGGTCGATCGATGCTTCTATGATTATATGTTCTGTGCTCTCTCCTCCTTATCTTTTCTTCTTAACCTAAAAATCTAAAGAAAAGATTGGACAATTAGTTTTATTTAAATATATAAATTTTGCTATTGGACGCCCGTTCCGCCCGTGGTTGTGGTGGAAGAATCATCGCCTTTGCTCTTCTTGAAA
>Ga0114951_10003893_pt1 | contig 15037 bp, 14 predicted proteins | sample AM7aDNAmetaG_FD_88677 | JGI IMG/M metagenome (GOLD analysis project Ga0114951, IMG submission 88677) | Freshwater microbial communities from Finland to study Microbial Dark Matter (Phase II) - AM7a DNA metaG | ecosystem: Environmental > Aquatic > Freshwater > Lake | place: Finland: Lake Alinen...
ACGATGGCTGATTAATTAACTTGTGCTAATCAGGCAGCCATTGCATACGAATAATCGTCTGCATATAATGTTGCATAGACTTCTTTAACGAGTCCATCCATGCTGAAACTCGGAGTGCAACTCTATCTTACATCTACCCTGTCGAAAGCCTGTCATCCCCATGGTATCAAAGAACGATCTTCTATATATACTTTTTCATGGAATAGATCAACAACAATTCCACAAGACCCCGGCACCGCTGTTGTTTTATTGTGTGATTCCAACAAGATGCTGCCAATATTTCGCCACTACGGGGCTTGAAAATGTTCAGTTCAGGCCCGGCAGTTCAGGCGAGTTGGCAACAAGCTGGTATTCTCCTCCCTTTGAACGCACCGACCGGCTCCACATTCTCTCATAGGCGTCACTAAAGACGACATTCCTTGATGCTTCGGCCGTATACCATGCACCTTCGTCAAACTCCGCCTCAAGCTGACCGGCGCTCCAGCCGGCATAACCAAGGAAAAAGCGAATTTCCGAGGGAAGGATAACGCCGGTATTGAGCAGAAAACTCAACTCATTTTTGTCTCCGCCCCAGAACAATCCGGGAAAAATCTCTATTGAGTCATCAATGAGATCTCCTCTTGAATGAAGAAAATGCACGGTATCAACCTGCACTGGGCCGCCCATGTGCAAACGCTCTTCTACTTCCTCAAAACCAGCTATAGCCTCACAGACCTTGAATTCCATTGGACGATTGAGAATAAAACCAAGGGAACCGCGCTCATTATGCTCACACATAATTAAAACCGTCCGCTTGAAATTAGACTCAAGCATATTGGCTGAGGAAAGCAGAAGCTTTCCTGCTTTCAGCTTCTCAAATTCGTTTACCATTATCTTCTCTCAGGTTTTTTGCTGCAAATAGTTGAGCAACTCCTCCGCATGTTTGTCAGGGCTGACTTTCGGCCATACATGTTCAATCACTCCCTGTTCATCAATAAGATAGGTCACCCGACTCGTTCCCATATACTCACGACCCATAAATTTTTTCATTCCCCACACTCCATAGGCCTCAACGATACTTTTATCAGGATCAGAAACAAGCCTGAAGGGAAGATTATATTTCTCTGCAAACTTTTTATGTTTGCTTTCATCATCTACACTGACGCCAAGAACCTCGACACCCACCGTGTTAAATTTAGGTAAATTATCACGAAAAGCACAAGCTTCCTTCGTGCATCCCGGGGTATCATCTTTCGGATAAAAATAGAGCACAACCTTGCGCCCACGGTATTCTTCAAGCCTTACCGGCTTGCCATCCTGATCGTTGGCCGAAATCAGCGGCGCAGGAACACCCTCTTTCAGAATTGTTGTTTGCATGAATAAAACTTATTCTATTTATAAGCACTTTACTTTCTCTACGTTTGTTCTCTCTCTTAAATTCATTGCCACCGCAAAAAGTTTCTTGACGCCGCCATGAAACAGTTTTTATTTTGTCCGCTTTGCAGTAATAAACTTGAAAAGGGTTTGATTGATGGACGTGATCGAATGTTCTGCCCCTCATGTTCATGGGTGCATTATATCAACCCGCTCCCTGTAGCGGTGGCCTATACCATCAACAATAAAAATGAACTCCTTGTGATACGGCGGGCTCATGAACCGGCAATGAATGAATGGGCTTTGCCTGGCGGGTTTCTGGAGGCTGGCGAAGAACCTTATGAAGCATGTCTGCGAGAACTGATGGAAGAGACATCGCTTAACGGTAAAATCGACAGTCTGATAGGCATCTATCACCGGGAGGTCGACCTCTACGGATCGCTCCTGGTCGTGGCCTACAAAGTTATCGTTGTCGATGATGCCATAACGATTAACCATGAATTGTTCGACGCCGGTTTTTATCCTCACCACCTCATTCCCGAAGTCCGAATCCCGCTGCACCTCCAGATTATCAAAGATGCCGCCCTGCAATTGCCGCTTCAGCGTTAAGTATACCCATCAATTTGACGGAAAGACACAGAATTTCACTTATATTTTCGAGTTATTAAACATTGTCATCTGTTAATACCATTCTAAAACAAGGAATCTTTACCAATGAATCCACTGAAACTCTTATCAGGAGGAGTGACGTTGCTTGCTGTCATGCAGCTCATTCCTTATGGAAAAACTCACGAAAATCCTGCGGTCACCGGTAAACCAAAGTGGGACTCTCCGCGAACCAAGGAACTTTTTAACCGTGCATGCAAGGATTGTCATTCCAACGAGACTGTCTGGCCATGGTACAGTTCTATAGCTCCGGTATCGTGGCTCACCCAGGCTGACGTCTCTATTGGACGCGGCAAGTTCAATGTCTCTGAATGGGGACGTGAGGGGAAAAATGAAGGTGAAAAAGCCGCTGGTGAAGTGCGAGAAGGTAAAATGCCTCTGTTTTTCTACCTCCCTGCTCACCCTGAGGCTAAACTGAATGCTGCCGAGAAAGAGGAGCTGGTCAGTGGGCTGGTGGCAACTTTTGGAGAAAAAAAGAGTTCTGACAAGGATAAAGATAAAGATTAAAAAAACCGCAAGAAAGTCCTGCAATTGAGGGGCTGCCTTGCTGGCAAGACTGTCTGGCAATTGTTTGAGTATGTATTATTATGAGCCTTTTGAGTTTTTCTAAACACCTCATTGTATCCAAACAGAACTACGCTCTTCATCTGGGGCTGTTTCTGCTGACGGTGTTTACAACACTCTGGGCAGGAACATTCTGGGGCGGACACCCGGCAACGTTCGCCTCCCTTCCTCTTTTTATCAACTCCCTTGCCACAGGAACATCCTACTCAGCTTCACTGCTCTTTTTTTTAAGTGTTCATGAGTTTGGCCACTATTTTGCTTCGCTCCGCCATCGTGTGCGTGCAACTCTTCCCTATTATATTCCTGTTCCGCCTCTGCCGTTCTTTCTCAGTCTGGGAACAATGGGAGCCGTGATAAAGGTCAAAGAGAGGATCCCTGAAACAAACGCCCTTTTCGATATCGGTATATGGGGGCCAATGAGCGGTTTTACCGTATGCGTCGGGCTGCTGGTGTTCGGTTTTTTGAATCTTCCTCCTGCAGACTTTATCACGACCATTCATCCTGAATACCTGACACAGGGAGGTTTGCAGACACCTGTACCCAAAGGTACCCTTATCCTTGGCAAGAATCTCCTGTGGATAGGACTTGAATATCTTCTTGCGCCGAAAAACCTCCCGCCAATGACCGAAATGTATCACTATCCATTTCTTTTTACCGGATGGCTGGGTTCACTGGTAACAGCGCTGAACCTGCTTCCTGTTGGACAGCTTGATGGCGGTCATATCACCTACGCCATGTTCGGCAGGAAAGGACATGCCAAAGCCGCCAGGATATTTCTTTTGTTTATCACGCTTCTTGGATTTCCCGCGTTGCTGGAGCTGATCCTTTCGCTGCTCAAACCAGATGCGGTATCACTTATCCCGCCGGTGATGTTGCAGTGGTCGTGGTCCGGCTGGATATTGTGGGCATTCATTCTTTCACGCCTTATCGGGATAAACCATCCGCCAACACTCCATGACCACGGTTTGAATATTCAAAGAAAAGTTTACGGGTGGGCCGCCATTGCGGTGTTTTGTATGACGTTCACCCCGGTACCTTTCGGAATAACCTGATGAAAGATCCCCGCTTTATAATCAACTGCACCGACAAAGTGCTTGATCTCGGTGCAGGGCCGAAAATCATGGGCATCCTGAATACGACGCCTGATTCATTCTATGACGGCGGGCTTTTGCGGGGGGATACAATTGGTATCGATTTCGGCCTTGCTCTTGATTATGCGCTGGGGATGATTGGTGAGGGTGCATCGATTATCGATATTGGCGGTGAATCCTCACGGCCGGGTGCTGATAAAATTTCGTCGGTCGAAGAGATCGAACGTACTGCTCCGCTGATTGCTCTTTTGCGCAGAAAAAGCGATGTCCTTATTTCAATTGATACGTACAAGGCGGATGTTGCCGAACAGGCTCTGCGAGCCGGTGCAAATATTGTCAATGATATTTCCGGCTTCACCTTTGACCATCATCTTCCCTCCATCTGCAGCAAGTATAACGCCGCAGTTATTTTGATGCATACGCCGGTAAAACCTGAGTTGATGCAGTGGAGCACGGGAACCAAGCCTGGAGAAGAAGATATCTTGTATAGGGTCAGCAGCTTTCTGGCAGACTCCATCGCCCGTGCTGAAGGGCATTCGATCGACAACATTATTATTGATCCGGGTTTTGGGTTTGGTAAAAGTGTTGAAGAGAATTTCCTGCTTTTGGCACAGCTTAATTCATTACACCGTCTCGGCAGGCCGATTCTGGCGGGTTTATCGAGAAAATCGTTTCTTGGTCATGCTATTACTGAACCCGGTAAAGAGATGACAGCTCCTGCCGGGAGACTCGCAGCCACCATCGCGGCTGAAACCATAGCGTTGATGCAGGGGGCAAATATTCTGCGGGTGCACGATGTGCAGGCGGCGGTACAAAGCTTGCGGGTGGTTGAGGCGATGAAAGAAGAGTAGCAAGGCTTGTCCGTCTACCCTGTTTTTTTGTTACATTTGCTTGTTAAGCCTGAATCGAGACAGCCAAACACTCACCGTTCAGATGTATCTTTCGAAAATTGAGCTTTTTGGATTTAAAAGCTTTGCGCATAAGGTCAGAATCAAATTCGACAAGGGACTGACAGCAATTGTTGGCCCGAATGGATGCGGCAAAACCAATGTTGTCGATGCCATGCGCTGGGTGCTCGGTGAGCAGAAATCTTCACTGCTGCGGTCGGCGAAGATGGAAAACATCATCTTTAATGGATCGAAAAACCTGAAGCCACTCAGTTTTACCGAAGTCTCCCTGACGATCGAAAATACACGAAATGTCCTCCCGATTGAATATACCGAAGTTACCGTTACCCGACGTCTTTACCGGAACGGGGAGAGCGAGTTCCTTTTAAACCAGGTACCCTGCCGACTGAAGGATATTCTTGACCTGTTCACCGATACCGGGATGGGCAGTGATGCCTATTCGGTCATTGAGTTGAAAATGATTGAGGAGATTATCAGCAACAAAAGCGAGGAACGTCTGAAGCTTTTTGAAGAGGCCGCCGGAATAAGCCGTTATAAACAGAGACGAAAACAAACGTTCAAGCTGCTTGAAAGCACTTCACGGGATATTTCCCGTGTTGATGATGTGCTGGCGGAAGTTGAAAAAAAGGTGAGGAATCTGAAGCTGCAGGTAAGGAAAGCGGAAAAGCTGAGGGAGCTGCAAAAGAGGATTCGGGAGATTGATCTTGCTCTCTCCTGGCTTGCCATGGAGGAGTTCCTTGAAAAGCTTGAACCGATGCAGCTTCGCATCAGGGAAGAGGAGTTGCTGAATCATGAGTGCGCCGCAAAAATCGCCACCATGGACAGCTTTGCCCAGGAAACAGAGCTGCTGCTGCTCAGGCAGGAAACAACCCTTTCTGAAGCACAGAAAGAGCTGAACGAGAGCAATCAGCAGGTTCATGCTCTTGAAAAAGAGCTCTTGCAGCATGAAGAGCATCAGAAGAACCTTGAGGCAGACATCGCCCGAATCAGGGCTATCACCGGGAAGAAAGAGCAGAGAATTCGTGAACAAAAGCTGCTCGAAGAGGAGCTGCTGCAGCGCAAGGCGCCTTGCGAAACAACGTGCAACAAGCTGCATGAGGCTTTTCAGATTCTGGCCGCTGAACACGACCAGCTCAATACCACGCTTGGAGAACAGCGAAATGAGCTGACACGGGAACGAAAGCTTGGCATGGAAGAACAGAGTATCGCCTACCAGCTTTCGTTGACCATGCAGAGCCTCGAATCGAAAAAAGAGTATTTGCGAACGGCTGTTGAACGACTTGAAGCTAAAAAACTGGCCATTCACGAAAAGCTGCATGCCTCACGTATGACTGAAGATGAACTCTCGGAAGAGCTCAACCGCAAAACAGCACTGATCGCCGAAGCCAGAAACCGGGAACGGGTGTTGCAGGAACGTCAGGAAAAGTTAAACCTCCTGCTTGAGGAAAAAAAAGAGTCTCTCCTTCTGCTGCGTTCAGGTCGGGATAAGGTGCATAATCAGATTCTTCTTGCCAATTCAGTGCTCGACAACTTTGAGGGAATGCCAGAAGGAATCGCCTTTCTGGAACAACAAAAAAAAGGAAAACCGGGGCAGGGCTGCCTGTCGGATCTTGTCTCTCCTGAAAGTTTTTACAGAAAGGCGGTAAATGCCGCGCTTGGCGAAAGGATGAGCTATTATGTCTGCCAGTCTCTCAACGAGGCTAAAGAGGGTATCGCCAATCTCACGCATTCCAGTAAGGGAAAAATTCATTTTCTGGTGCTTGATCTTGTCGCCGGAACCACTGAAAATCCTTATCCGGAGATCAGTGGCGCAACAAAAACTCTTGCTGTGCTTGAATATCCGCCGGAACTTCATAACGCGCTTCTGCTGATGCTCGGTAAAAGCTATATCGTGCAGGATCTTGGAGTAGCCGAAACACTTGCCCTGCGTTATCCAGACAGCTCTTTTGTCACTCTTGCAGGTGAACAATTCTCCGGTATGGGCCTGCTTTTCGGCGGAAGTTCTAAAAGTAGTGAAGGGTTGCGCCTGGGGAAAAAAGCTGAACGGAACGGACTGCAGAAGGAGCTTGCGGCACTGGAAAAACGCATAACGATAGAGGAAGAGAGAGTTCTTCAACTGCGCAATGAACTTTCCTCACTGAAAACAGGAGAACAGCACAGGGAAATTGAACTCCTTGCTGCAGAACTGGGAGGACTTGAGAAAAGATCTGCTCGAATGGATGCGGAGAAGAGTGGTATGAGAGCAGAGATAACGCAGGCCGGAGAGGAGGTTGCGACATTGCTCACTCAGAAAGAGAGCTGCGACACTGAGCTCAGCAAGCTTTTGCCGGCAATCAGCAGCAGTGCATCAAGAGCCTCAAGTTTGGGGGAGAAAATACAGAAGTTACAGGAAAACCTTACCTCCCTTGAGACCCGCCATCATCAGTCAGGCCGCGACGTGCAGTCCCGTCAGAGCCTCTATAAGGACGCTCTTCTTGATCTTGAAAAGCTTAACATCAGCCTTGCTTCCTGTACTGAAAACCAGGTGTTGCTCCATGAAGAGATTAAAAAGCTGAACACCGAGGGTGCCGTTGCCGAAAAGAAGCAAGTCATGGGCAGGGAGAGTTCCTCAAGAATGAAAAAAGAGCTTGCCGATCTGCTGCTTGCTGCTGCAGTGAAGCAAAAGAGGGTCAATGAACTTGAATCGGAGTACAGGGAGCGCCAGGCGCAGCATCATGAAACCCTGGCATCGCTCAGGGAACTGCGACGGAAACATGAGGTCAGCCAGCAGCTCCTCTCGGCCCTCACTCGTGAACGGATACAACTTGAGCAAGCGCTTGACCATCTTTTTACAGAGACCCGGATAAAACACAACTGTGACCTTCTCTCCATGACGGAGCCGGTTCTTGAACCTTCATTTGACAGGAACACAGCACAGCAACAGCTTGAGACGCTTGCAAAACAGCGCGAACAGTTCGGTGCGGTCAATGAACTTGCTCTGGAAGAGTATGAGGGGGAAAAAGGACGGTTGGACTTTCTTCTGGAACAGAAAAGTGATCTGATCGACGCCGAGAGACAGTTGCGTTCAACCATTGAGGAGATCAATAAAACCGCCCTGGAAAAATTTGAGACCACCTTTCGTGTAGTCCGGAAAAACTTCATCGCTCTTTTCAGGGAGCTCTTTGAGGCTGAGGATGAGGTTGATCTGCTGATTCATGCCAGCGACGATCCTCTCGATGCCCATATCGAAATTGTTGCCAAACCGAGAGGGAAAAAACCGCTCTCTATAGAGCAATTAAGCGGGGGTGAAAAGGCGCTGACGGCTCTTTCGCTCCTCTTTGCTATTTATCTGGTAAAGCCGAGTCCCTTCTGCATTCTTGATGAAGTTGACGCCCCGCTGGATGATGCCAATGTCACCCGGTTCATTAAACTCCTGAAAAAATTTGAGAATAACACTCAATTCATTATTGTTACGCACAACAAGAAAACCATGGCTTCCTGCCAGGCACTGTACGGGGTCACCATGGAAGATGAAGGGGTATCAAAACTGATACCCGTACGAATAGAAAAAATAAGACTTTGAGAGGTCTCAGAAAGAGAGTATGCTAAAGAAACTTGTGTTATTTGACATAGACGGAACGTTGCTTTCGATGAACACGGTCAACCGCACTATCCTTGCTGATGCCCTGAAAAAGGTGTACGGCACTGAAGGAAGTACAGGCACGCACAATTTTGCCGGCAAGATGGACAGAAGCATTATCTACGAAGTGCTGCAGAATGCGGGGCTCAGTGAGCGTGATATTGCCGAAAAATTTGATCAGGCCAAAGCAACCTATATCGAGATGTTCCGCACGCAGGCCAAACCATCCGACGTTCTCCTGATGCAGGGCATCCGGGAACTTCTGGATGAACTTTCGGGACGTTCCGAGCTGATGCTTGGTCTGTTAACCGGAAATTTTGAAGAATCGGGACGGCACAAGTTGCGCCTTCCCGAAATAAACCATTATTTCCCGTTTGGAGCTTTTGCCGATGACGGTCTGAGTCGTAATGACCTGCCTTTGGTCGCCGTTGAAAAAGCTTACCGGCTCAGCGGCATCACCTTTTCTGAACACAATATCATCATTATAGGCGATACGGAACACGATATTGCGTGCGCCAGGGTTCTGAACGCAAAGTCTATTGCCGTGGCGACCGGCACCTATTCAACTGAGGAGCTGAGAAAACACCATCCTCATGTCTTGTATGAAAACCTGAGTCGGACTGATGTTGTTCTCAGTGAGATCCTCGAATCCTCAATCAATTAACTGCTCTTTTATGAAGACGTACCGTCGGCAAATCCGTGAAAAGATTTTACAAGCGCTCTACACCATTGAAATCCGGGATACTGACATAGACTCTGCTGCTGGCTGGCTTTTGACCGAAGAGATTCTTGCGGACGCCAATGCCATGAAGTTTTTCAACACGCTCCTCAAAAACATCAAGGAGCACAAGGATGAGATTGACCGTTATATCGTGAAGCATACGTTTAACTGGGATATGAGCCGGATTGCGATCATTGATAAAAACATCATCCGCATGGCCTTGACGGAAATTCTCTACTGCGAGGATATTCCCCCCAAGGTTTCGATCAATGAGGCTATTGAAATCGCAAAAAAATTTAACAGCACCGACAAGAGCAGCAAGTTTGTCAACGGCATTCTTGACGCCATTTTCAACGACCTTAAAGCTGAGGGGAAGGTGCATAAAAACGGGAGAGGCCTTATTGACCAGTCAGTGGCCAAACAGCAAAAAACAGAGCCCGATAGTGAGAACAACGGCAGCGAAACCTGATGGGGCATGAAACAAACCCCTGAAGAAAAAATCGTTTTTCTTGATGAAGCGCTTGGCGCAAAATACCCCGACCCAAAAAGCGAACTGCATTACGAAAGCCCTTTCCAGTTGCTTGTGGCAACCATTATGGCTGCCCAGGCAACTGACCGGCAGGTCAATATCATTACCAGAGAGCTTTTCAGGCAAGCTCCGGATGCCGAAAGCATGAGCAGAATGGAGCTTGACGAGATAAAAAGCCTTGTCCGCTCCATTAATTATTTCAACAACAAGGCGAAAAACATCCTCGAAGTCAGCCGGATACTCATGCAGCGTTACCGGGGAGAGGTGCCTGCAACAAGAGAAGAGCTTGAAAGCCTGCCGGGAGTGGGCAGAAAAACCGCAAATGTCGTACTCGGCAACGCCTTCGGTCAACCGGTTATGCCGGTGGACACCCATGTGCACCGGGTTTCAAACAGGATTGGACTGGTAAAAACAGGCAAACCTGAAGAGACAGAAAAAGAGCTGATGAAGATTATTCCTGAAGCATGGGTTATCACCTTTCATCACTATCTGCTGCTGCACGGACGGTACACCTGCAAGACAAAAAAGCCGGAATGCGCAGGTTGTTCGGTCAGCAGCGTCTGTGATTATCCGGCAAAAACCTAACCAAGTTCGATTTTGCGGTCAACGGCATAGACCCACTCACCTTCAGGGCGCAGCCGATTACCGGCCCAGAGTTCAAGCATCACCCCTTTGGTTGAAGAAACAGGTGAGGTGAAAATTTCAATCTGGTAGTAAAGTTCGTCAAGAAGATCATCCCAGACCTTTTCAAGGTTGGATGCCACATCCTGATAGGCCGGGCCTGGAGTCAGAGAACATGCAGAATCGGGCGGAAAATAGTCGCTGATGTAGATAAAGCTGTCGGGCATCAAAAACCCGCCCCGAAAGGTACCCCTGGAGCGTTTGACTCCGGGAATTTCAACCCAGAATTCAAGCAGTGTATCAGAAGTCAGCCTGCAGTCACTCGCAAGTTTTTCGAAAAGCTGCTGGACAGTCTGGCGGATGAGCGCTTTGTTGTCGCTGGAAAGCTCATGCATTTTGAAATCCGGAGTATGGTCGCGCATGTTCGGTGAACGATAAGTTATTGAGTTGCTTGTGGCAATATAGGGTTATTTTGGGGTTGCATCAACTGGCCGGGGATGGTTCAATGGCAATTGTTCTTTGCAGAACGGTTTCAAGCCACGGCTTCAGCAGGTCGGCAGCCCAGATTTCTATATCGGGTTCAAAAAGGGTTTTCAGGTGAAGTGTAATTGCACTTCCCTTGACCTCTACATTAATGTTCTGAATATTCTGCCGGTGGCCACGTTCAAGACCATTGGCAAGGCGCAGAATTCCGGAAAGCACATCGACCGCCCGTTTATGGGGCGGCTTGAGTATGTTGTACGCCGTATGCTTTTCTGAAGGAGGGGATTTGCGGTGATAACGAACCACATGACCGATAATCTCGATTTCTGAAGGTGAAAATCCCCGAAGCTCTCCGTTAAGAACGATGTACTGACTGTGCTTGTGGTGGGAAGAGATGGAAATAAAAGCTCCGATGTTATGAAGCAGCGACGCATATTCCAACAGCTCACGGTAGGGCTCTCCAAGATGGTGCAGAAGTGAAAGTTTGTCGAACAATTGCAGGCTGAGCCGTGCAATATACTCGGCATGATCACGGTCCCAGTCGCAGCGAAACCCGAGTTCATTGACACTCTCCCGCCGAATATCAAGCGCTACATCATTGTCACGATTCTTTGCCATCGAATCGAGATGCTTCAGATAGTGGAGCACCATCCCTTCACGAAGCGCCGAATCGGAAATCAGAATCTCCTCAACCTTGAAGAGTCTGAAAATCATGTCAACAAGAATGAGTCCCGGAACAATAAGGTCTACCCTTTTTTCATCAAGACCGGTCATTTTTCGCCGATCTGCAGCGTCCAGAGGGATAACGGCCTTGTAGAGTGCCTGAAACTCTTTTCGGGTAAAGGTACTGTTGTTGAGCGACACATCGCTCTCCCTGCCGGTCATTGAGCGAATCATTCGAGCGATATTCTGGGCCGTACCCGAAGAGGCGATAGCCCGCGTCACCTTGAGTTCAGAGGCTTTTTCAACGGCAGAAACCATCTCCGCTGCAAAAAACTGCTCAAGCATCTTGATTTCATGGAGAGAAATCGGTTCTGAGGTGACAAACCGTTCCCGCATTCTTGCCACACCGATTTTACGACTCTCAAGAAGCTGCACCCCTTGTTGATTGACCAGTACAAATTCAACGGAGCCGCCACCAATATCAAAAAGAAGATCGGCGGTTTTGCCAATGTTCACCGCATTACGAACTCCGTAATAGATAAACTCCGCCTCTTCCTTGCCGGAGATAATCTTGACTTTAAGACCGGTCTCCTCCCTGATTCGGCGGAGAAAATCACACCGGTTTTTTGCTTCCCGGATAGCGCTTGTAGCAAAGGCAATTATATTTTCCGGTGCCACGCCATGCTGCGAGGCAAGAACAAGAAAATTTTTCAAGGCGGCAATGCCTGACTGCATCGCATCCTCATCAAGCATTTTCGTCGAAATACTGCCCCTGCCAATACAAATCATATCCTTGACACGATCAATCTCAACAATCCCCTTTTCCTTACTCTCTTCAACAATAATCATGTGGAAGGAGTTGGTCCCGAGGTCAATGGCAGCTACCCGTATATTTTCAGTCGTCATGCATGTAGTCTAAAAGCGATTTTAAATGGCGGTGCAAAATACATGTTTTGGAAGGGAAAAGGAAGAGGATGTGTAACCTTTCTCTTCCAGAGATTTCGGTGTATATTCAAGCCTGAAAATGGCATTCGTATGCAATTTTTCAAATAAACTTATTTATGATCATTTCACCGCGCCTGTAACAATGGAAGTAATCGACCGACTGGAACTCCGCTATGAAGTTGCGCGAAAAGCGATTCACCTCTCGTCGCTTTCGATTCCGGTGATCTACTGGTTTATCAGCAGAGAACTTGCTCTGCTCCTGCTTGTCCCTCTTTTTTCAGGTTTTTTTCTGATCGACCTGCTGAAGAATTTTTTTGAACCTGTTTCTCGATGGTATCATAAAACCTTTGATTCCATGCTGAGAACGCATGAACTTGAAGGGAACAAAACGTATCTGAATGGAGCGACCCACATCGTCATGGCGGCGCTGCTTCTTGTCCTTTTCTTTCCTAAAATTATTGCCGTTACCGCATTTACTATGGTGGCTGTTTCTGATACTCTGGCAGCCATTATTGGAAAAACGTATGGAAAACACCGGTTTGGACAAAAAAGCCTTGAAGGAAGCGGTGCATTTTTTCTCTCCTCGTTATGCATTGTTGCTATCGTGCCGGGGCTGAATCTGTTTGTCGGAGTTGCCATGGCCATTACGGCAACGGTAACGGAAGCGTTCATGGTCCGTATCGGCGACTTCAAGATTGACGATAATCTTGCGATACCACTGGTCAGCGCAACAGTCGGCGTCCTCTGCACCCATTTTTTCTTATGACAGCGTACCTTAAAGGATGATCTTGCAGACCACACTTACCGATTCAGCAGAAGAGGCCGCCGCCATCCTCAGGTCGGGCCGGGTTGTTGCATTTCCAACAGAAACAGTTTACGGCCTTGGTGCAAGCATCTACCACCCGGAAGCAATCAGGCGGGTTTTTCAGGCAAAAGGTCGTCCGGGTGATAATCCGCTTATTGTCCATATTTACAGTCTTGAACAGCTTGCCGGGGTTGCGTCTGCAATTAATTTCGACGCAAAAAGGCTTATAGAACACTTTTTTCCGGGGCCTCTCACGCTCGTTCTGAAAAAAAATCCCCTTGTACCCGATGCCGTCACTGGCGGCCTGGAGACGGTGGGAGTCCGCTGCCCGGCAAATCCGGTCGCACGGGAGTTTCTCCGCCTCTCAGCATGTCCGGTTGCCGCTCCTTCGGCCAATCTTTCGGGACTGCCGAGCGCTACAAGCTGGGAAGCAGTCTATGAGGATCTTGAGGGAAAAATTGACTGCGTGCTTCGAGGCAACCCAAGCGAAATCGGCCTTGAATCAACCATTGTTGACTGTTCCGGATCGAAGCCTCTTCTGCTGCGGGCCGGAGCGATAACCTTTGAGCAACTGCAGGTTGTTGTGCCTGAAATAGCAGCCAACACAAACCCGGACAAGCAGGCGCCTCCAAAAAGCCCCGGGCTGAAGTATCCCCATTATGCTCCAAAAGCAGCGATTATTCTCTGCCATACCGATGAAACGAGAAGTGTGCCCCCCTCTTCAGCATACATTGGTCTTTCAAAGCCGCCGGAAGGTATTTCGCTGTGCAAGCGCTGTCGAAATCTTGAGGAATATGGCAGTGAGCTTTTCAGTTTTTTCCGGTTATGTGATTCCAAAGGCATTGCCACTATTTACTGCGAACTGCCGTCAAACCTGGGACTCGGCAGAGCAATCAGGGACAGGCTGATGAGGGCTGCCGGTAAAAAGTGAGAAGACTCCCGATTCAAAACGACAAGAAACACCCAAGATGAAATGATCCGGGAGCACTGGTCGCCCGTTCATCGTTGCCACTGCCACAGACTTTCCTGTCGCTATACCAGGTTGTTTCATATCGCGCACCAAGCTTCATCTGTTTCATGGCTTGCCATGTTGCCACAAGAAAAAGTGATTTGCCTTGCCCGTCGTAGACGCCGAGACTGGAGGTCAGAGGCAGGTCATCTTCGTAAGCATAGATGGCCGCATCGTAATCGTTGGTATCAAAAACGGTAAAGCGCCCTTTCAAACCATAGTTCCCGGCAGTATAGCCCACCTGTTGATAGAGCAGCCGCCCATAAAAAGGTTGATCTCCGGCAAGATATTCCTTAACCACGCTTTTCAGCTCTCCCCGGGTTCTCAAATGAACTCGCCCGGAAACCGTAATATCGCAATCGAGCTGGCAACGATTGGTTCTCTGCGGAAGAGGTGTCCAGAGAGCAAGTTTTGACGTCCCCTGATTTTTTTGCTCTTCCTTATATTTATGCTGAACCTGCATACCCCAGGTAAGCAATGGCGACTTCTTCCACGTCATGAAAAGTCTGGAATCATTCCCGTCAGAAGGGTATGGACAGTGGCTGCCAAGAACCGGAAACGTAAACAGATCATAATATGCCCCGACAGCAAGCCGGTCGCTTACCTTTGCATTAACGCCAATGTAATATCCATCCTCGTTTGATGCCCCGCTGCCCCTTTCGGCAAATGCTCCTGCAAAAGGAGAATAATAATCAACTCCATAACGCCTGAGGGCAGCAACAGTAGTGACGCCGTGAAGTAGCTCATACTCAGCACCTGCTGTCCAAGAGGCATCTTCCGGTTTCCGGGAAAATGCTGCCTCGGCAAAGAGACTGACCTTTCGGAAAGAGAGATCCGTTTCGATACCGTAGAGGTTTGACGAAGAGATCGTACTGACCGTTGCCTCCGGTTCAAGCTCATCAAGAGGTACGGGATAACTGTAATGAAGCACGCTGCCCCCGACCTTTCCACGAACAACTCCTGTTTGATAATGATAGAGAATATTTGCGCCAGAGAGTGTTTCGACAATATTATCCTTTCTGCTGATTTCAAGTTCCGTGCGATGGTAACCCGATGTCGA
>Ga0114951_10003894_pt1 | contig 15035 bp, 10 predicted proteins | sample AM7aDNAmetaG_FD_88677 | JGI IMG/M metagenome (GOLD analysis project Ga0114951, IMG submission 88677) | Freshwater microbial communities from Finland to study Microbial Dark Matter (Phase II) - AM7a DNA metaG | ecosystem: Environmental > Aquatic > Freshwater > Lake | place: Finland: Lake Alinen...
ACACCGGACCACAGAGATATTGCAACACGACCTTCCATGCGGTAGAATGTTTTAGGGCACAACTTTCTTAGGATATGATGTTGAACTGGCCAACCTGAACTGGGAAGCCGCAGACTGGCAAAAAAAATACAAAAAAATTTTGAGGCGATAGGAATATGAAACTTTCAAAAAACATCAATAGGCAGTTTATAGAAGTTGTATCCATGATAAAGCAGGCGCGCTACGCTGCGGTAAAAAGTGTAAACGCCGAGCAGATCAAGCTATATTGGCAGATCGGTGAATATATCAGCAATAAACTTGAGAGCGCTCAATGGGGCGAAGGGGTAGTTGATGGATTGGCGGAGTATATCCAGACAACTAACCCCGAATTTAAAGGATTTACCCGGCGCGGGCTATACCGGATGCGGCAGTTTTATGAAGCGTACCGTCAAAAGCAATTTGTGTCGGCAGTGCTGACACAAATTAGTTGGACCAACCACTTGTTGATTCTTTCCAAGACAAAGACCAAGGAAGAGCGCGGATTTTATCTGGCGCTTTCGATTAAAGAGCGCTACGCTTCACGCGAGCTTGAGCGCCAAATAGACAGCGGTTATTATGAGCGGGTAATGCTTTCAAAGAAAAAAGTGCCGCTTTTGGTAACGCATAAACATCCGCAGGCGGTTGATGTTTTCAGGGATTCATATGTGCTGGATTTTTTAAGCCTTCCCAAAGCCTACAGCGAAAAAGATTTGCAGCAAAGCATTGTTGCGAATCTGAAGGATTTTATCCTTGAATTCGGTCGGGATTTTACTTTCGTGGGTCAGGAATACCGGATACAGGTGGGAAATCACGACTATTTTATTGACCTTCTATTCTTTCACAGGCAGTTGCGCTGTCTTGTTATGGTAGAGTTGAAAATAAATGAGTTCAAGCCCGAATACCTGGGTAAACTTAATTTTTATCTTGAGGCCCTTGACCGCGATATTAAAAAACCTGATGAAAACCCCAGCGTTGGCATAATTCTCTGTAAATCCAAAGACGATGAAGTGGTGGAATATGCCTTAAGTCGTAACCTTTCACCGGCGTTGGTGGCAGAATATAAGACACAACTTATCCCCAAAAAATTGCTAGAAAAGAAACTCCATGAGTATGCGCTTTTAGCGCATGAAAAAGAAAAGTAATATAATCGCAAGAGCGGATTTACGGACTTTTAATGGATTTGGGATATAAAAGGTGTCCAAGAACCTCTGGAAAGCCTGTGTTTCCGTGCAACTTCAGGGAGAATTCCAGCCACTTTAAAGGAGTCGGGCGATTCCGAGCCGGCCAATTGCTATTAGCGAGATTCCGACAAATACTATGCGAATAATTTCTGCAAAAATATCGACCTCTGTGCTGACACTCCTGCTGGTGTCAACTGTTTATTCTTCGGGACAAAATATTGCCACTAGTTCCGTTTCGGGCGTACACGAAGGAATTATTCCTGACGCGTCCGTGGTTGTTTCATCTTCAATTGATCAGCAACATTTTGAAGCACGAGGCGTTGGCGGTGGAGACGACAGGCCTGAACCGCCTGTATACGAACTTAAACATGAATACCAGGAAGCTTTGCGCTTAACCAGGGAACAAGAAACGGCGTTGCAGGGCTATTTCCCTGATTTTAGAATGTGGGCCATAACGGATTATCCGGCTGGAATCGAGCACTATCACTTTACAAATAAGCAGCTGCCGTATATCATCAAGGGCGATTTTGATGGGAACGGAAAAGAGGATGTGGCTGTCGCCGGACAAACAAAGGACCGGAACATGATCTTGGTGATCATGTCCGATACAACAGGCTATTCTATTCTGCCGCTGTGGTCTTATGAAAAATCTGACTTGAAATACATTGATATACTCCATTTGTTAAGAAAGGGGACAAAATTCTCTCTTGATGGTGAGGAAACGCCCGGTGACGAAGAGGTGATGCAAAATGACGGCATCCTTTACTCACAAGATTTTGCCGGTTCAAAGTCTCCTTATGGGTACGATCTTACGGACGCGCACACTATCTTTAGATATCACGAAGGACTTGCCGGCGTGGTCCCCGTGGAAGTCGGTTCTATAGCTTCGGCTGCCTTCAAGCCTGAATATGTAGACAAGCTGGTTTTAAGCCCTGCTATGTCAAAAGTTGTTCATGCGTACGATAAGGATTTTAAACCATGGACAGTGCAGGATTATCCGGCTGACATCATTTCAGAGTATCACTATTCCGAAAAATCTCTGCCATATGCTGTAAAAGGGGATTTTAATGGCGACAAAATAGATGATATGGTAATTGCCGGATATAACAATGACGGCAACCGGCTTCTTATAGTCCTATCAAGCGCCACGGAGTATACTGTCACTGAAAGGAGTGACTCAGGGAGTAGACACTGCTACTCGCAGGCCCGAAAACTGGGCACAAAAATCTCGCACATCCCATCTGATGTTATAAGGCTATATGCAAAAGGGTTCAAAATTACTGACGCGCTAGGCGTTCCGGGAAGAACGCTGGATACTGAAAGCTTCAGCATTCAAACCATAAAAAGTTGCACAACAGATGTTTATGTTCCCGATAAAAATGCTGGGCACTTCAACACCATTTTTGGTGACTGGCAAATAGTTAAGAACTCTCGGCCAGACTTTATTGGATACGACAGGGGCTTTGAGAAAAAAGATTATTTCAATTTAAGGTTACTTTAGTTGCCCCACGGGCATGGCAAAAGTGGAAGGCGATGTTTGTGTAAATCAGTCTCTTCCGGAATCTTCACGAAAGGTTTGTAGTCGCACCGGAGCGCCGGATTGCTAAAAAGAAAGACCTGGCCCCTTTCCGCTTTCCTTGGGGGGTAGGCAAGCGAGGGGAAATTAATTTACTCCTACCGTTGTTGCGGTCGAAATGGAAATTCCCCGGAAACCTTTTAATAAATCATTCCTGCTTTCTTTCTGGTCGCCGGTGCCGCCCCATCCTTCTGATTGAGATATAATCTTGCCGTCCTGTAAAAAGTAAAAATGCGGGGAGATTGTAAAATCTAAGCCTGGGAAGTCACTTGCCTTGTACGCCAAATACACTTCTTGAAAATTAAAGTGGCTTTTCCATAACGCTACGCTTTCAGCATTGACCCTGTTGGTTATTACCGTGCCATATTGTATAAAAACGGGCGCTAAATTCGGATCCGCCATTATCTCTTCCATTGCGGCCTCCCCCATCGCGCAACCCGGAAGCATAACCATAACAACCTTTGGCCCCTTATCCAATGGCAGGACTTTGAGTTCTATCGTTTTCCCTTCATCCAGCACATTATAAACCCGCCAAAGAGTCGCGCCAGTCGGATTATTAGAAATTATCGTTTCGGGCATGGAGAAAAGCTTGATATCCGGGAATTGGTTCTTTATTCCCCTCGCCTTATCAAACATCCGGGCTGCGAGGAAGGTTTTATACATGTTTTTTATGTCATATTCGCTTGATAGATGTCTGGCGAGTTTCTCCTGAAAAACTTTTTCCTGCATCGCGACGTGGTTTTCATCCTCCGGGAAAGAGAATGTGATAGTGGATAAAGCCTTATACAGCCGTGTCAGCTCAGTGTCTGAATATCGTTTAATCTTTGCCGTTGAAAATTCATTGTCGCTAATTCCTTTGGCCAAGGCGGATAGTGCGGGCAGACTATAACCTGGCTTTGAGGTCGCCTCATTGATCGCGTCCGCGCGCTTAAGGGTTTTTGCATACGTCCCGGAGCACCCGGACAGAAAAAGAAATGCAGCCAATGCGATGGAAAAGTCAAAAAATTGTCGTGTTTTCATAAACATCCGCTCTGATTTCAAACCGGGGGTATAAGTAATACCCCCGGCTGGAATATTATCAGTGGCTACTATAGGTGGTGGCAACTCATGGTGCAAGTATAATCTTGATAGTCGCTGCAACACTGGTGCCCTGTTGGGGACTTTCGCGACAAGCCGCGAAAGCGTCTACGGGCGCTGCCGGCGGCGGTGGGGTCGTTCAGCTTTTCAAAAGGCCCGTAGCTGTACGTAAGTATATACAGTTCTGTTTCAGTGAAGGTTAATACTGCCCGAGTATTCCTTTTTTCTTTGCATACTTTTCCGCCACTAGAAAGGCGGCACACCCTAGAATAAAATAAGCGCCACTCTGCAGAATGGTGTAGGTTATCCATTTGTATCCTACGGACTGATGGTAGACTATCACCTTGTTTAATATTGCCACCTGCGGAGATACGGGTGATAGCGAAAACACGTTAAACGGGTAAGAGGGGATCACCATTAAGGTAAGAATCAAGAACTGAATTAGATTATTGAAGTTTTGAGTTTTTTTATATATCAAGGTTAATGCGGATAAAGCAAAACCAACCCCGCAGCTTGACAACCATAACAGTATGGAAAAAAATATCAGACTCAATATATTTACAGTAAAGAAATGGCTGCACAGCAGCATGGAAAAAGGAATAAGTAAAAGATAGAGGACTAGTGCTACCACAAACTGCGTTAATGCGCCAAAGAACAAAACCGGAACTACTCCCATCGGACTGAGCATGGTTTGTTCTAATATCCCGGTTGCGGCGTTATCGCTTAGTCGGGAAGTTACGGAACCCATTCCTACCCCGATAATTGAAAAAGAAAAGAATCCGATGATAAGCGTTTCCATCTTGACGCTCATAAATTCAGCGGAAACTCCGCTCCCGAATGAGCGTATCCCCAATTGAATGAAAACCAAAAAAAGGAACATGTTAAGAATGCCTGCCGCCATGTTCAGCCAATAGCGCTTTGTTAAAATAAGCCCGGATATAAATTCCGCCTTAAATATATTTATGCCAGCAGTAACAGCATTCATGTCAGCTCCGGAGAAGTTGCAAATAGGCAGTCGAAAACCTGTTATCCCCATTACCATGCTTTGCCACGATTTCTTGTGGAGTCCCAATGGGTTTCAGTATTCCGTTTTTAAACAACACGATCTCATCAGCGGCAAGTTCTATAAATTCCGTGTCATGTGTTGTGACGATAGTAATGCGGTTTTTGCTTTTTTCATGGTTTACAACTTCCATGATCGACCGGGCTATTTCTATATCCAAGCCGAGAGTCGGCTCATCCAGTAATAAAACTTCCGCATCCAGTGTTAACGCACACGCAAGAGCGACCTTCTGCTGATTACCACGTGAAAGATACCGGCACTCGGTATTTTTATACTCTTCCAGTCCGAGCCTCCGCATATATTGCTCAGCCCTGGGCTTATGGCCGCTAAGTCCGTGTAACCCGCAAAAGTAATTAATATTTTCAAGTACTGTCAGGCGCCAGTTTATATTCCTAGCGCCTTCCAGTACCGCTCCTGTTTTCGGCCGGGAAATCCAGGAACCCCCAATCATATCTCTGCCATTATAAGTAATTGTTCCTGTCGTCGGAGAGACAAGCCCGCACAACATTTTAATAGTTGTGGTCTTGCCCGCTCCGTTTGGGCCCAGGAAACAATAAACCTTCCCCGGAACAATGTCCATACTGAACGGCTTGACCGCTACCAGACATTGTCCGTTTACGTTATAGGTTTTGGATAGATTCTGTATTGAGAGCATGGGTTTTGTTTTTTGAGTATTAAACCTCACCAAAACAGCATGTTCCGCTATGACAACAAAACCCGCCCCTGCTTTCCGTCGCATTCGCCTGTTCTATGGGTAACTGATACCAGGTAAACATCATGTTGTTTCTCCTTTATACTGCGTTTGCTTTCGATTGAAATACTCCGCCAATCGGTTTTTTTTAATTATTCTGCACATTTAATTGCGGATTCATATGGGCCGCATGAGCCTTTAATAAAATTTCTTTGAGATATGGCTCGTTCAAGTGACAACTCTTTTTCCCATCCATGCGTAACCTTGGGCAACCGCCCTGGCATAAAGGTAGTAATTTGCACTTTATACACTTTTCTATTTCCGCGGAATAAATATCCGTATCCCATTTATACGCGCTTTGAAATCGCTCTATCTCGCCGGCCATATTGATTTTCCCGGCAGCCTGCTCTTTCTGGCCGATATAGGTGTCACATTTGAAAAGCAATCCATCTGCGCCCACGATCCAGGAACTTTTCTTCTCTGTTTCGCACCAAGCCGGGATCGCGCGGGGAATTGGGTTCGGCATAGTGGACTTCTTTCTATATTTAGACAGAACATCCATGGCATGTAGATCATACTCCAGTTGCATCTGTAGCCCCTCTGCCATCGAGCAAATGCTGTCTTTCATGGTGCAGATGTTCTGGCGTTTTGTCTCAAAATTATAGACGGGCCTGAAATATATCCCAAACCTCTCATCTGCCCCGAAGACGGAGGCGAACTCATCTGTTAAAGCGTAAATTTCCTGCCGCATATCCGTGAGAAAATTAACACGGATAGACATCTCGAATTTAGCCTTAACGGACTTTATTGCCACCAGGTTGTTCCATATTGTTCGGAAGGTTTCGCGGCCATCAGGCAAAGACCTGGTCTTGTTATGAAATGCCTCGGGGCCATCGAGTGTTATCTGGAAAATATTAATTCCCGCTCCGATATAAGACTCAAATTTATCCACTGTCATTAAATAGCCGTTTGTGACCATCGTATATAGCGGTTTTTTTAATTTACGTTCAGACGCCAATTGGTTGAGTCGATTGGAAAAGGAGATAATATTGTCATGTGCCAGGGTCGGTTCTCCCCCGAACCAGTTAATCTTTATTTGAGACTCCATGTTAACGCTCTTTTGTAAATATTCAAGCGCGGCATTATAAACCCACGGAGCCATGCTTAAACCACGTTTGTCGTAGGTAAAACAATACGGGCAGTTAAAATTACATGCTTCAGAGGCAAGCATTGTAAGGATGATTTTTTTGCCGCCATTTTTATAATCGTCATAAACTTTTCTTATCTCCCCAAGCTCATCTATGTCGGGTTTTATAAGGAATCCGCCTGCTTTTAGATTCCCGATAATTTCTTCATCCTTCCCGGTGCCGCGAGAGGGATTAGCCAAAAGATACTGGATATCTCCTGAGAATTCCATAGGGACAGCCGCGAAAGCGCTTGTCCGGCTATTATAAAGAAGAAGTTGATTATCCGCAGTTTCTATTAAAAAATTATATTGGGATGCTTTAAGCATTGCTTTCCCTCCCTAGGCTACTATTCTGCCATAAAAAAGGGGAAAGCAAAACTAATTTTTGCTTTCCCTGGATACACCGGATTACGGTCCGGTCGTGGATACTCCGGGGCCAATCCCCCGAATTACAAGGCTACTTCTTGCTGCGTTATAGCATACCCTGTAAGACTGGGCGCGCCAAGGGCACTAAGGGAAGTGTTTGTATAGGTCTAAAGGCCCAACCCTGCTGAGATAATTTCAGATTATTGGCGACATCTTCCTGCTAAAACAGGTAAAATCAACCATAGTCACAGAGGTCTAGGAGACAACATGAATTCTAATGACATTATTCTTACCGGGGACAGGCCCACCGGCCCGCTTCACATCGGACACTATATCGGATCTCTCAAGAAACGGGTTGAATTACAAGAAAAATCACGTCAGTTTGTGTTGATCGCGGACATGCAAGCGCTGACCGATAATGCCGGCAATCCCCAAAAAGTACACGAGAATGTGCTTGAGGTGGCTATGGATTACCTGGCCGTAGGTCTGGACCCGGATAAAAGCACGATAGTGGTCCAGTCCCTTGTTCCGGAACTAGCCGAGCTGACCATGTATTACCTGAACATCGTGACTTTAGCCAGACTGAAAAGAAATCCGACCGTAAAGGCGGAGATGCAGCAGAAAGGTTTTGGCGAGGATGTCCCCGCTGGTTTTTTAACTTATCCGGTCAGTCAGGCCGCGGATATAACGGGCTTTAAGGCCAAGTATGTTCCGGTGGGCGAGGACCAGTTGCCTATGATAGAGCAAACTAACGAAATAGTGGACAAATTCAATTCTCTCTATGGCCGCGAGGTTCTCGTGCGGTGTGCCCCGTTGCTTTCTGAGGTTACGCGTCTGCCCGGCACCGACGGGCAGGGCAAGATGGGCAAGTCCACCAACAACGCCATCTTCTTGAAGGATGATGAGAAGATAATACACGAGAAAATAAAGATGATGTACACTGATCCGCAACATATAAAGGTTTCAGACCCAGGGCGTATTGAGGGTAATACTGTATTCGCTTTTCTGGACGCATTCGACACAGACAAGGTGGGACTGGAGGAATTGAAAGAGCGTTACAAGAGGGGGGGACTGGGCGATGTGAAAGTAAAAGGGCGTCTCTTTAACTGCCTCAATTCCGAGTTGTCGCCGATACGTGCACGCCGGATGGAGTACAGTAAAGACCCCGGTGAAGTAATGAATATGCTTAAGAAAGGAAGCCTGCGCGCACGGGAAGCAGCCGCTCAAACCCTTGCCGAAGTTCGTGCGGCCCTTCTGCTGAACTATTGAGCTCCGTCTGCGCCCTTGCCACGGCTGCTTATCCCGTCCTGGTCTATACTAATTTTATAGAATAGAATCATCCAGAAACGACATGAGAAATATTCACTCGGAAATAAACCGCCGCCTGGCCGGGGTGGATTTCAGCCGGATCTCTCCAGGGTTCCATTCTTTCCGCTTTGCAGTATACAACGACACGCGGGTATACTTTCAGGATTCTGAAGTCCCGTGGGACACGCGTTTTACCGGGAATACGGCCATCAACTATAACGGAGAGTGGATAGCCATCTGGAATCTGAACAATTTTGCCGGCAACCTTGATTCCCTTGCGTCCAAAATAGTCCACGAGATGTTCCACGCTTATCAGAACGAAATGGGCGACACGCGCTGGCCCGACGAGATAGCCGGAGCCTTTTACCCCCGTGACCTGCGGAACTTCGAGCTAAAATACCGGGAGGACCAGTTGCTGGCGTTACTGGCAGAAAAATTTGATAAGGCGGCTTGGCAGGAGTTCAAAACTCTGCGCGCCAACCGTATCAGGCTTTATCCAGAAGCCGTCGATTACGAGATAAAAATGGAAGGGATAGAGGGAGCAGCCAACTACGCCGAACTTCAAGCGCTGAAAATGCTGGACACAACGCTATACCGCGAAGAGTTCAAGAAGTGTATTTCTAATTTGCGCGCGACACATAAAATATTTGATGTCCGGCTGCTATCTTACAGCACCGGCTGTATAATACAAACCATCAGAAACGGCAACGCCTTGAAGCAGATAAACTGGTCAAAAGCAACGCCCGGAACAGGAGAAGGACCCGGGGTGGTGCTACCGGACCTGCGCGTTAAACATCGTGAATACTACGAGGACATAGATAAAAGAATTCAGGACGTGCTTGCCAGCGCCGAGAAACTGGACCTAGGGGAAACGACTCTTCTTCTTTTCGACCCATACAATATCCATTCTTCCGGAGATTATCTCTACCATCCGCATTTCCTCGCCTACGGCGCGTACGAGTCGCCGCCTAATTTTCTTAAGGGAACATACATAACCAGTATGAAATCCCGCACCCGAACCATAGAAGGGATCTGGCGCGCTGCCCCTGAGTATACGCAAGGCCCCGGCACCTGATATTATTACGCTCCGCAAAAAGTGCCGGTTGTTTTACTAAGCCTTAATTGGCAGACCCCGCTTTAAGGGGATTCGGGGACAGCTTAATTCCAAAAGCTACCAGCCTTTTGCCTGCAATAGTCGCGCATAATTCCCTAAAAACAACTCAATTCTCCGATAATCAGGCGGAGCTATTCTTAATATGGATATATTAATGGGGACGAGTATTTAGTTTCCGGAGTCTTTTACTTATTCTGATTCTGGTCGCAGCATCCGTAGAAAGCTTCAGCGCTTTTTCATAGTTTTTTATGGCCGGGGGGGTGTTTCCGGTTTGCTCAAAACAATAAGCCAGGCCGAGATAGGCGTTAACCACTCTCGTGTCCGGGATATGCATCTTTTGGGCTGTCCGGATCGCGGCAAGGTAGAACTCTTTTGCTTTGGAAATATTGTTCATCTTCAAAGATATTTGCCCCTGCTGTTCAAATGTAAAGATCTTGCGCTTATCATTTTCGGGAAGCGCTTTTTGGGCCTTATTGTACTCTCTTGCCGCGTTCTTGTAGTCTTTTTGGGAAATATAATCGTCCGCGGCTTCCAGATAGTCCTGATATGATTTTTTCGCTGCGGGTGCGTCCGACGCGGCTGCCGGCGCATCTTCGCCCCGTGTTGCCGGTTCCGCCGTTTGAGTTTCCGTCTCCGGGAACAGGAAGTGGGACGGTTCCGACTCCAAGGCCGGTTTGCTCTCCCGGGATATTGGCCGGGTGGTTTTTCTAGGTTCAGCATTGCCCCTGTCATCGCCGAATTTAAAGCCAAGCGTTAGCTTGTGCGTGTAACCAAGATCTCCAAAGGGAGTAAGCGCGTAATCAAGCGCTAGGGTGTTAAAAGAAATTCCTATTCCAGTGGCAAAACCCGCCAAGCCACCCAGGTCTTTTGAAGAGCGCATGTTATAACCGCCGCGGATAGCCAGCCGTATTTCCGACTGGGTTTGAAACCATTTCTCAGCTCCTATCGCCGCGTAGGGAGCATTGTCCCTTGGTCCCGCTAAATCCAATGTCATGATCCAATCCTGTTGGAAATGCATTATGCCGCCAAGCTTAAAAGTCATCGGCAGGGGGGCGGTTTTCTGGTCAAATTTTAATGTGCCTATCAGATTTTCTGCGACTAATGCCAATTTCATCTTATAAGGTCCGTAAGCCGGAGATAGGAGGCCCAGAGAGGCTGCAAAAGTTTTAGCCGAGGAGACAATAGTAGATTGAATATAACTGATAGAAATCCCCAACGCGCCTCCGGCCAATAAAATATCCCGATTGTCGAATGCCTGGGCGTACGCGGCGGTAAGGGCTAAATTCGCCGGATGTGCGGTTCCGGTCTGGTAGCCGGTTTCATCGGTTTTAGCGATGCTTCCATAACTCATCTGGAGCGCGGAAATGCCTATTACCTGGTTGGAGCCCAGGCGGCGCGCAAAGGCGCCCTGATCTAAAGAAGTGTCTGCCAGATAATTGGCATGCATGATCTCCACCGAGGTCGCCGGAATCCCGACCAGGGCTGCCGGATTATACCGGACAGCGTCGGCATCCTGCGCCGCAGCGCAGTAGGCCTCCCCCATGGCGGCCGCGCGGGCGCTGGTGCCAAAAGAAAGAAACTTGCCGGTGCTGGTTCCCACCGCCGAGGTTGAAAAATTACCGGCGTAAGCCGGAGTTATGCCTATCAGGACGCCAAGAATCGCATAAGGAAATTTTCTGACTGCGGAGATCTGCATATGTTAGCGTTCCACCATGACTTTCAGCGTTTTAGCGCCGCTCCCCGCTTTAATAATTGCAAGGTATACTTCGCTTGCGACCGGCTGGTTCGCTGAATTGCGCGCGTCCCATTGAGCGATGCCACTGGCGTCTGTGGTCAGCTCGCGCACCAGTTCGCCCTGGAAAGTGTAAAGCTTGATCGTCGCGCCAGCTGGCAGGCCTGTAAACTTCATGGTCTGCCCCTGTGACGGGTGCACGGGGTTGGGGAATATTTTTATGGACGAGCCGGATAGTGAGCCGGTCGGAGCTGCCATCATAACCTGGAACAAAGACAGATGATCTATAAGGGCCGTGACCTGGTTGCCCGCCGGGTCCGGAGTTGAGGCATACGGAATCCAAACGGCCCGGGACGGTTCATAGCGCGCGATCACGAATTGCGACTCATTAAGCCCTGCCGCCTGAGCCGGGCTGTAATTCAGCGTAAGAGTCAGCCCTTTTGACGGCAGAATGCTTTTATCCGTAGTAATTTCCGTGCCTGAATTAACCCCTCTGAGTGAAGATGCAAAACTTGCGGCCGCAGGGAAAGAGCTGGGGAACTGCATTGTGACAACCAGGGTTTCGGAAAAAGATTGGGGGGGTATTGTTAAAGCGGCATTGCCGAAAACCAAAGTGGCCTGTTGGGAAGGAAGAACCGTTTTGACCAGACTTGGGGGAATGAAATAGCTGGCGGTTGAAAATGCCGTAGTATATCCCAGGCGGTTGCGCGCGCGCACCCTGGCATAATACGTGGTTTCCATTGCAAGGCCGGTAAGGTTAACCTGTATCACGGCGGAAGCGGAAGAAAAAGGGAGAGGAGTCGAGATACTCGTGGAAAAATTCGAGCTGGAGAGGCTTAATTCAAACTGTGTGTCCGGGGGATTTGAATTCCATTGCCACGCGGCGGCCAGACTTGAGCTTGAAAATTGTGTCAGAGCTAAGGCGGAAGGAACTGCAGCAAATGTAACTGTGGAAATCGCCGAAGCGTATGCGCTGTAAATGCCTTGTCCGTTTTCCGCCTTAACCCTGAAATAATAGTTAACATTCGGGAGCAGAGATGAAAAAGCGCCGGTGCTTAGTGCTGTGCGGCTTGAAGCCGTTATGGTTGAAAAATTATCTGTGGAAAGTTCCAGCGTGAAAAATGTTCCCACTGGGTTTTGGTTAACTGCCCAGGTTACCGAAGCCGAGCTGACGCCAATCCGGGTGATCGCTTGGGAAACCGGTGGGGCCGCCAGGGTGTAAGTAGTAACAGTAGAGGTTAATGCGCTTTCGCCGCCGGCGTTAACAGCGGAGATGCGCGCGCCATAAGCCGTGTTTGTTGACAGTTTTATCTGTGTTAAAGTCGGATTTGTGAGTGCTATGGCTGCGCCACCCGTGGATGGGTAAAATTTATATTGCGTCGCCCCGGCAACGCTGGCCCAGGTCCACATTATTGAAGATACGCTCTGTCCCGAAGCGGAAAAGTTGCCCGGGGGCGCGGACAATGTTTGCACTATAAGTGTATTAGTAGAAGGGGAGAGGATGTTGTCTCCGTTTTTTGCGTTCACACGCAGATAATACGTGGTGGAAGCCGTTAATCCGCTTACCGTCGCGCTTGTTGCCGTGCCCGACACGCTGGTAGTTGACCCGCCCACGGTCCAGTAATCTAGCCGGTATTGCGTCCCGGCGGGGTTTTCGTTTGCGCCCCATTGGACGGTGATCGAGGCCTTCTGTGCGGCGGCCAAACTAAATCCCGTAGGCGGAGCCGCCAGGGTATACACTGTCACCGGTGACGTTAAATCACTTTCCCTATTCGCGGCGGCGGATACTCTGGCGCCATAAGCCGTATTAGTTGAAAGGCGAATTTGAGTTAAAGTCGGATTTGCAAGTGTTATAGCCGCACCGCCGGTGGAGGGGTAAACGTTATACTGTGTGGCCTCTGTAACGTTATCCCAAGTCCAGGTAATTGATGACACTCCCCGCGCCGCACCAGTAAAATTACCTGGTGTAGCTATCACATTTACGGTAAATGCTTTTATGTTCACGTTGCAGTTCGGGGAAGAAATGGTAAGATCGATCCAAGTGTTGCCATCGGAACTTATATAACTTTGCCCGGCGCTGGCCGTAGCTCCGGAACTATATTCGCTAATCGGTGCTTCTATCGGTATCGGGCCATTATATTCAGGAGTATTCACGCCAACAACAACGGAAAAATTTTGACCACTACGCAGAGAAACCTCATCATCCAGGGTTATTGTATGGTAACCGGTGTACGCGATGGTGCCGATCTTGGCGCTTGCCAGTGTGCCTGTGTCTGGGGCATTCGCAACGTCCTTGTATACCCTAACAATGTAGTCGGCATTCATGTCGGTGGCGTAGAAACTGACCGCCTTGATTTTTGTATTGCCGGGACCAGCCGTGAATATGTTTGCAAACCACCCGGTAGTAGTTCCATAACTATAGATTTGATTCCACCCCAGGGGATCATATTGGTAAATCCAATCGAAATGAGTTGTATCGTCCACGATCGGATAGACTGTGTTGCTTTTTATATTTGAGTCGTAATAAGAGAGATAAAAGTAACCATTTTCTCCAAAGGTTGTGCCCCAACTATTCTTCACTATAAATGCGCCGTTACCCGGAGAGGGAACCGCAAAATTGTACTTGTCATAATTGTCGTTCCATCCTACGATAGTGACAGCATGGTTTATTCCCTCACTGCCATAATATGCATAAGCGTGTGTCACGGAGTTATAATAGTCAGTAAAAGTGTCTGTTGCGCCTTCCCATCGGATGGTGGTGTAAACAGCCCCGTAAGTTGTAAGAGCGTATTTGATATTGTCGTTATCAGTTGCTCCGGACCTGTCCGGTAAAAAAAGAGCTTCTTGTATGTTTTTCTGTCTATCTGCAGAGGGGTAGGTCGGCGCATAATACCCCGGAACCTCGCTATACGGGTCGTCTGCTTCGATCCAGGGGCCACTTAAACGTGCCAGATAGGCGGTGGCCATTTGGTTATTCCCTCCGCCGCAGGGATCATTGTCAAAACCACTAGTATCCTTTAGATTGTTTTCCGAAAAATCCCAGAGTTGCCCGGTCAGTAAACGGGATTCCAACGCCGCCATGGTCGCGAATGTCCAACAAGACCCGCATGCACCCTGATCTTTTACTGCTGAAACTTTACCGAGAGCCCGCAGGTCATATGAAGCCGGATAGTATCCTAAAGTCTTAAAACCTTTTATCGGTTTCTTGCCGATATTGTGAGAAAGGTCCAATGGGGAGGGAATGGCGCCTAATGAATGTCCGTCTGTAGTGACATGTTTAACGTTCCCTTGTTTAAGCGCATTTTGATACTTTATGAATTCAGGATTAAGCGAAGTGGAAATGGGAACAGTGGATTGGGCAAGCGCTGCCCTCACACAAAAAAGCGAGGTTATGGCAGCGGTAATAAGGACATATTTACAGCGCATAGGAGTTTCGGGCTTTCCCAGTTCAAATAAATGTTTGAAATATAGTATTTTGAGGACGCGCTCCTAATATTATGTAAATTGTGCCCCCGGCGGACACTATTCTTTTTAAGGTTTACCAGTCGAAGTTCGCGGCAAGCTCTCCGTCTATTGTTACGATGCAATGCATTTTATCCATTCCAAAAAAACTTGTCGCCTTTGTTAATATAGCGGTAACGGCATGATTATTATAATGGCCGGTTAGTGTTTTTGAGGAAGAAAAAAACCCCACTTTCCCGGCAATCACTTCTGTGTCGTCAA
>Ga0114951_10003898_pt1 | contig 15020 bp, 11 predicted proteins | sample AM7aDNAmetaG_FD_88677 | JGI IMG/M metagenome (GOLD analysis project Ga0114951, IMG submission 88677) | Freshwater microbial communities from Finland to study Microbial Dark Matter (Phase II) - AM7a DNA metaG | ecosystem: Environmental > Aquatic > Freshwater > Lake | place: Finland: Lake Alinen...
ACAGGAAGGGTTCATTCTTCATTTAATCAGGCAGTTGCAGCCACAGGTAGGTTAAGTTCAAACAACCCCAATTTGCAGAATATTCCTGTACGAACAGAAAGGGGCAAAGAGATACGCAAAGCGTTTGTACCCCGCAGTGAAAATTTTGTGTTACTATCAGCTGATTATTCTCAGATAGAGCTCCGTCTGATGGCTGAATTGAGCCAAGATAAAAACCTTATTGAGGCTTTTAATAATGGAATCGACATACATACAGCCACTGCTGCAAGAGTTTTTAATAAAGAGCTGACAGAAGTTACAAGCGAGTTAAGACGCATAGCTAAGACTGTCAACTTTGGAATTATATATGGCATCTCAGCTTTTGGTTTAGCAGACAGAATAAACGGAATAAACCGGACTGAGGCTGCACATCTTATTAATGAGTATTTTATTAAATACCCCGGTATCAAGGATTATATGCAGAAAACCATAGCTTTTGCAAGGAAAAATCAATATGTAGAGACCATTCTGGGGAGGAAAAGACTTATAAAAGATATCAACTCTAGCAATGCCGTAATTCGCGGCTATGCTGAAAGAAATGCCATTAATGCTCCTATTCAGGGGTCAGCAGCTGATTTGATAAAAGTAGCCATGATAAACATCTTTAACGACTTTACACAAAATAATTTAAAATCTAAGATGATACTTCAGGTGCATGATGAGCTTGTTTTTGATGTTTACAAAGCTGAACTTGACATTGTGAAACTAATAGTGGCTCAGCAGATGAAAAATTGTATTACAATTTCAGTACCCATAGAAATAGAAATGAATACAGGACAGAACTGGCTGGAAGCACATTAGAAGAAGTGCCTAGAGTACTTAAAGTGACTAAAATGCACTAAAGTTAAAGACCTGAGGAAGGTAATATAAAGTGTCTGAAGTTAGGGGTTCAGCCAACAGCCTATAGTCAGAGACAGTAATTGTATCGTAAATTTGAGTTTTTTTACCCTAAGTTAAAGTACTTTAGGCACTTTAGCTCACTTTAGCTCACTTTAGCTCACTTTAGACACTCGTAAGTACTGTATTATTCAGCGATAAGGTTCTTATAATGATGGTATCTTTCCATCACCTTTCTTACCATTGCATACGTTTCTCTTCCTTTTACCGAGCCATTTCTGACAAGAGAATCCAAGTTCTTTGAATTGTTTAACAAGTAAAAATCAACGTTATTGTCCCATTTCTGATTGTTTCTGCCATGTTCTTTAGCTAATGCCTGTGCGTCAAAGATATGTCCCAAGCCGATATTATAAGCAGCCAGAATAAATTTTATACGTTCTTCCTGCTGTTCAACGCGATCAATAAATTGATTATCAAGCCATTTGATATACATTATACCGGCTTTAATATTTTCTTCAGGTGAAGATGAAGAATCTACATTAAATCCTTGTGCTGTTATAGGCATCAGTTGCATCAATCCGAAAGCTCCCCGGAGTGAAACCGTATCAACTCTGAATTTAGATTCCTGATATATCAATGAAGCCAGCAGTCTCCAATCCCAACCTATAAGGCCACTGTATTTCTTTATTGTTGCGTCAAATGCTGATATCTTGTTTCCATTGAAAGAAGAAAATTCACTTTTGAAATTAAAAGACTGCATCTCACTTTCAAAATACTTATGGTAAATGGCACTAAAAAAACTCTCCTTTTTTATTTTTTTCAACCAGTTGTTAATGATATATTCTAAATTAGGTGCATTTTTTCTGATAACCCATGCTGTATTCTGTTCCAAACTTAACGGAACCGAGTAATCAATATTTGAATAATATAATGCATTAACTCTTGCTAAATTCTCGTTGGCAACTGTAAAATCTATTACTCCCTCAGACACTAATTTGATGAGCATTTCTGATGTATATCTCACACTATCTTTAACATAAATAGTGTCGCCAATTTCTTCTGACAGGCTGATAAGTCTGTTATGAAAAGCAGAGCCGGTCTTAACATATACTGTTTTTTTAGCTAAATCCAACGCTGTCTCAATATAAGAAGGGCCATTTTTACTCCTTTTTCGTTGTACCAATACCTGCCTAGTCTGGATGATAGGGTCAGAAAAAGCAAAATGTTTCTTCTGCTCTTTGAGGATGGTAAAATTAGTTGCTATTATATCACATTGGGCTGTGCCTAACATTTTAAGCGATTTAGCATAGTTGTCTTCAACAATTATTTCAAGTGGCAACTTCAGATATTCTGAAAATCTACGCAGCAGGTCAAGCTGAAAACCCATCGGTCTTCCTTTATAAGCATAATAATCAATAGAGTTTCTATCTAAAACTGCAATGATTTTCCCTCTTTTTCTTATTTCTTTTAAATCATAACTTCCTGCAACAGCAGGTGATGATTTCTCTTTTTTATACACCAGAAAAAGTGAAACAAAAAAGATTATCACAGCGAAAGAAATCAGATAGACCTTAAAATGTGGATAAAATTGCTTCATTTAGAAGTGTTTAACAATCGAAATTCTTGTGCAAAAATAATACTTTTTTATTTTATAAACGTATAGCTAAAATTGAATATCTATAAACATGTGAATAGAACTCAGTTTACACATATTTAAAGATGATAATATTACTCTTATCTCAGCGATGTAACCGGATCACTCTGTGCTGCTTTGCGGACAGGCATATAGCCGAAAATAATACCCACGCTTACCGAAACGCCAAAAGAAATAAATAACCGCTATAGCAAAGAAAAAATCAACAAAAAGAACATTTTTTTGTATCTTTGCTATAAAATTTTTTACAATAATATGGACACAAAAAAACAAATTGAATATTGGATAAAATCAGCAGAAGATGATATTGAAACATCTGATATTTTAATTTCAAAAGATAAAACTAAAGATTTATTTCAATGGCTCAAAGCGAAGTTATAGAATTATTAAAGCAATATTGTTTGCTTTTAAATATTTCAGGCATTACAGTTGAAAAGGCTTTTTTATATGGCAGTTATGCTCGTGGTGATGCAAAGCCTGAAAGCGATATTGATATAATGCTGGTTTCACAAATGTTTGATGACGATGATGCAGATACCAATATTAAAGCATGGTCTTACACCCGAAAAATTGATACCCGTATAGAACCTTATACTATTGGGTTACAACAATATTTATACGACGACTTATCTCCACTTTTACAAATTGTAAAACAAGAAGGAATAGAAATTAATTTTTGATACTTGGGTCTTGAAGTTTGGTTCTTGAGCCTTGGAATTTATTTGTCTTTTAACTCCACACTCCAAATTCCAAACTCCACACTTCCTGCTACTCATATCTCAGCGATGTAACCGGATCACTCTGTGCTGCTTTGCGGGCAGGCATATAGCCGAAAATAATACCTACGCTTACCGAAACGCCAAAAGAAATAACTATTGATACAGCTGACACAATAGTTAAAATATCAGTAAAATGCATGATAAGTTTGGAAAGAATAACCCCTGTTATGATGCCGATAATTCCTCCAGTAAGACTTATCAGAGTAGCTTCAGCTAGAAACTGAAAAATGACATCTCTTTTTGTAGCGCCAATAGCAAGTCTGACACCAATTTCTTTGGTACGCTCCATAACAGATGCAAGCATAATATTCATGATGCCTATACCCCCAACTAACAGGGAGATGCTTGCAATGGCGCCTAGCACTATATTGAAAATATCCTTGGTGCGTTGCTCCTGTTTTAAGAGTAATTCAGGGATGATAATTTTAAAGTCTTCTATATCATTATGGCGTCTTTTAAGCATACGGGTTATAATCGCTGAAGTCTCAGTCAGATATTTTGTTTCCTTAACCTGAACAACTATTTTATCAAGTTGGTTGATATTGGGTTTGGTGTCGCTTCCATTTTCAGTTACACCTCCTTGTTTAATAAGCGAAGAAGTTACAACAGACCTGTCTCTGAAACGTCGCAGTACGGTTTGTAATGGGGCATACACACTGTTATTGTAATCATTGATACCTAAATTGGTTGATGCTTTCTCAGAAACGCTTCTGTCTTCTATAACACCAATAACTTTAAGCCATACATTGCCACATTTAATATATTTGCCTAACGGGTTATTTTTTCCAAACAAAGTACTTTTAATCAATTGCCCTATAATACAGACAGGCTCACCATTTTCAAGCTGACTTTTATTAAACATTTCGCCTTCTTTTACTGGGAGACTAAAAATCTGATAAAAAGAGGGCAGTACGCCTATCACATCTGTATGTCGCCGGATACCATCTTTTATCACATAAGTCGGATACACTATTTCAGGACTTATTTGCTCTACTGTGGATATTATGCGTTTTATACTAAACGCATCAGATAATGTTAAGCCGGGTGAAAAGCTTTTCTTTTCTTTCAAAGCGCCATCTGCTGATTTATCATCAGTACTTTCAATGATAGGGGTTATCAGAATATTGTTAACACCTACTAATTTCATCTGTGCTAATATCTCCTGTCGTGCGCCGTTTCCAATGGCGAGCATCGTTATTACGGCAGCCACACCGAATATAATGCCTAATGCTGTAAGGACAGAACGGAACTTATTAGCGAAAACAGCCTCCAGTGCAATTACAATATTATATAAATATCTTTCCAAGAGGCTGTTTTTATTTTAATTTAAACTTTATGAAATGAGGTATAAGGTATAGGAAAATAAGGGACATACCGACTTTTTGAAATTCTTAAATTATTATCCATTTACAACTTACTTTTTTAAATAATTGATTTTCAGCTTCTCACTGTTTTCAGGAGCATTAAGTAGAACAACATCATCTTTTGCTAGTCCTTCAGTTATAATTATTTCGTTTTCATTGCGTTGTCCTGTTTTTATTTGTTGTTTTATGGCAGACGACCCACTCATTTTATAAGCTATGGTAACACTGTCCTGAACAAAAACAGCTTCTAAAGGAACCGATAAAACATCTTTTACTACTGAGGTAATAATAGAGTTTTTTGTAGTCATTGCAGGACGCAGAATAGAATCAAACTCATTAACACGAATTTTTACCTCAAAAACTTTAGAGTCAGAACTGGGACGTTGTTCACCTACATTAGCAATTTCGTAAACTTTTCCAGTAAACTTTTTCTGGGGGAAGGCGTCAATTCCAATATCAACTATCTGTCCTAATTGAATTTTACTTATGTCAATTTCATTAACATAAGTTTTTGAAATCATCACCGAGAAATCGGGCAATGTAGCAATAATATTACTCCATGTATTAATCTGAGAGCCAACAGTTATTTTTTTACCATCCCAGTCCCGCCTGTAAATGACCATCCCGGGTTTAGGTGCAGTTATTGAAAACTGGTCGAGAACAGCAAGCATGGCATCTAATCTTCTTTTCTGTTGTTCGAGACTTGCTGAGACCTCCTGCATTTTTGCTTTCGACTGTTCAAAACGCAATTCATAATTTTTTACAGATTGGTCGTATGTTCTTTCAGATTTTTGCAAATCAAGCTCAGCCTGACGTATGGTAGCGGGAGGCTCATATTTCGACTGGTCTAAGACTATTTGTTTTTCTTCAAGCGCAAATTTAAGGTTCAAGAGCTCATCTCTGGCATTACGCATCTCGAGAGTAGTATCCAGGCGTGTTTTAATAAACTGTGTTTCAAGCTTTTCCAACTCAGTCTGAACATCTTTCAGTTTATTACTTATTTCTGTTCTGTCAAGTGTGGCAACAAAATCTCCTTTTTTAACTATTGTGCCTTCGGGTACCATTTCACTTATTTGCACATTCCAGATACCTACCGTACGCAAACCCGCCGGTCCTTGTATTTCCTCTGAGTTTTGCGCTTCAAGTTCTCCTGTATTAACAACATTTATCTGAAAATCCCCTTTGCTGACCTTAACTGTCAGATTATCAGGGATTTTATTTTTAGAAGTAGCATAAATAATAACTATGATGAGGACTACTAAAACTGATACTGTAATGATGATTTTCTTTTTCATTATAAAATCTGTTAATCAAAAATACTTGTTCTCAGCATAAAAAATCTTAATATCAAAAAAGAAACTACTGCTGTAATAAGCCACATCAAAGCACTTGTCCATTCAGCAAAAATCACTTTTCCGGAACAGAAAAGTATGGAATAAATCATAATTATAGAAAATAGCCAACACATAAACAGAGGTGTCATGTTCGATTTTTTCTCTTCACCATTAATTTCTTTAAATGGTTTCCACATACCATCCGGTCGGATATTTTTGTAAAACGTACTTAAAGTATTTTTATTTGTTGGTTTGGTTAAAAAAGTAATCAGCAGCCAAGCAACAGTTGTTGTCCCTACAGTGAAGAAATATGAAAACCTATTATCTATATATGACTGGGGTACTAATTTTTCGAGGTATAGTTTTGCAAAGCCATAAGCTAAAAAAGGGAAAATGGTAGCAGTAATCTCACTCCATGCATTAATGCGCCACCAATACCATCTCAATATAAGCACCATTCCTAAACCCGCACCGCATTCAATCATAAACTCCCAAACCTTTGAGATACTTCTTATCTGGGGTGTAACAATCATAGAAACCACCATGATCAGGACAGTTGCTATTCTACCACAAGCCACATAATTTTTCTCTGCTTTTTCTTTACTGGCAAAGCTTTTTTCTGGTTTAAGAAAACGCTTGTAAAAATCATTTACAATATAACTGGAACCCCAGTTGAGCTGTGTTGAAATAGTGCTCATATAAGCTGAAAAAAAGGCTATGAGCATCATTCCCTTAAACCCTGTAGGTAAAAAGTCCTTCATAGCCATGACGTAACCTAATTTTTTATCATCTACAGCAAGTTCAGGGTAAAGAACTAAAGAGCAAAGCCCTACGATAATCCAAGGCCAGGGTCTGATACAATAATGGGCTATCTGAAAGAATAATGTGGCATAAACTGAATGTTTTTCATCTTTACAGCTCATCATACGTTGTGCAATGTAACCACCCCCACCGGGTTCAGCTCCCGGATACCAACTGGCCCACCACTGCACACCTATAAATGCAAAAAAAGCGCCTACTGTTATAGATAAAGTACGTGCTATATCACCGCCACTGGTATTTTTTGTTATGCTGGGAAAGAAATTTAACGACCACTCAGGTAGTTTTTCTTTTAAACCGCTAATGCCCCCTATCTTGTCGGAGGTAACAACAATAACAGCCAAAATAATACAACCAAGCATGGCCAAGCCAAATTGAATCACGTCTGTAATGGCAACACCCCATAAACCTGACAACGCAGAATAAAAAACCGTTAAACACATGGCACCGGCAACAATCCAAAGCGAGTATGCTTCTGAAATGCCAAAAAAAACATGTATAATAGATACTAATGCTATATTAACCCACCCAATAATCAATGAGTTGATAAATAAGCCCATATAAACAGACTTAAATCCTCTTAAAAAAGCTGCCTCTTTGCCACTGTAGCGAATTTCAATAAACTCAAGTTCTGTAAGTATGTTGGCACGCCGCCATAACTTGGCAAAAAAGAAAGTGGTAAGCATACCCCCTATAAGCATATTCCACCACAACCAATTGCCTGAGATACCATTTTTAGCTACCAGTTCCGTAACTGCTAAAGGTGTATCGGCAGCAAAAGTTGTGGCCACCATCGACGCACCTGCAATATACCAGGGCAGATTACGTCCCGAAAGAAAAAAATCCGACATACTCTTTCCCGCTTTTTCTTTATAGTAAAACCCTATAGCAAGGAAAAGCAATAGAAAGAAAACTATTATTATCCAATCAATAGCTGCTAACTGCATAGTAGAATGTTTGTTATTATTAAGCAACAAACGTAATGAAAATATTAATAAATAGCTAAAATATAGAATAAAATCCTTTTGGCTTTTCCATCTGCCAGGACAGGAGGCAGAAGTAAAGCAAGAAAGTCTTTTTTATTTTCATGCTTTACTGGCAACAAAATCAATGTTATTCATCTTTTGCAATCATTATTTTATTTAATATTGTAAAAAAAATTACAATGTTTCATTTTGAATTAGACCTCTTTAACGTTAGTATCCTTATTCTTGCCGCAATATCAGCAGGATTTATTAATGCTTTAGCAGGAGGTGGCACGCTGATTACTTTCCCTGTGCTTATTGCTCTGGGGATTCCTCCTATAGCTGCCAATGTAACCAACACCGTTGCATTATGCCCCGGGTACTTCGCTGGCACCTATGCCCAGAAGGACGACTTTATTGTGATGAAAAAAATATTGTGGCTTATAATTCCTGTTGCTGTTCTTGGGGGTATAGCAGGCGGCGTATTATTGATTTACACGCCTGAAAAGTCATTCCGTTCAATTATTCCTTATCTTATCTTTGCTGCCTCCGCTATACTTGCTATACAAAAGCCTTTAAAAAAAACACTTGCTAAAAGAAATGAAAAAACTAATTCAGGGAAAACGAACACTCTTTCATTGTTTGGTTTTGTTTTCTTATCGGCTATTTACGGTGGTTATTTTGGTGCAGGTTTGGGTGTTATATTGATGGCCGTTCTAGGATTACTTTTACACGAATCAATGACACGCATCAATGCATTGAAACAAGCCACTTCTTTTTGCATCAACATTGTTGCAGCAGTTTATTTCAGCTTTTCCGGGCTGGTAATCTGGCCCGTAGTAGCCGTCATGATAGCAGGCTCACTTACAGGGGGTATGCTTGGTGGAAAACTGGCAGGGAAAATAAATCCCGAAATCCTTAGATGGATTGTCATTGTTACCGGGTTCTCATTAGCATTATATTATTTTATAAAATAAATACTTAATCCTGTTTTTATTTAAAAAAACAGCCTCTGCTTTTTTAAAAAATTAATATATTTGTCATGTTAACACTAAACATTTTTTATTATGAAATTAAAAAATATAATTTTTCTATTCGTTGCACTTTTTATGCTCATAAGCAAAACAAATGCTCAATACAACCACAATCTAAATAACAACAGTAAAAATGAACATCCTATCCAAACTTGTATATTAGATGAACTAATTCTCAATCGTGCCAAACAAATACCCGGCTTTATTGATAAATATATTGCTTATGAAAATAAACAAAAGCAGTTGATGTTGTTTTTAACTGATAATAAATCGTTGCTAAAAAACACAAAAGGTACTGATACTTTAATAGGTGGTAAAAGAATTGTTCCTGTTATTTTTCATGTTATTCATAAATATGGTGTTGAAAATATTTCACATGAACAGATAGAAGATGCTATAAAGTTGATGAATCTTGATTATAACAAGGAAAACCCTGATACAACCAATACATTTCCTTTATTCAAATCAAGAGCAGCCGATCCTCAGATTGAGTTCCGTCTAGCCAAGATAGACCCTTGGGGCAACTGCACTGATGGTGTTGACAGGGTATATGACCCACGCACCGATTATGCTTATTTTAATGTGATGAGAGATAATTCATGGCCTTACTCCAAATACATGAATGTATATGCTGTCAGTTTTATTTATCCTGAAGGCATTATACTACCTGCTGGTGCATTAATAGGAGGATTATCACCACTTACACCTGACAATACACTTTCTCCTTCATCAGGTGACACCTTATTAGATGGTGTTCTTGTACGTCACGACTGCGTTGGTAGCATTGGTACTGCAACAAACATGGCAGGTTCAGGAATAAACGAACATAACAGAGTGATGACACATGAAACAGGTCACTTTTTTAACTTATACCATACATTCCAAAATATTTTAGCTACTCTGGCAGGAATTGATAATTGTACACAGATTCCTCTGATAGGTATGAATGGTGATGAAGTTGATGACACACCTCCAATTAAAGCTGCAACCCAGGGATGCCCAACTCCGGGCAGTGTTAACACCTGTACTACAAGTGTTACAGGTTATGGCGATGAGCCTGATATGATAGAAAATTATATGGATTATGCCAATGGTGTATGTCAGAACATCTTTACTACCGGTCAGCTTGCCAGAATAAATACTACGCTGATGAATACGAGAAGGAATTTATGGTCGTACGAAAATCTTGTTGCAACAGGAGTTTTAGATACCTTACCCAGTATATGTGCCCCTATTGCTGATTTTAAATCAGATAAATACCTTATCTGCGAAGGTGTATCTGTAACTTTTACTGATTTTTCATATAATGGTTTAGCAACGGGCTGGGAATGGACTTTCCCTGGTGGAACCCCGGCTACCTCAACCGACCAGAATCCTGTAGTTAATTATCCTGCAGCAGGCATTTATAACGTCACATTAAAGGCAAGCAATGCTAATGGAGATAATACTGTTACCAAAACCAACTACTTACATGTAGGTGGTGGCACTGGCTTAGTAGCAGCACCTTTTACAGAAAGCTTTGAACAAGCAACAGTTTTGGACACATGGATAACAGAAAACTCAACACCCGGTGTAAATAAATGGGAAAGGACAACACTGGCAGCTTACACAGGCAGCGCTTCATTGAAACTTAAAAACAATCAGACCACTGTTGAAAGCGTTGATGCTATTATTACTCCTGCTTATGACCTGACAAATATTCCTAATCCACGTGTCAAATTCAAACTGGCTTTTAAAGGAGTTACTATATCCAATCCTCTTGCTGGTACAAGCACCAATACTTTTGGCAGACTGAGAGTTCTTGTTTCTTCCAATTGCGGGCAATCATGGCTCCCCAGAAAAAGCATACTTGATTCAGCACTAACAACAGCAGGTGTGGGAGATACAAGCGCTTTTGTCCCTACTTCACAGAGTCAATGGCGTGAAGAAACTGTTGCTGCTCTTAGCAGTGTTGCAGGCAATGATAATGTGATGTTTAAATTTGAATTTACCAACGGTGGAGGAAACAACTTTTACATTGACGATATTAATGTTTATAACGATAATGTGGGTATTGATGATGTTAATGAAAATCTTAAATTAAATATTTATCCTAACCCTGTAAACGAAAACACTGTAATATCTTTTTCTCTTATTACCCAAACAGATATTAAAATTAGTCTTTTTGATGTTTTAGGAAGAGATGTTGAAACAGTTTATCAAGGGAGCTTAGCTGAAGGCGACCATAATATAAACTTCAATAAAAGAATGATTAAATCAGGTATTTATTTCATACACTTTAATTTTAACAACAATACAGTAGTAAAACCGATAGTTATTTATTAAAATTAATAATTTTATAAACTTAAATTTGGCTTATTTTTAAGTCTGATTTTGTATTACTCATAAAAAGACAAACATGATAAATTTTGATACACAGATGAACTCTAATCCTCTTATCAACCTTATAAACAAGCCTAAGCAGGATTTTACAAAGAATGATATTATTGCATTTGCAGAAAAACAAGGCATTAAAATAGTTAATTTCCGTTATGTTGCTGGTGATGGACGTTTGAAAACTTTGAACTTCCCTGTAACTTCTAAAAAATATCTGCACAATATTTTATCTTGTGGCGAAAGAGTTGACGGGTCGAGTTTATTCTCATATATAGAAGCTAGCTCAAGCGATTTATATGTCATCCCGAAATTCAGTACCGCTTATATTAACCCTTTTACCGAAATACCCACATTAGATATAATGTGCAACTATTTCAATAAAGAAGGAGAACCTTTGGCAAGTTCACCCGAAAATATCATGAATAAAGCAGGTAAAGTATTTACTGATGTTACAGGTTTATCTTTTGAAGCAATGGGCGAATTGGAATATTATGTCATAGCCCCTAAAAATAACATTTACCCTGCCACCAACCAAAAAGGTTATCATGAATCTATGCCTTTTGCCAAATGGGAGAATCTACGGTGTGAAGCTTTATATCTGTTGTCGCAATGCTTTTCGCATATCAAATATGCCCACTCCGAAGTAGGTAATTTCTCAACAGATACTCACGACTATATACAGAATGAGATTGAGTTTTTGCCGACAAACCTGAGTGAAGCCGCCCATCAGCTGATTTTGGCTAAATGGATATTACGTATGTTAGGATATAAATATGGTGTAACTATTACTTTTGCTCCTAAAATTTCTTTAGGTAAAGCCGGTAGCGGTCTTCATATTCATACCAGACTAACCAAAGGAAATCACAATATGATGATTGACGACAAAGGACAGTTGAATGATATTGCTAAAAAAGCTATTGCTGGTTATCTGACCTTAGCCCCTTCCTTAACTGCCTTTGGCAATACCATTCCCACTTCTTATTTTCGTCTTGTCCCACATCAGGAAGCTCCTACCAATATATGCTGGGGCGACCGCAACAGGTCTGTACTGGTAAGGGTACCTTTAGGTTGGGTTGGCTCCAAAAATATGGTAAAAACTCTTAATCCCCTTGAAACAGAAGAAGTGAAAAACTTAACAGAAAAACAAACTGTTGAATTGCGCAGTCCTGATTGTTCTGCTGATATTTTCCTTCTTTTAGCAGGACTGGCTGTGGCTGCAAGACATGGCTTTGAGATGGAAAATGCTCTCGATTTCGCTAAAAAATCTTATGTAAACGTCAATATATTTCACAGTGAACATGAGAATAAATGTAAAGATTTGGAGAAGCTACCTGCTTCATGTTGGGAATCAGCAGAAGTTCTGCTCAAACAAAAAGACATTTATCTCAAATATGATATTTTTACCGATGGTATTATTGAAGGTATTGTTAAAAACTTGAAAGCTTTCAATGACCAGACTCTCCGAACTGATATCAAAGACAATGAAGAGTTGATGCAGTTAGTAAATAATTATATTCATTGTGGATAATACAAATAAAAAAAGCTGTCTCAGAAAGGCAGCTTTTTTTATTTATTTGAGTTTATAATTGTTTCCCAAATTTATTATAATGAGTCAATAAGTACTTCATCATCAACAACTAAAATTTCAAAATTCTGCATATTGTGGGCTGTAGGCGTCCAGCGTCCTGCTTCTAATATCTGCAATATATCCTGTTTTGCTATAGGATGTTTTGTGTCAAAAGGTATTCTTGAAGATTTTCTTTCTGAATTATTTCAAAGTCGGCACCTGGTGAACTTATCTGAACGGCTTTCATTAACTGCATAAAATTATTTATTTTATTTGCTATGTATGATTCTTAATTATTTCTTCTTCCTTTCATTGTTATTTTAATTCTGATTTGCTTTTTAATCTCTTTAAAACATCATCTGTGATATTGTATTTAGGCTTATAATATAATAATATCCCTATACTTGAATCAAAAGTTAAATCATAATTAAGCTCTATTGATGTTTCTTTAATAGCAGTTTTTATATTATCATAAATGGGGCGCATTATTTTTTCTTCGTTTTCCTGAACTTCTTTTTCTGCCTGTGCTTTATATGTTTCATAGCTCTCATGTAAATTCTGATATTCTTTTTCTTTGCTTTGCTTTATAGAATCATTCATCATCTCTTTATTGGCGGCATAATATTCAGATTTTACTTTTATGTCGTCCAGCTTTTTATTTATCTCCCTTTGAAATTTTTCATTATAATCTTGTAAATTCTTAGCTATTTTTTCGTTATCGGGTAATTGAGTAATGAGTTTATCTAAGTCAACAACAGCATAAGAATAATTTTTTTTTGATTTTATAAGAGAAATTTTTTTATTATTATTATAATATTGATATACAACATAAAGAATATCAGGTATATCATCAGAATAATACAGTATATTTTCCATGCTTGAATCAAAGACAATATCTATATTATTATATTTTCCTACATTTTTTACAGCATCTTTTGACTTTTCAATTATTGGCTTCAATAATTCTTCTTGTTTATTTTGAAGGTCTTGTTGTACTTGTGCTTCAAATTTATCATTGCGTTGAAGTAAATCCTGCAACTCGTCTTTTTTAGTTTGCTTCTCCAAATCATTCATGCCTATTTCATTGGCCATGATATTTTCATATTTTTGTTTTCGCTCATCTTTCATCATATTAAGTTTATTATTAAGTTCATCATAATAACTCTTATATATTTGATCAGCATTTTCTTTATCCGGTAATTGTGAAAGCAATTTATCTGAATTTATTACTGCACATGAATAAACTTTTTTAGGCTTTTCAAGAGAGATATTATCCTGATTAATAATATACCGGACTACTTCATCAGAGATATCATTTACATCGTCAGAAGAATATATAGCCATACCTGAACTATAATCAAAAATAAAATCTATATCATTAAATTCGCCAACAGATTTTATTGCAATTTTTGCCTTGTCAATGAGTGGTTGCATTAATTCCGCTTTTTTATTTTCAATATCCTGTTGGGCATTATTTTGAAGATTCTGAACGTATTGCTGTAAATCCTGCAGCTCTTTTTCTTTGAATTGTATAACAGAATCGCTTAAAGTTTCTTTATTGTCATTATAATAATTGATTTTGCTTTGTAACTCTTGTTGCATTTTTTCAAATTCACTTTCATGTTCCTTTTGGTAATCCTGCAAAACTTGAACAGCTTTTATTTTCTCAGGTAATTGTTCAAGAAGTTTATCAGTATTAACATATCCAAAGGAAATAAGACTCTGACTATAACCAGATAAAGAAAGTAAAATGATAAAAAATATTAAGGAATGAAAAATAATTTTTGTTCCCATCAGGAAAATATATCTTGTTAATTTATACAAAAGTACAAATAACATATTATAAACAGAAACAGTATCTTGTTATAGAAGGTTATTGCTTAACAAACTTCTTAACAACTACATTTTTATCTGTATTTATTTTTACAAAATACATCCCACTTGCAAAACCAGAAATATCAATACTTGTATGATTTTCTTTAACTTTAATACTTTTTAATACTTGCCCTGTAGTATTCAGAATTCCCAAATTAATTTCATTTAGAAAAGATTTTTGAATAATTTCAATTTCTATTTTATCATTTGCCGGATTCGGATAAATTAAAAAATATTTATCTGCATTTGTGTTTTCAAAAATACCATTAGGGTTATTAGATGCTATGTTTGAACGCGAGGAATTATATGATTTGGCAGGATTGCAGGAGTTGGGGCTTACCACTTCTACCTGATAATACAAATAACCCGAAGGAGCG
>Ga0114951_10003900_pt1 | contig 15016 bp, 12 predicted proteins | sample AM7aDNAmetaG_FD_88677 | JGI IMG/M metagenome (GOLD analysis project Ga0114951, IMG submission 88677) | Freshwater microbial communities from Finland to study Microbial Dark Matter (Phase II) - AM7a DNA metaG | ecosystem: Environmental > Aquatic > Freshwater > Lake | place: Finland: Lake Alinen...
GAGGATGGAAGGGTTATGATTCGCAGGGGCCACCAGGTGTCATAGTTCTAAAACGTGGACTAGAAAGACTTGGCTATATAATGGATGGCGTTAAACTAGTAAAAGATGTGGGTACACGGTAGCGGTAGGCAGGGAGTACTTAGAGTTTGGAGTTGAGAAAAAATAGCAAATAAAAGATAGAAAAAATAAAATATAAGAATTGTTTAATGGGTGATCCCCTTTAGGGGATTGAGGGGTATCAAATTAAAGAAAAGAATAATTTCAAAGTTTATAAATAATTGCCAAGACCTTTAGGTCGTGGAATTAGTAGTAAAATATAAATCGGCTTCAGCCAAAACAATAAAGTAAGTGAGAAAGATATTGTTCATTGCCCCTCATAGACCTGACCGCGCCCCTAGTCAGCGTTTTCGTTTTGAACAATACCTTGGCTTCTTAAAGGACAATGATTTCTGTTGCACGTTTTCCTTTTTGGTTAGTCAGACCGATGATAAACTTTTTTACAGTAACGGAAAGGTTTTTTTTAAGTTTTTTCTTTTTCTTAAATACTTTTTCATAAGGCTTAAAGATGTCCTTAGGGCTGGAAAATATGATTTAGTTTATATCCAAAGAGAGATGTTTTTTATTGGACCACCTGTTTTTGAATACCTGTTGAAATTTACAAAAACTAAAGTAATTTTCGATTTCGACGATTCAATATGGCTACCCAACGTATCGGAAGCCAACAAAAACCTGAACTGGCTCAAAAGTTACAGCAAGACTTCCAAAATAATTGCGTATGCAGATATGGTTTTTGCCGGCAATAAGTACCTGTACGATTACGCCTGCCAATTCAACAAAAATGTAAAGATTATCCCAACAACTATTAACACTGCCGAATACATCAGGTTAAAGTCAGATAAAGAAACATCCAAGATTTGCATCGGTTGGAGTGGCAGTATAACTACAATTCAACATTTTAAATTTGCCGAGCCATTTCTCAAGATCATTAAAGAAAAATATGGTGAGAAAATTCACATTAAAGTTATCGGAGATAAGCATTATAAAAATACCGGCTTTGATGTTGAAGCATTAGACTGGAACAAACAAGATGAGCTGAAAGAGCTATCCTCTTTTGATATAGGTATAATGCCCTTACCCGATGATAGGTGGGCTAAAGGTAAATGTGGCTTAAAGGGCCTGCAGTATATGGCACTCGAAATACCTACAATCATGTCGCCTGTTGGCGTTAATGAAGAAATAATTGAAGATGGTGTCAACGGTTTCCTGGCTACAGATGTTGATAGATGGGTTGATAAAATTTCTTTGTTGATAGAATCAGAAGAACTCCGTCGTCAGATGGGAGTTAATGCCCGTAAGTCCGTTGTTGATAAGTACTCCTTTGATGCTTATAAAAAAGTGTATTGGGATATTTTTACACAATTATCTGTAAAATAAATATAAAGGCTTACTGCCAACTGCTGTGGACACTTGTCAAAGTGCCGACTATTAACATAATTATCTTTAACTTACTTTCGTTTTTTACCGTCAAAAATCCCCCTTTTAAAGATTTCTATTTTATACTTAAATGAGACTGTTTTATTTTTGTCTCAATTATAGAAAACCATGGAAACTTTTTATGTAAAAAAAGTTTTTTTATGTGATATTATTAATTAATTTCGCCGGAAATTTTAATTGCTGAAATGGAAGAATTACTTAAGAAAATAACAAAACTTTATTTCCAATATGGCATTAAAAGCGTTACCATGGACGATCTGGCGCAGAAAATTGGAATTTCTAAAAAAACCCTATACGTTCATTTTAAAGACAAAGACGATCTTGTTGACAAGGTAATCATGTACCATATACAGAATCACCGCTGTGATATGGAGTTTCTTGAAATCAAAAGTAAAAACGCCATCGACCGGCTTTTTACTGTCAGTGAGTTCCTGATTGACCACATCAGAAAAATAAACCCTTCGGTCAACTATGACCTGATGAAATATTACCCCAAAACCTGGCAGAAGTACATTAACTACCAGAACGACAGCATTTACAAAAGCATTAAAGACAATATAGATAAGGGTATTGAAGAAGGGCTTTACCGCAATGATTTCAATGTGGAGATTATTGCAAAACTTTATGTCTGGAGACTTGACTTTTCGCTTGAAGTTGAATGGGCTGTTCAGAAAGCTTATTCTCTTGATGATATTATAGACAATCTATTTGTATATCATATCAGGGGAATAGCCAGTAAAAAAGGACTGGTATATTTAGAAAAAAAAATAAAAGAGAATATATTTAACTAATAATTAAAATAAAAATTTAAAAGATATGAGACCATATTATTTGGGATTGACACTGTTAATGATTTTTCTGCTTCATCAAACGCCTTATGCACAGCAGGCAGCAAATAGCAATGCGATGTCGTTTTCTTTGAAATCGGCACAAGATTACGCATTAAAAAACAATGCAACGGTTAAAAATGCAAAAATTGATATAGAAATTGCCAAAAAGAAAATCTGGGAAACTACAGCTATAGGCTTACCGCAAATAAATTCCAAATTTTCGTATTCCTATATGATCACCTTATCCGGTATCTTAGATGAGTTGAATTCTTTATCTTCGATAGGTACTGATTTTGGTGAAGTATTCGGTATGTTGGGCGCACTTGGCGCTCAATCGCACAACACTTATGTTTTACATAAACTTGACAGTATTCAGAAAGCCAGTGCCGGATCATCTTCTACTGCAATGCCCACTGATGCTCAGATGCGTTGGGGCTTAACTTACGATATTACTGCTACACAACTCATTTTCAGTGGGGCTTATCTCGTGGGCTTGCAAACTACAAAAGTTTTTAAACAGCTCTCCGACATTAGTGTAGATAAAACCGAAAATGATCTGTTAGAACAAGTTTCTAATGCCTATTTTCTGGTGTTGATAGCTCAGGAAAACAAGAATATTCTAGACTCCTCATATAACAACACATCCAGGATTTTAGATTATATCAAAAGCATGAACAAAGAAGGTTTTAATGAGGAAACTGATGTTGACCAGTTGCAGATTACGCTGAGTACACTTAAAAATACCCTCGACATGATTACAAGGCAGGTTGAGGTAGCTAAAAATCTTCTGAAGTTTCAAATGGGCATACCCCTTGAAAATAATATAACACTCACCGATAACTTGAATTCTCTTATTAGCGCATCCGATTTTGCAGGCCTGGGGCTTAAAGAGTTTAAAGTTGAAAATAATTCTGATTACCTTCTGATGGCCACACAAGAAAAACTAGCCGGACTGAACCTTAAACTCCAGAAGTCAACTTTTTTGCCGGATATGGCAATATTCTATCAGCATGAAGAGAATTTTAATAAGAATTCCATTTCATTTACTCCTCCCAATATGGTTGGGTTTGGTATCAATATACCTCTTTTCGGAAGTGGCATGAAGCTCGCCAAAGTATCACAGGCAAAACTGGGACTTGAAAAAGCACAAAACCTTAAACAACATATCGCAAATGGACTGCAAACATCTTTCAGCGATGCTAAAGCCTCTTTTCTGACAGCTTATAATAAATATTTAAACTTAAAAGAGAATGTTGTTTTAGCTAATAAAATATATAACAAAAGTGTTATTAAATATAAAGACGGCATCATAGGGAGCCTCGAACTAACTATGGCACAAAACCAGTATTTACAGGCTCAGTCGAGCTATTACACGTCCATTATTGAATTGACAACTGCAAAATCAAAACTAGAAAAATTAATAAAATAAAATACTTTAAAAAATATCTTATGAAAACAAAACTGATAGCTGGAATTTTAATATGCTTGTTGGCAGCGTGCAACAACAGTAATAAAGCAAAACTGGAAAGTCTGAAAAAGAAACATGATGAAATTACCGAACAGATTAAAACACTCGAAAAAATAGTTGCAAAAGAAGAAGGGAAAAGCATTGAAAAAGTTGTAGATGTTTCTGTAAGTGAGCTTAAAGCCTCTGAATTTAATCATTATCTGGAAGTTCAGGGAAAGATAGATGGCGAAGAAAATGTGGCAGTAAGCCCTAAAATGATGGGTGTTATTACATCTATTTTTGTTAAAGAAGGCGATAATGTAAAAAAAGGTCAGGCTCTGGCACAGATGGATGATGCCATTTATAGACAATCGCTTACCACCCTTGATTCAACAAGAGTCTTTGTAAATAATTTATATGTAAAGCAGAAAAAACTGTGGGAACAGAATATTGGATCTGAGATTCAATACCTCACAGCTAAGAATAACCTCGAAAGCATCGATAACAATATTAAATCAATTAAAGAACAGTTGAAACTTATGACGATTACTTCTCCTATTGATGGTACTGTAGAGGAACTTTCTGTAAAAATAGGTCAGGCTGCATCTCCAGGTGTTACTAACGCTTTCCGCATTGTTAATCTTTCTAAAGTAAAAGTGCTTGCCGAAGTTGCTGAAGCTTATTCATCCAAAATAAAAAACGGTGACCAGGTGAAGGTGTTTTTCCCTGATTTAGAAAAAGAAATTACTTCTAAAATATCTTTTTCAAGTAAATATATCAATGCTATAAACAGGACATTCACATGCGAAGTGAGGTTAGATAATAATAATGAATTGTATCGTGCCAATATGATTGCCATAATGAAAATAAACGATTATCATACTAATGCTGCCATTACAGTCCCAGTAAACCTGATTCAAAAGATAGGCAACGAAAATTATGTATATATCGCTGATAAAAACTTAGATAAATATATCGCAAGAAAAGTGAAGGTAAAGATAGGACAGTCATATAACGGTTATACCGAAATAATTGAAGGTCTGAAAGAAGGTGATAAAGTGATCAGTGTAGGATATCAGAATCTGGAAGATGGCCAGTTATTAAAATTTTAAAAGTTTACTTTTCTGTGTTTATATAAATCAATTTTAAAAAAGCTATCCAATGAAAGGTAAAATAAAAGAATTCAGACCAACCAGCTGGAGCATCGACAATAAAACCAGCATTTATGTAATGGTGTTAATCATTGTCATTTTCGGAATCATTAGTTATATTAATATACCCAAAGAACAGTTTCCTGAAATTGTTATCCCCAAAATAATTATTTCTACAGTTTATCCTGGCACTTCACCCACAGAGATTGAAAATCTGATAACCCGTCCACTTGAAAAAAACATCAAATCAATCAATGGTGTTAAAAAAATCAACAGTAATTCAGTTCAGGACTATTCAATGATTGTTGTGGAGTTCAATACCAATATTACCATTCCCGATGCCAAACAAAAAGTTAAGGATGCTGTTGATAAAACAAAGAAAGATTTGCCAAGCGATTTAAGCAAATATGGCGACCCTGTGGTAATGGATATAGACCTCTCCCAGTTACCTATTATGAATATCAACATCTCCGGCGATATAGAGTTGTCTAAGCTAAAAGAATATGCCGATTTGATTAAGGACAGGATAGAATCGCTGAAAGAAATTACCAGAGTTGATATTATAGGCGCTTTAGACAGAGAAATTCAGATCAATGTGGACATGTACAAAATGCAGGCTGCAAGTGTTTCTTTAAGAGACATTGAAAATGCTGTCGCTTATGAAAATATGACCATCTCCGGTGGCTCTATTGATATGGCAGGGATGAAAAGGGCTATTCGAGTTGTAGGTGAATTCGATAATGTGGAAACTATTAAAAACATTATCATTAAGTCATCCAGTGGCGCTGTTACTTATCTGAAGGATATTGCAGAAGTTAAAGACGATTTCAAAGAAAGAGAAAGCTTTGCCCGTCTCAATAACAAAAATGTATTGACTTTAAATGTTATTAAAAAAAGTGGCGAAAACCTCATAGAAGCTTCTGATAAAATAAACACTATCCTTGACGAATTAAAAACAGATAAATTACCATCAAATGTAAATATAGTACTTACCGGCGAACAGTCCAGATTTACCAAACGAACATTAACTGAATTAAATAACACCATTATCATCGGGTTTATCCTTGTAACAGTGATTCTCATGTTTTTTATGGGATTTACCAATGCCTTCTTTGTAGCATTGTCTGTCCCTCTTTCTATGTGTATTGCCTATATTGTAATGCCCCAGATAGGTTTTACAATGAATATGCTGGTGATGTTTGCATTTATCTTTGCTTTGGGAATTGTTGTTGATGATGCTATAGTGGTTATTGAAAACACTCATAGAATCTTTAAACAGAATAATGGAAAGCTCAGTATTGTACGTTCTGCAAAGCTGGCGGCTGGAGAAGTATTTATGCCCATACTATCGGGTACATTAACCACGCTGGCTCCTTTTTTCCCGCTTGCTTTCTGGCCCGGAGTAGTTGGCAAATTTATGTATTTCATCCCTGTCACACTAATTATAACATTGTTTGCATCACTTTTTGTCGCTTATATAATAAATCCTGTTTTTGCAGTTCAGTTTATGACGCATGATGAAGGCGATGAAAAAGCTCCGGTAAATAAAAGAAAAATATTTAAAGTTTCAGGTATCATAGCTGCTATTGCTTTACTCTTTTACATAACAGGGTCATTGGGAATTGGAAACTTTCTGGTGTTGATGATGTTACTGTATCTATTTCACAGTTTCTTTGGAGCTAAAATGATATTACGTTTTCAACAGCGGTCTATCCCTCGTTTTATGAATGCTTATGAAAGACTTATAAAACGCTGCCTTAAAGGACGCAGACCTTTTTATCTGCTTTGGGGAACTTTTGCGTTGCTGATTATTACATTTATTATTACAGGAATTGCAAAACCTAAAGTCTTATTCTTCCCTACCAATCAACCTAATCAAATTAATGCATATATCAGAATGCCTATTGGAACGAGCTTACAAAGTACAGATTCTATAACGAAATTGATAGAAAACAGAATTTATAGCGTTATAGGTAAAAACAATCCTTTGGTTGAATCTGTTATTTCTAATGTCGCTCTTGGCGCTTCTAATCCAATGGATATGGATAATAGCGTATACTCTCATAAAGCTAAAGTTACCGTTAATTTTGTGGAATTTGCTAAAAGGAAAAGATTTAATACAACAATTTATCTCGACTCAATCAGAAATGTTGTGAAAGGTATTCCAGGAGCAAATATAACTGTAGAAGCCAATAGAAGTGGACCTCCAACAGGTCAGCCGATAAACATCGAAATTATTGGTGAAAATGTTGATTCACTCTTCGTTACATCACGAAAATTGACAAGATACCTCGATACGATCGGCATTAAGGGTATTGAGGAGTTAAAAACAGATTTTGAAGATAGCAAACCGGAACTTATTGTTGATATCAACCGCGAAAGAGCAAACAGAGAGGGAATCTCTACTGCTACTGTTGGGATGGAGCTGAGGAGTGCTATTTTTGGAAAGGAAATTTCTAAATACAGAGAAGGCGAAGACCAGTACCCAATTCAGCTGAGATATGGCGTTGAACAACGTAAAAATATTGATGCTTTGCTGAATTTAAAAATTACTTACAGAGACATGAATACAGGCCTTTTACGACAGATCCCATTGTCTTCTGTGGCTAAACTTACTTATGTTAACAGTTATGGTGGCATAAAACGCAAGAACCTTAAGCGTATCATCAGCCTATCATCTAACGTGCTTTCCGATTATACTGCCAATGAAGTGGTCGCCAATATTACAAAAGCTGTAAAAGTATTCCACGCTCCTGAAGGTGTTGATATTAAGCTTACTGGCGAACAGGAAGACCAGAAGGAGACTATGGACTTTATGAAGATAGCCATGATATTGGCATTGTGCCTCATCGCCTTTATTCTTATAACTCAATTTAACTCCACCAGTAAGCCTCTGATTATTCTTGCAGAAGTTTTATTCAGCATTATTGGGGTTCTGCTGGGATATGTAATTTTTGGGATGACTATTTCTATCATCATGACAGGTGTTGGCATTGTAGCATTGGCCGGTATTGTAGTAAGAAATGGAATTCTTTTGGTTGAGTTTACAGATGTTCTGAAAGCAAGAGGATTAAAAACCAGAAATGCCATTATTCAGGCTGGGAAAACACGTATTACCCCTGTAATTCTTACTGCCTCCGCAACTATAATAGGATTGGTGCCATTGGCAATAGGTTTCAATATTAACTTTACCACCATGTTTACAGAGCTGAACCCCCATATTCATTTTGGTGGTGAAAATGTACAATTCTTCGGTAAACTGGCATGGACAATTATTTTCGGGTTGAGCTTTGCTACTTTCCTTACCCTTATTCTTGTTCCGGCTATGTACTTTATTGCTTACACAGCTAAAATACGCGTGAAACGCAGAAAATCAAATCGTTTATACCGTAAAGGAATTACTGTTGCAAAACAAATTGATGATATAGATTCTGATACTGAAATTGTAATATAAGGGTAATAGGATTTATTATTATCTGTCGAAACGCAGATTTCTATTCAATAAAATTAGCTTTTCAGATTTACTATCAGCAAATCTGAAAAGCTAATCTTCTTTTAAAAGTGAACAATTGCTGCCAAGGCACCTAAAATCATGGTTATAAATTTTATGAAGTTAAACCTGTGATTTTCATCGGTTTCAAAAAGAATTGTGGTTGATATATGTAAGAAAATACCCACTACAACAGCCATGATATAGTTAAAAAAAGTATCTGTGTTACCTAAAATCTGAACACCAAGAATGTTAGTTAATAAAGCTCCTAATGGGGCAGATAAAGAAAATATTATAAGAAAAATTACAGCTTTTAGTTTGGTAATATTACTCTGAATCATTAAAGATACCAGAACAATAGAAATTGGGATATTATGGATTATAATTCCGGTTAAGAGCCTGTTTTGAAGATCGAAAGTACTTAAACCATCAGCTAAAGGCATGCCTTCTAAAAAAGAATGTAGAAGCAAGCCAAACAATATAGGTATAAATGAAACAGTATGTTCGTGTTTAATTTCTTGTTCGTTATGTGAATGATCATGCCCCACATGCCCATGCTCAATGCCTTTTGTCAGATAGTCAAGAAATAATTGAATAAAAAAACCACCTAAAATAAGTAATCCTACTACATAATGCATCGAATGATTGTGCTGCTCAATGATTTCTTGCCCACCCGTCTCATGTAAGCTTTTCAATGCCAGAGAACTGTATATCCGGGGAATAAGTTCGTTGAAAACTAACGAAATTAAATAAGCTCCGCTAAAAGCAACAAGAATTTTCAGGAATTTTTTGTTTATTCTAAATGTATATACACTTAATCCAGCTAAAATAACTGGAATAAAAAGTCCTAAAAAAACAACTATCCTCATTTATATGTATGTATATTAAGTTATGAAATGCACTTTTGAATTATAATTCAAAAGTATTCAATTTTAATGCGCTATCAAAAAAAATATTAATGTGTAATGAAAAATTGCCTTTTAGCCTTTCTCAACGTAAATATAATGTGCCTTTCCATTATTGGGTCACTGAGCGCAGTCAAAGTACCATTATTCCATCTCTCCATCTTTCCAATATTCCAATTCGTGTATTCTTTTAAAAAGCACTACTTTCCCTTTGCAATATACCTCCACCCTGATAACAAAAGAAATAAAAACCATAATCCAAACAATAAACCGCTTAAACTGTCTATTCCTTCCCATTCCTTGTAAATAAGGTGTGTTATTCCCATAAACACCGATAATACGCCAACAATAATAAGGAAATAAAATAAAAAGACGTCAATAAAAGTTCTTTCAATTTTAGTTTCTTTTTTATAATAATGAGTACCCGTATATGCTTTATAATAATTAGTTTTTTCGGCATATTGGGTTGAGTTGTATCTGTTGTGAAAAGAAGCTCCATATCTGGTTTTCCATTTATAATCGTAAACCCTTCTTTTCTCTGTGTCAATCAGTATCTGATAGGCTTCATTTAAAATTTGAAAATTGATTTTGGCATTGGCATTTTTGTTTATATCAGGATGAAAGATCTTTGCTTTAATCCGGAAAGCTTTCTTTATTTCATCAGATGTTGCTGTATAAGGTATCCCCAGCACATAGTAATAGTTGGTCAACATAAATGAAAAATAAACAGTAAATAATTACTGGCACAACGCTCTTATAGCTCCATAAGCTAAATTATGCCCCAGCTCTCCTGCACGGCTGAAATCGCTACATGCCGATAAGATATTTCCTATTTTTTTGTAATAAAGACCTCTGCGGTAATAGGCTTCAGCACTTTTCTTATCATAAATTAAAGCAAGATTAAAATCTATCAAAGCTCCATTTGTTGAGTCTAATTCCATCTTTGAAATACCTCTTTTTATATAGGCATCAACATTTTCTTTTTTAATATTAATGAAATTATCCAGATCTTTTATTGCCCCAAAATAATCTTTTATCTCTACTTTATTGCAGGCTCTTAAATATATTACATTAACGCTGTCAGGGAAGAAATCAAGATATTTGGTATAATCGCATATAGCACTTCTGTAATCAGATAAAATTGCCTTGCTCCTTGCCCTGTAATAATAAGCAGCAGTTTTTTCTTTGTCAAGTTCCAAAGCCGTACTAAAATCTTTTACTGCCCCCATGTGCTTATCTATTCTTGCTAAAAGTAGACCTCTTTGAAAATAAGCTTCAGTATCAGAAGGCAATACCGAAATACATGAATTAAAATCCCTTAAGGCTCCTTGCTCATCGTTTAGCAATACTTTTACCTCAGCTCTGACAAATAATGCTTTCCCATTTACAGAATTAATGGCAATGGCTTTATCAAGGTCTTGCAAGCTCTCATTATAAAGACCTTTATTTTTTTGTTCTAAAGCCCTTTTATAAAAGAACATATCAGTATTTTGAGAAAAAGCTAACATACTTATAAATAAGTTAGCTATAACAAACAACGTTTTATACATTTTAATTATGTTAAACAAATTCTTTTAAAGAATATAAAGATATAAAATTTAAGCAAAATTATCAATTATTTTTCATTATTGGATAAAGAAAAATTAATTAGAGCCGAAGTTTAAAAACACATTATTTTTTGTTAAGTTTGTATCTCGTTATAGAAACAAAATATGCTATTTTTAAGATTATTAAGAGAGAGTTTCCTTTTTGCTTCAAATGCCATTGTAGCCAATAAACTTCGCACAATACTTTCGTTGCTGGGTATCAGTATAGGGATATTTGCAATCATATCTGTTTTTACCATTGTCGATTCTTTAGGAATGAATATTCGCTCAAGTATTGAGTCATTAGGAGATAAAGTTGTTTTTATTCAAAAATGGCCTTGGGAATTTGGGGGTGATTATAAATGGTGGCAATACATGAACAGACCTAATGCTACTATAAAAGAGGTGGCAGAGATACAAAAACGAAGTAACTGTGCAGATGCTGTGGCTTTCTCAGCTGCCACTTCTGCAACGGTTGAATATCTGAGCAGCAGCATGGATGGTATGACCATTATGCCTGTTTCTTACGATTATTACAAAGTGCGTAATTTCGATATTAGAGAAGGACGTTATTTTAATGAATTTGAGGCTCTTAGAGGAATGAGTGTTTGTATTATTGGCAACAGTATTATGGAAACCCTCTTCCAGTCGAGAAGCCCTTTAGATAAAGAAATTAAAATAATGGGCAGAAAAGTAAGGGTCATTGGCGTATTTAAAAAAGAAGGCGAAAATACTTTTGGGAATAGTTTTGATAATACTGTTTTATTGCCTGTTAACTTTATGCGGAACATAATTGATATTAAAAGCGAGAGATACGAGCCAATGATTTGGGTTAAAGCCAAACCCAATATATCAAATGAAGCCTTAAAAGATGAACTTAAAGGTATCATGCGCTCTATAAGAAAACTTAAACCGGTAGCTGACGACGATTTTGCCCTTAACGAAACAAGCCTTTTATCGCAGGGATTTGAGGGATTATTTAAAGTTATTTCACTTGCAGGTTGGATTATTGGCGGCTTTTCTATTTTAGTGGGAGGCTTCGGTATTGCCAATATAATGTTCGTTTCTGTTAAAGAAAGAACAGGCCTAATCGGTATCCAGAAATCTGTAGGTGCTAAGAGCTATTTTATTTTGCTTCAGTTTCTCTTCGAAGCTATCATCTTATGCCTGATTGGTGGTTGTGTGGGGCTTCTTATAATATTTATCGGGACTGTAATTGTTTCTTCTGTAATAGATATGAAAATCTATTTAACCCTTTCTAACATCATTTTAGGCTTAAATGTCTCTGCTATAATAGGCTTGATTTCGGGATTTTTACCCGCCTGGATGGCTTCAAGACTTAATCCTGTTGATGCCATAAGAAGTAATCAATAAAAAAACGCTGCTTCATTTATTTTAAAACAGCGTTTTAACCCGTTAAATTAATTACTCAAAAAAAACTATTAAAAATTACATATTTTAGCAGTATCCAGTGCAATAACAAGTTCTTCGTTAGTCGCTATTGTCATTACTAATGTTTTTGAACCTTCTTTAGTAAGATTGGTGTCTTTACCTCTTAAACCGTCATTTTTTTCAAAGTCGAAATCAATTCCAAGAAATTCCATATCAGTACAAACACCTTTTCTCAATCTGTAATCATTTTCGCCTATGCCTCCTGTAAATATGATAATATCAACACCACCCATTGCAGCAGCATAAGCTCCAATATATTTCTTAACCCTGTAAATATACATATCCAAAGCAAGTTTGGCTCTTTTATGACCTTCTTCAGCAGCTTTCCATAGGTCTCTCATATCTGATGACACTCCGGAAATACCTACCATGCCACTCACCTTGTTGATGTAATTATTCGTTTTAGGAATATCAAGGTTTTCTTTTTCCATCATAAACAATAGAGCGCCAAGGTCTAAATCGCCACAACGTGTACCCATTATTAATCCTTCAACAGGTGTAAGACCCATAGATGTATCGAAAGAAACACCATTTTTAATAGCTGCTATCGAAGCGCCATTACCAAGGTGGCATGTAATTATCTTTTGTGTTTTAATATTTCTGTCCAGAATTTCACATGCCTTTGCTGAAACATACCTATGGCTTGTTCCGTGAAATCCATACCTTCTTATTCTGTGCTTTTCGTACATTTCGTAGGGTAATGCATACATGTAAACGAAATCAGGCATTGTTGAATGAAAAGCGGTATCGAAAATACCACATTGAGGCACATCGGGCAATAATTTCTGCATGGCATAAATACCTTTTAAATTGGCGGGATTATGCAATGGCGCTAAGTCAATGCACTCAACCATTTTATCAACAATTTCCTGTGTTATTAAAACACTACCAACGAACTTCTCCCCTCCGTGAACCACTCTATGCCCAACAGCCATTATCTCATGTTCACTTTTAATAACGCCATATTGAGGATCCATTAACGTTTTTAAAATCAAATTAACACCTATTTCATGATTGGGAACATCCTGAACTATTTTATAGTCCTCTTTACCCTTTGCTTCGTGTTTCAACACACTGTTATCTATGCCAACCCTTTCTAATAAACCTTTTGCCAACACCTCTTCATTATTAGACATGTCCAACAACTGGTATTTGATAGAAGAACTTCCGCAATTTAATACTAAAACTTTCATTTGTTTCTTTTTAAAATTGTTATTTAATAGTTATAATTTATCATAGAAATCTTATTTGTTGGCTGCCTGATTAACAGTAATGGCAACCAGATTAACAATGTCATCAACAGAACAACCTCTTGAAAGGTCATTGATAGGCGCACCAAGTCCTTGCAATACAGGGCCGATGGCTTCTGCATCGCCAAGGCGTTCAACCAGTTTATACCCGATGTTTCCCGATTGAAGATCAGGAAATACCAGCACATTGGCAAGGCCTGCTACAGGTGAGCCAGGCGATTTTTTCTGGCCTATAGACTTAATAAGTGCCGCATCAGCCTGCATTTCACCGTCGAAATTCATGTCAGGACGCATCTCTTTTGCAAGCTCAGTAGCTTTAATCACTTTATCTGCAAACTCATGCTTGGCTGAACCTTTTGTAGAGAACGATAATAAGGCAATTTTAGGATTTTCGATTCCTGCTATTGAGCGTGCTGTCAGCCCGCTGCATACTGCTATCTGTGCCAGCTCTTCGGCTGTCGGGTTTGGTGTTATGGCCACATCGGCAAAGATAAATATACCATTTTCTCCAAGAGCTTCTTTCTTGGTAACCATTAACATGGCACCGGAAACTACAGAAATACCGGGTGCTGTTTTTACAATCTGAAGTGCTGGTCTCACAGTATCGGCCGTTGTATGCTCGGCACCGCTTACTTCTCCATCGGCATCGCCCATGTAAATCATCATCGGACCATAGTATATATCCTGTTCTATAAAGCTTACTGCTTCCTGATATGTTATCCCTTTACTTTTCCTTAGCTCCATAAACTTTTCGATGTAAGCTTCTTTCTTAGGGGAATTTTTGGGGTCTATTTTTTCAGCTTTTTTAAGGTTAAGACCGAATTTCTGCTCTAGTGCGTTGATTTCGTCTATGTTTCCCAAGAGTATTAAATCGGCAAAGCCTTCTCTCAATATGATGTCGGCTGCTTTAACTGTACGTTCAGAAGTACCTTCAGGCAATACAATTCTCATTTTATGCTTTAATGCACTTTCCTTTATTTTTTGTATAATTTCCATTTTTATTTTATTTTTTATTGTTATAATTGAATGAAAGTTAATAACTAATAAACATTTTTTGTACCCAACAAACCTACATAAATTTTAATTAGAAAAATAAAAAAAATAAAAAAAAATTAACATTTAGTTTTGAAAAAAAAGAGTTTTTAAAACGACCTAATGACAACTAATGACAACTAATGACAACTAATGACTACTAATGACCTAATGACTACTAATAACCAATTAAATTTAAACAAAAAAGGAAATACCATAATAGCAGCAGTTGGCAGTGGCAGTAAGCAGGAAGAAAAGTGTCCTTGCCTGAATTTAGTTGACCTTTTTTTTGAAAGCGTACACTCAATATTTTGACCATCGGGTAATGCGAACTTGAGGTCCTTTCTTCGGCAAAATTTTTAGAACTCGATGTTCTAAA
>Ga0114951_10003905_pt1 | contig 15007 bp, 11 predicted proteins | sample AM7aDNAmetaG_FD_88677 | JGI IMG/M metagenome (GOLD analysis project Ga0114951, IMG submission 88677) | Freshwater microbial communities from Finland to study Microbial Dark Matter (Phase II) - AM7a DNA metaG | ecosystem: Environmental > Aquatic > Freshwater > Lake | place: Finland: Lake Alinen...
GGTTCCTGCATCGCGGGTAAAGGCAACTCCTGTACCGGAATTCTCTCCCATGTTACCGAAAACCATTGCCTGAACGTTGACAGCAGTACCCCATTCATCAGGAATACGGTTCAACTTGCGGTAGTAAATAGCCCGGTCATTGTTCCAGCTATTGAATACAGCCATAACTGCTCCCCAGAGCTGTTCCCAGGGATCAGTTGGGAAATCATTTCCTGTATGAACTTTAACGGCTGCTTTAAATCTTACAACCAATTCTTTAAGGTCGTCAACGGTAAGGTCAGTATCAAGTTCAACACCTTTATGTTCTTTAACTTCGTCGATAATCACTTCAAAAGGATCCATATCTTCTTTTGAAGCAGGTTTTAAGCCTAAAACAACATCGCCGTACATCTGAACGAAGCGACGGTATGAATCCCAAGCAAAACGGGCATTGCCAGTCCGCTTGATCAAGCCTGCCACTGCATCATCATTAAGCCCCAGGTTCAAAATGGTATCCATCATGCCCGGCATTGAAGCGCGTGCTCCTGAACGTACAGAAACAAGACAAGGATTTTCGCTGCTGCCGAATTTGGTCCCCATAATGGTTTCAACCTGCTTTACAGCGGCTTCAACATCGCTACGAAGTAATTCAACTACCTTTTTTTCACCCAATTGATTGTACTCGGTACAAACATCGGTGGTAATGGTGAAACCCGGAGGAACAGGCACTCCGATAAGGTTCATTTCGGCCAGGTTGGCACCCTTGCCGCCGAGCAGGTTCTTCATGTCGGCACGACCTTCAGCTTTCTTGTCTCCAAAGGTGTAAACTCTTTTTACTGACATAGTTAATTGTTTAAATTATGTATAGAGATATAATATAATCTTAAAAACCGCGCAAAATTACATAAAATTCATCAGGAAGAAACCTGTATTATATCACCTTATGAATTTTTTGCTCTAGGGTGATATTTGTTTACCGTAACCTTAAGGAATTCGCGGTTAAGATGGGTGTAAATTTCGGTGGTCAAAATGGATTCATGACCAAGCATGTCCTGAACAGCCCTGAGATCCGCACCATTTTCTATTAAATGTGTGGCAAAAGAATGGCGAAAAGTATGTGGACTAACCGTCGACTTTATCCCGGCCTTTTGGGCTATAACTTTTACTATCGTGAAAATCATAACTCTGGAAAGTCCATTGCCTCTGTTGTTTATAAAAACCAGATCGGCATCTTTGATGGCTACATTCTGATGGACCCGCTCGAAATTCAGGTATTGCTCAAGGGCCCGTCGAGCTGAATGGCCAAGCGGGATCAGCCTCTCTTTACTGCCTTTCCCTGTTACTCTAATGTATTCCTCTTCAAAAGAAATGTGAGATATCTTCAGCCCGATGAGTTCCGAAACCCTTAATCCACAGCCATACATAACTTCAATTATCGCCTTATTCCTGTGACCATGTTTACCAGATAAATCGATCGATGTGATCATACTGTTAATCTGCTTTGCGGATAGGACCTCGGGTAGATTTCGTGGCAGGCGCGGACTTTCGATCAGACTCGCCGGGCTTTCCGGTAATAAATTCTCCATGACCAGAAAGCGGAAGTAACTTTTGATTCCACTGATTATCCTCGCCTGCGAGCGTGCACCCAGTCCCACTTCGTTCAGCCAACTCAGAAATTCGCGCAGGTGATTCTGTGTAACTGATGATGGTTGCAATGATGGGTAAGCCATGCTTAGGAATTCGAATAATTTGCTGACATCAGCCAAATATCCGTCTATGCTGTTGCCAGCCAATGACTTCTCAAGCCGCAAATGTGCCCGAAAAGATTCACTATATGGAAACCCATCACTCATCATGGTGTGTTGAAAGTCGAAATTAACCTCTTTTCCGGCTGGATTTAGTATTTTTGACCAAAATTATTCCTATGAAAATCCTGATAATGAATGGTCCAAATCTCAACTTACTTGGGACCAGGGAGAAAAGTATATACGGAAACCAATCTTTTGAGGATTACTTTAATTTGCTAATTCCAGTGTTCGAAGGTATTGAGCTGGAGTATTTTCAAAGTAATATTGAAGGTGAACTTATTGATAAGCTTCATTCTTCACCAGGGTCCTTCGACGGTATTGTCCTGAATGCCGGCGGATATACCCATACCTCTGTTGCATTGGCAGATGCAATCGCGGCCATAAAAACGCCAGTGGTAGAGGTCCATATTTCAAACCTGTTGAAACGTGAGGATTTTAGACATAAATCGATGATCGGACCAAATTGTATTGGCTCAATAATGGGATTCGGTCTCGATTCGTATCGCCTCGGGGTGGAAAGTTTGAGAGTCTTTCTGAACCTGCCCAAATAACTGTAAATAAATTATATGCAAAAAAAACATACCAAAATAGTTGCCACTATATCAGACCAGCGCTGTTCACAGGACCATATTCGTGAACTTTTTGAGGCTGGAGTAAATGTAGTTAGGTTAAATACAGCACATCAAAATCTTGAGGGATCAAAAAAGGTCGTCGACTCAGTAAGAAATGTTTCTAGTGAAATAGCTATCCTGATTGATACCAAGGGACCGGAAATACGTACTACTGTCACACGTGATCCAATCGAAGTCATTGCGGGCGAAACTATCGAAGTTATTGGTGATCCTGATATGGCATGCATTCCCGGCAGGTTATCTGTAACGTACGGAAACTTTGTTGACGACCTTACCATTGGGAACAGAATTCTCATCGATGACGGAGAAATAGAAATTGTTGTTGAGAGCAAAAAAGATAAGTCACTTTTCTGTAAGGTGATGAATTCGGGTTTTGTTAAATCTAGGAAAAGCGTAAATGTTCCAGGAGTATCAATAAACCTTCCGTCGCTTAATGAAAAGGATAAGGATTATATTCAATTCGCTATCGAGAATGATATCGATTTTATCGCTCATTCCTTTGTGAGACGAAAAGAGGACGTATTAGCCATTCAATCTATCCTGAAGGAACATCAGTCTAAAATAAAAATCATTGCCAAAATTGAAAATCAGGAAGGCGTAGAGAATATTGAAGAGATATTAAATCATGTTTATGGTATTATGGTGGCCCGTGGTGATCTTGGAATTGAGATTGCAGGAGAAAAGATTCCGGGGATACAGAGAATGCTGATCAATGCCTGCATCCTCAGGAAGAAGCCCGTAATCATTGCCACTCAAATGCTTCATACCATGATTGAGCACCCGAGGCCAACACGTGCTGAAATATCAGATGTTGCCAATGCCATATATTCCGGCACAGATGCCCTGATGCTCAGTGGGGAAACCGCTTATGGGCAATATCCGATTGAAGCGGTCAGCATGATGACAAGGATAGCGCTGGAAGTAGAAAGCTCGAGGGAAAGCCAGGGTGCCAATATTAGTTCGATCGATAATGAAATTGCAGCATTCCTGGCAAATACTGCTTTCCATGCGTCAAAAGATTTGAATACCAGCGCGGTGGTGATTGATACGTTGACGGGGCGGACAGGTAGATACATGGCTGCATTCCGGAACAGGAACCCCGTGTTTGCTGCTTGTTACTCGGTGAGGGTGATGCGTGAACTTGCACTTTCCTATGGGATTTACCCTTTTTATATGGATCCCAAGGAAAATACCGACACCTTTAAAAGATCAGTGGTATCGCACCTCCTGGAAAATGGGGAGCTTGATCCTTCCGACCGGATTATCGTTGTTGGTGGATCGTTCGGTCCGCGCAAGGGTGCGTCATTCTTGGAAATCAGCAAAGTATCAGATCTTCTGGGAAAGTCCTGAATTGAAATTGATGATAAGTTAAAAGAGTATTCCTGCTTTCTTCTTTAGTTCCCTGGAAAGGCGCTTCTCATCGATATTAATTAACTCACGGTTTCGCATTACCACTTTTCCGTCAATTACCACGGATTCAACATCATTAGATTGCATTGCATAGGCTATGCTGTTGTAAGGATCGTATCTGGGGTACCAATGCGGCTGATCGGGATTGATGATCTGGAAATCAGCCTTCTTGCCGGTTTCCAGAGATCCGAGATCCTTATCCATGCGATAAGCCTTTGCCCCGTTAATAGTTGCCATACGAATAAGTTCACGTGCTGAAATACAGGTCGGATCATAATTTACAACCCTTTCCAACCGGGCTAATTGCTGAACTTCTCTCAGCAGGCTTTGATGGTTATTGCTGGCTGGACCGTCGGTTCCCAAAGCAACATTAATATCAAGTTTAATGAGTTCTCCGACCGCACAGGCGCCTGAACCCAGCTTCATATTGCTGTTTGGCAAAGTGACGACACTGGTCCCTGTTTCTTTTATTAACTGTCTGTCATCGGGTGATAAATAAACTGAATGATGAGCAACTGTCCTTACAGATAAGAAGCCAAGATCATACAGGTGCTGCACTGGTGTTTTACCATAAAGACCCGAAATTGTTTCAATTTCAGTTTGTGTTTCAGCCAAATGAATGTTTGCCGAAAGATCAAGTTCTTCTGCCAATTCTCCAGCCTGCCTGATCAGATCGGGCGAGCAGGTGTAAGGAGCATGGACTGCAACAGAAACATTAACCAATGAATGGCCCAAAAACCTCTGCTTCAGTTGTCGAGTAAACTCCATGGTTTCCTGTGGAGTGGCCATGCTGGGGGATGGGAAATCAAAAATAGCTTCGCCGATGATCCCTCGGATGCCCACCTCCTCACAAACCCTGGCAACTTGATCCTCAAAGAAATACATATCCGAAAAAATACCAGAACCTGAACGGACCATCTCAATCACGGATAACATGGTTCCCAGGTATACTGTCTCAGGGTTGATCATGACTTTTTCAGCCGGCCATATAAAATCATTCAGCCATTTATCAAGGCTCAGATCATTACCAAGTCCGCGGAGGAATGACATCGCTGCATGGTTGTGTCCATTGAAGAAAACCGGCATCAGGATTTTCCCTGATGCATCAATTCTTTCTTTGATCAGGAAATTCCCAGGCTGTTCATCATCCGGTCCTATCCAGATTATACGATTGCCCACGATGTAGACTGAACCTGGTTTATATTCCGTCATATCCTGATCAATAGTCAGAATATGGGCTCCAGTGATAGCAAGATCAATATTTTGTAATTCAGTCATTTTTTACGGAGATAAAATCATATACCGATGACTCTTTTGTCCATTTAATAACCTCTTTGAGAATGATTTCTTCGTCAAGGGTTAATATCTTTCTTTTTTCCATAATCACTTTGCCACCGGATATGAGGGATTCAATATCCTGATTCTCCATGCTGTAAACAATCTGTGCATAAGGATCATGCAATGGAATCATATTAGGGGAGGAGGGGTCAATAAGAATCATATCGGCAGAGTATCCCATGGCCAGCATCCCTGAGACCCCCGACAAACCAAGAATGTCAGCGTTTACCGTCGTAGCCATATGGAGTACTTGCTTAGCTGGCAATACAGCCGGATCGAGTGATAAAAGCTTATGGAGTTTCGCGGCAGTCTGCAGTTCCGAAAGGATACTCAGAGAATTATTCGATGAAGCACTGTCAGTGCCCAGGCCTACACGTACCCCTTTTGAGACCAACTCTGAAACTGGACAAATTCCGCTGCCCAGCATCATATTACTCTGTGGGTTATGAACAATTCCAACGTTACGTTTCGAAATAATTTCCTTATCGTGTTCCGAAAGATGAATGGCATGTATCGCGATAAAATCTTTATCCAGGACGCGCAATGAATCAAGCCATTCAATAGGTGTCATTTTGTATCGTTCACCTATTTGTTCAACCTCTGTCAATGTCTCAGCAACATGGCTGCAAACTTTTACGCCCCAGAATTTTGCCTTCTCTGATGCTTCCTGATAAAGTTCGCCGGAGCAGGTAAATGGGGCATGTAAAACCACATAGGGGTGAACCATCGGATGATTTCGGTATTGTGCAATCAGCTCAGAGGTGACATTTAACCCATCCTGAGGTTCAGGAATACTGGGTGTCGGTGTACTGAAAAGAGCTTCACCGATGAATCCTCTTAACCCGCTTTCTTCGATAGCTTTAGCAGCGAATTTTGAAAAAAAGTTCATGTCAGCCAGAGTCCCGGTGCCAGATTTAATCATTTCAAGAAGCGAAAGACAATTGCCGAGATATACATTGTCGGGGGTACAAAACTTTCTTTCGAGAGGCCAAATCACCTGATGAAGCCAGTCATGCAGCTTGAGGTCAGTACCCAGGCCACGATAAAGAGAAAGACTGAGATGGGTATGGGCATTTATAAAGGAGGGAATAATTAATTTTCCGGATGCCTGCAAAGTTTTAACCGCCTTGTACCGTCCGGTATAGGTGGATCTTTCTCCAATCCAAATGATGAGTCCCTTGCGAATGAGAATCAAAGAATCAGAAATTTCGCTGAAGGTATGATCAAGGGTCAGGCATCGTCCCCCGACGATAGCCAGATCGAAAAATTCTGGTTTTTGTTCCATTTAGCGACTGAAAAGTGAGGGTTTTTTTCTAAAGAATACTGTTTTCTCTTGATAAAAATAGCCCGCTTCACAAAGGATATCCTCACGATAAAGATTTGCGATCAGGCAGATACTTATTGGATTACCATCTTTATCGAATCCATCAGGTAACACAAGGCAGGGGTGTCCGGTCAGATTGGTGAGGGTAAGCTGATTCCCAACGAATGAAGGGGTAATGATGAAATCGAATCCCTGCATAATCTTGTTTGTCTCAATAATAAGCTGTTCCCTGATCCGGTTGGCCTGGATGTATTCCACCGCAGGGATAAGCCGGGCGGTCCTGAATGTATTAGGCCAATCATAATCACTCTGTGCATTCAGCAGTGAATCTCGATTGGAAAGGGTTAATTCATCGAATGCCGCTGCAGCTTCAGCCGATAAAATTATTCGCATAGCCTGAACAGGGAATTGATCCGGCAGTGCAACGGGGATCAGTTCGGCTCCCATTTGCCGGAAAACCTCCAGGGCAGCTGAATCAGATTTCCTGCTTTGCTGATTCTGGTCGAAAAGTGTTTTTAGGTAACCAATTTTCAAACCTATTAGAGATTGAACTGGCTTGAACCCAAATCCTGTATTGGTAGTTGCCGGATCAAACGGATCCAAACCCCGGATGGCATTGAGAACAATTGCACAATCAAGGGAGTTCCTGCATATGGGTCCAACTTTATCCATCGACCATGACAGGGCCATGGTTCCGGAGCGGCCAACTCTGCCGAAAGTGGTTCGTAAACCTGTAACCCCGCACCTTGTTGAGGGGGAAACAATGGATCCCAATGTTTCAGTTCCGACAGCAAAAGCCACCAGACCAGCCGCAGTTGCTGATGCAGGTCCTGCTGATGAACCGCTTGATCCGCGCTTGAGATTCCATGGATTCCGGGTAGTTCCTCCAAACCAGACATCACCCATTGCCAGAGCTCCGGAGGTGAGTTTGGCTACTAATACGGCGCCAGCCTCAGTGAGTTTGTTGACCACATTGGCGGTCTCTTCGAGTTGCTGATCTTTATAGGGCATCGCTCCCCAGGTAGTCGGATAACCTGGAACAGACATGAGATCTTTTACACCATAAGGGATTCCATGAAGCATTCCGCGATATTTGCCAGATGATATTTCCTGGTCAGCTTTCGCTGCTTGTTTCAGGGCCAGATCTTCAGTAATTGTAACCACACACATCAAAGTATCCTTATATTGTTTTATCCTCCTGAGATAAATTTTTGTAAGCTCTGTTGAAGTAATTTGTCTGGTTGATATTAATTGGGCCAATTCTGGAATGGTCAGGAAAGCCAGATCAGAATCCGAGGTGGGCCTTTTAAAATTTTCGAATTTAGGCCAATCCGGAGTCAAGGGAAATTCAGGTATTTTGTACCCGGGAGGTATGGGATTGAATCCGATTGCAGGTATCCACTGGTTAGGTATACTGGTATTTCTTAACTGCTGATAACTCCTTTTCTGATCTGCAATGCCTCGCTGCATCTGGATTATTTCAGAGGATGTAAAAGGAAGCCCTATAAGGTCGAGCGACTTTCGGATAGCCGCTGTATCAGGTAACGAGCCTGATTCTGTCTGTGCCTGGCTCCGAATTGAAAGTCCAAGGATAAAGGTCAGACAAATGATTAACCAGGCGGTTCTTTTACTTTGTAGAAATCTGCAAACTCTCATATCGGAAACCTTTCAAGCATTAATATTATACTTATTCCTAATCCGGCACCGGAAAAAACCAGGTTCCATTCCCTCAGCTTGACTTTAAATAACTCCAGGGTTATAATTCCCAGAATCAGGAAGGAGGCAACAATCATTAATTGACCGGCTTCAATGCCAAGATTAAAAGAGAACAGTGGACCGGCAATGGAATCTTCCTTTAAAAAAAGTGAACGCAGGTAATTGGAGAATCCCAATCCGTGAATCAATCCAAAACCCAATGACATAATATATTTATACAGATGGTGCCCTTTGGAGGAATCCGCTTTCATCTGGAAGATATTTACCAGAGCAGTCAGGCAAATCGTTACTGGAATAAGAAATTCGACCCATCTTGAAGAAATACTTATCAGGTTAAATGAAGCAATGATTAGCGATGTCGTGTGTCCCAAGGTAAAAGCTGTAACAAGAATGAGTATCTTTTTCCATTGCCTGATTTGGTAGACAGCCATCAGGGTTATAAGAAAAAGCAGATGGTCATATCCTTTCAGATCGATGATATGCTCAATCCCAAGCTGAAGGTACATCTGGAAAGTGGTCATGAACTTTTAATTTAGCGTGCAGTAAAAGTATTAATTTTACAAGGTTCTAGAAGTGATGAGCAAACTAAAATATTTGATTGCCGGTGTATTAATGTGTGCTGTAATTCACACATATGGACATCCTTTGCACCTCACTTTTACCAATCTGGAATTTAAAACCCAGAATAGCCATTGGCTCCTCACCATTAAGGTTTTTACCGATGAGTTCACGACCAATATTAAAATGCCCGACGGAGAGGGAACCTTTGACCGGGCTAAACTAAAAAGCGGTGAAACAGAAAAAATTCTGAATAATTGGCTCGAATCTAAATTTGTTATCTGGTTTGATACCAAGCCCATTGAAATCAGCAAATGGAAATTTGAAGGTATAAAAGTTAAGGATGACGCTACCTGGATAACTTATTCAATTTCTGCACCTATGCCGGTTGCTGAAATAAAAATCAGGAATTCACTTCTCCTTGATTTATACCCTGACCAGAAGAATTTATTCATCCTCGTGATGGGGCAGACCCAGTCGGCATATGAGTTTAAAAATAAGGATCAGGAAACAATCATCAAACTGAACAAGTAGGTACGAAATTTGTAGCTTAACCGAATATTTTTCTGAATTTGAAGACCCGCCGAAACATACTGGTTTTACTACTTCTGATGGTTCTGCTGCCTCTCTCAGCCTTTGCTACACATAACAGGGCAGGGGAGATTACGTATAAGCAAATCAGTGATTTAACGTATCGAATTACCGTTATCACTTATACATCGACCGGTCCGGAACCGGTTGCTGACCGGCCACAGCTTGAGGTTCAATTTGGAGATGGAACTAAAGCGGAGGTCGCCAGGGTGGAGGAAGTTTACCTTCCCGACTATTATAAAAGGAATAAATATGTTTATGATCACACCTATCCGGGCCCGGGTACCTATCAGATTTCCATGGAAGATCCGAACCGGAACAGGAATGTGAAAAACATTCCAAATTCCGTAAATGTTGTATTCTCAATCAAGACTATTCTGATAATCAACCCTTCCATCGGCCGCAATAGTACTCCGGTATTATTGAATCCTCCTATTGATAAGGCTGCTAAGGGCTATACCTTTATTCATAATCCTGCAGCCTTTGATCCGGATGGCGACAGCCTCTCGTATAAGCTTGCCATTTGTACTGCCGAAGGAGGAAAAGAGATTGTCGGATATACTTTTCCACCATTCAGCGATTCATTAGTTGTTAATGAAAGAACCGGTGACCTGATCTGGGCCGCACCAACTGAAATTGGCAAGTACAATGTTGCCATGACTATCGAGGAATGGCGAAACGGTGTGAGGATCGGCAGAATACAGCGGGACATGCAAATCGAGGTTTATGAATCTAATAATAAACCTCCTGTGATCTCAGGAGCTGGAAAGTTTTGTGTTTTGGCGGGCGAAACTTTTCGCACTGAAATCAGGGCAACTGATCCCAATGGCGACAGGATTAACCTAAAAGCTTCGGGCGGTCCATTTTCACTGGATGTTAACCGAGCGGTTTTTAGCCAGGTTGTCTCCACACCAGGCCAGGCGGTTGGTACTATTACGTGGAAAACGGATTGCAACCTTGTCAGAAAACAGCCTTACCTGATGATCATCAAGGCTAAGGATACGTTGAATGATTTACAGCTTATCGACAGTAAGAATATTGAGGTTTTTATTCAATCACCGCCTGTAAAAAATCTTAAAGCATCACCCGCTTCTTCTTTCGTAACAATTACCTGGGACCCGTGCGTTTGTGCGAGTGCAATTGGTTATCGCATATACAGAAAAACAGGTTCCACCTCCTATATGCTTGATACCTGCAGAACAGGTATTCCATCTGAGCTTGGATACTCCCTTGCCGGTGAAGTTCAGGGGCACGCTACCACTCAATTCATTGATTCCAATAACGGATTGGGTTTGAATCAGGCAACCGACTATTGCTACCGTGTTATTGCCATTTTCCCAGATGGTGCCGAATCTTTGGTTTCAGAGGAAGTATGTACTCGCCTGGTTCGAGGATTCCCACTCCTGATAAAAGTCTCGGTTTTAAAAACAGATGCCCGTGCAGGAGAAATGCAGCTGGCCTGGCTAAGTCCTACGAAAGAACAATTAAATGGGGCTCCGGGTCCGTTTGTATATCGAATATATCGTTCTGATGGCCTTTATTCCCAAAATCCGGTTTTGGTGGATTCGATACAAGGTCTTGATGTCACTAATTATATTGATAAGAATATCAATACTTTAAATACAAAGTGGTCTTATCAGGTTGAATTGTGGAACACGCAGTCTGGAAACAGGTTCAGAATTGGTGTCCCTCAGATGGCATCGTCTGTATTTCTTTCTCTTGGCGCCTTTAATAAGGCTATCAGATTATCCTATGAAAAAAATGTTCCCTGGGTAAATAGTAATTATTTCATTTATCGAAACTCTGGAAATCAAGAGGACTCTGTGGGGCAAACTGCTTCGACAACCTACCTTGATGGAGGATTGCTGGAGGGTATTTCTTACTGTTACCGTGTAAAAAGTGTGGGCGGATTTCCCGACCTCGGGATAGCCGGCATCGTTAATTATTCGCAGATTCAATGTGCAATTCCAATCGATACTGTCCCTCCTTGTCCACCGATACTTGTGGTTAAGAGCATATGCGACAGCTTGGGAAATAAGCTTACCTGGAATAATGTTAATGATTCGTGTTGCACGGATGCTGCTAAATATCGAATTTATTATAGGAATTCTGCTGAAGGCGATTTGGTGAGAATTGACTCGGTGGCTCCTGCAGCTAAAACTTACTATATGCATTTTCCGGATAAAACCATGGCGGGCTGTTACGCTGTTACTGCGGTCGATTCGGTCGGAAATGAAAGTAAAAAGTCAAACGTTGTTTGTGTTGATGAGTGCATTAATTATTCAATCCCGAATGTCTTTACACCTAATGGAGATGGCATCAATGATTGGCTGACTCCATATTCCTATAACCGGGTGGAAAAGATTGATCTGAAGATTTTTTCACGATGGAATATCGTGGTATTTGAAACACATGATCCCAATATTAACTGGGATGGGAAAAGTAAACTTAATGGAAAACTCGTACCTGCCGGAGTGTACTATTACGTTTGCACAGTTTACGAGCGCCGGTTGACGGGTACTGAGCCAAGATACCTGACCGGATTTGTTCAAATTTTATATTGATCTAAAAAATAACTTAGTGATCCGACGGTTATCCATATTGATTATTGTTCTTACCACCGTACTTGCAGGTCCTTTGGCTGGCCAGTCTGCCGTTCGTTCATTGATTAAAGCGAGATACCTTGTTTCTGAGAATGAATATGCTGAGGCTGTTGCAGCATTGGCAAATCAGCAATTTACGGAATCTGACAGGATCTGGTCGGATCTGACTATGGGCCAGGCTTTAGCAGGCTTAAAAAAAATCGAAGAATCCAACACATGGCTTCTTAAAGTCCATGGAGCTGCTGGTGCAGAAGCAAATTACTGTTTGGCTAAGAATGCGATTGCTTTAAATGATTACAACGCTGCCATCGGATATTTGAGTAAACATCTGGCAGATCTCAATCATTACCAGGAGAAGCAAATAAGGTTGGATCCTGATTTCTCGGTACTGGAGAATAACCGTGAATGGATTCATTTATGGCAAAAGGATTGGTATTCCGAGGTTGAGCAAAAAGTTGCTGAAGGGTTATACCTGTTGTCAAAAGACCAGGTAACTGAAGCTGCGGCGCTGGTAGGAGACATTCTGAAAACTGCACCGTCCGACGCAAGGATTTGGTTCCTGAAAGCGAAAATAAATCAACTTCAAAAAGAGGGACGGCTTTTCCATGAAGCATTTGACCGAGCCTGGCAATTGTCAGCTGAAAATGTTCCCTTGAAAACTGAAATGCTTTATTACGCTGTTGAATCAGGGTATTATGATAAAATTCCCATAATCGCTGCCGATCTTATTCAAAGAGATCCTACCAATCCTGAATATCTGATTACCAGGTCTCTGGTACGCATACTGGATGGAAAGGAAAATCTTGCGACTAAAGAAATTGAGACCTTGGAAGAAAATGGTATCGCACCTGCCGAACTTTATTATCAGGCAGGCCGTAAAATCTCTGCAACATCTCCTTTGCAGGCCGATTCCTATCTTACTAAGGCTATTGATGCAGGTATTATGGATGCAAGATTTTATTTTTCCAGGGGAATCGTCCGAAATGACCTTGGAAAAACTTCTTCAGCGCTGGATGATCTTGCGATGTCGCTGGATATCAATCCGAATCAGCCAGATCTGTATATGGATAGAGCGAAAATAAGGATGGATCTTGGGGATACTGAGGGGGCTTGCCACGATTGGAAAAGAGCACTAGAGATGGGTAACAAAAAGGCCGCAGATCTTCTTTATAAAAATTGCAGGCTACCTTAATAATCCGTACATCCTGATCTCCTGAATGAGTTCCTCAATATCAGCTTTTGTCGTAAAGGGATTCATTAGCGCCGATCTTAGATAAGTTTTGTCACCGATTTGTGTTTGAACCACATAAAATTTTCCTGATTCAATCAGTTTAATTCGGATATCGGCATTTAATTTATCCAGTTCTATATCATCTCTCCCGGAACCGATGTACCTGTAACAGACTATATTGCTGTCAGGTTCATAGGGCAATTCAAAGTCAGGATTATCCTTGATTAATGTTGCAAATTCTTTGCCCAGGTCATAACAGCTGGTAAAATAATCAATAAAGATCTGTGGTCCGTAGGTTCTCAGGATAGAATACACTTTTACCCCCATCATATTCTTTGTGCATTCCATGGTTCTCATGGCAGAATTGAACCAGGGCTCCCGTTCCTGATCGTTTAATAAGTAGGATGCTTTTTGGTTAAAGGTTTCATAAGATCTCTTACCATCCTTGAACACGACTGCAGTAGTAAGGGCACTGATTCCTAGCATTTTATGAAAGTCAATAACCACTGAGTCTGCCCGCTCAATACCTTTGGTCAGATGTCTGTATTTTGGTGTAATTGCAGCGGCTCCGCCATGAGCGCCATCAACATGAAACCAAAGACCTTTTTTTTGGCTAAAATCAGCCATTTTGTCTAACGGATCGTAGGCACCCGTAGAGGTACTGCAAGCATTTCCAACTAATACAAGAACTTTTAATCCTTGGCTCTCAGCAATCTTGTAAACCTCTTCGAGACGTGATGCATCAAGCTTATGATCAGTGTCGGTAGGAACCCTAATCACGCCTTTTTCACCCCAGCCCATAATTTGTACAGCTCTTGAAACACTGTAATGCGATTCGTCGCTGACCAGGATTGCAGGACGAAACCCATCGGTTTTTCCAACTGTCCAATGATCATATCCGGATTGATGCTGCCGAGCAGCAAGAAGGGCGGTCAAATTACCCAATGAACCTCCGGAAGTGAGTACACCAGATGCTTCCTTGCTGAAACCCATGGCAGTTGTAAGCCATTCTATTACAATACGTTCCATAACAGTGCTTACTGGCCCCATTTCGTAAATGGCTGAACCATTATTCAAGGTGCCATTTAGCATCTCACCCAGTCCTGCCAATGGCAAGGAGGCGCAAACCTGATGGCCAAGATATTTTGGGTGATGAATATGAATGGTTTCATTGATAGTATCTTTCCAGAAGGGCTCAAAATCAAAGTCCTGTGTCAGATCATTTTGCCATTTGACCAGTCGAACGTCAGGATCCAACCAGGGTAGAACAGTTTTTTCGGATTGGCTGGCAGATGCTTCCAAATGGTCAGCAATAAGATCGACCAATCGATGAGCCTGATCCCTGAAATTCTCAGGATCGTAGGCTTGTTTTAATAAATCAGTCATAAATCAGACTGGTTATGCTAGTTTTGGTTTCCTGAGGACAAAATACAAACCAAGCAAAGCCAGAGGAATGCTTAAAAGTTGCCCCATGTTCAGAAACATGCTGGCTTCAAAAGCAGATTGATCCACTTTAAGAAATTCCACGAAAAAGCGGAACCCGAATACAAGCAACATGAACCAGCCAAACAGTTTGCCCTCTGTTAATCGGATATCCGTTTTCCAATACTTGTACATCAGGAATCCGAAGATCAGCAAATAGGCCAATGCCTCATAAATCTGGGTAGGATGCCTGGGTATGTTATCTTCCCTGACAAAAGTAAATGCCCAGGGTAAAGAGGTTGGTATACCATAAATTTCGCTGTTGATAAGGTTGCCGGTCCGGATAAAAGCCCCCGCAAGTGCTGTTGGAACAACGACTTTGTCCATCGCCCATA
>Ga0114951_10003907_pt1 | contig 15002 bp, 10 predicted proteins | sample AM7aDNAmetaG_FD_88677 | JGI IMG/M metagenome (GOLD analysis project Ga0114951, IMG submission 88677) | Freshwater microbial communities from Finland to study Microbial Dark Matter (Phase II) - AM7a DNA metaG | ecosystem: Environmental > Aquatic > Freshwater > Lake | place: Finland: Lake Alinen...
ACAGCTCTTTACAATCCATGTTCCCGCTGGAAGCAGAGGAGTTATTCAAGGCTGCCGAAGAGAATGCAAAATGGCGATGGAAGAATTATAAAAGGTTATCAGAAATGGATTTTTCTAAATAGTACCGGATTTCCTGGTGCCGGCAAACAATAGCTGGCACCGGGAATTTCGGAAAGCAACATCCTGATTTAAAGTTAAACATTATTTGTCGAACAACTTAAACAGTCTCCAACATGTCTAATTTATCAACAAAATACATTGGATTAAACCTGAAGAATCCCATCATTGTCGGCGCCAGTAATCTCGTCGTAGACATCGATAACATACGCAAGATTGAGGATGCAGGAGCAGCCGCCATTGTTTATAAAACGTTGTTCGAAGAGCAGATCGAACTGGAAAAGCTGCAGCTTTCTGAAGAACTCAACCAGTACAATGAACGCCATGCCGAAATGATCAGTCTCTTTCCGAACATTGAACATGCAGGACCGACGGCGCATCTCGAAAATCTTAGAAAAGTCGTGCAGGCAGTGAACATTCCGATCATTGCAAGTCTCAATTGCACGTTCGAGGACACATGGATCGATTATGCAAAGATGATTGAACAAACCGGCGTCAACGCGATCGAACTGAATTTCTATTCAACACCCGGTGACTTCAAGAAAGAAGAAAAAGCCATAGTTACCGAGCAACTTGATACGCTGAAGCATGTCAGGAAAAACCTGAAGATCCCTGTCAGTGTTAAGCTGAGCCCATTCTATACCAACGTTCTGAACCTGGTCCAAATGATGTACTATGAAGGAGTCGACGGTTTTGTACTCTTCAACCGGTTATTCCAGCCCGATATTGACATCGAAAAAGAAGTACATTATTTTCCATATCACCTGAGCCATGAAGAAGACTCCCTGTTACCCCTTAGATACATCGGATTGCTGAGTGGTGAGATCCGCGGATCACTTTGCGCCAATACCGGAATCTACAATGGTAAGGATGTCATTAAGATGCTGCTTGCAGGTGCCGACGCTGTGCAGGTTGTAAGCACAATCTACCAGCATGGAATCGGGCAGATCACGGTCATGCTGAAAGAGATCGATGATTGGATGGAAAGCAAAAAATACGATAACATCGATCAGTTCAAGGGCAAACTCTCGAGAAAAAACATGAAAGATCCTTTCGTTTACAAAAGAGCACAGTATGTTGATATCCTGATGAAGTCAGAAGAGATATTCAAACGTTATCCAATGAGATAGTCATCTGGCTTAGGTCAATAAAAAAGATGGTCAGCGAAAATTTATATCGCTGACCATCTTTTTTTACTTTCAACTTTTCGGCTTTCGACTTTAATTGATCTGAAGGTTAAATTCCATCCTTGCCTGGACTCCTTTCATTTCCTGGATTTCCTTCAGGTACTTGTAATACTGGTAGTTTTCTCCCAGCTCTTTTTCAATTACAGAGGAGGAATTCCTGTCCATGATTGCATCCATGATTGCCTGGAACGGATCTTTCTGCTCCGGAAGTATTTGTAAACGGTAGTTGGTTAAATGTGCAAGATCAGAAGCCAGTTTAATAGCCTGGTCAAGTCCGCCGAAATCATCAATCAACCCGATCCTTTTTGCATCAGAACCGCTCCAGACACGGCCCTGGCCGATACTGTCAATGGCTGCTTTTGTCATGTGCCTTCCGGCTGCGACCTTGGAAACAAACCCTGAATAAATGTGCTCGATCTCCTGCTGCAGGATTTCGGTCTGATAAGGGGACATCGGATGAGTAACCGGGATATAATCTGAATTTGCATTGGTCCTGGCTCCGTCAAATGTGATCCCCAGTTTGTTGTTGAAGAATCCTTTCATGTTGGGAATTACCCCGAAGACCCCGATAGAACCTGTGATCGTTGTCGGATCAGCAAGGATTTTGGTGGCAGGACATGCGATGTAATATCCGCCAGATGCTGCAACATCACCGAATGAAGCAACCACAGGTTTTACCTTTGTTGCGAGGTCTACTTCTCTCCAGATGACATCTGAGGCCAGTGCGCTTCCTCCCGGGGAATTAACGCGCAATACAATAGCCTTGACATGCTCATTCTCCCTGGCTTTCCTGATTGCTTTACTAATCCTTTCAGAACCGATGGCCTGGTCATCACCTTCACCACCGCCAATGTTGCCGATGCAAAAAATAACAGCAATCCTCCCGTCCTGTCCGCTCATTTTCTTCCTCAGATCTGCAGCTTTTGAATAATTTTCCAGTGAAATATAGGTCAGGGATTTTTTTGAATCAAGGTTCAGCCGGCTCTTTAGTTCCTTTTCCAGCTCATCCTTGTATTTCAGCTGATCAACCAGCTTGGATTTCAAAGCAGATTCAGGGCTTTGTGCCTTCAGGCTGTCGGCTAAACGTATAAGTTGCGGGAGATCAATTTTTCGGCTTTCCGAGATTCCCTGCAGGATGGTTTTCCAGCTGTTATCAATCAGCGCCTGTATCTGCGTGTGATTCTCGGGACTCATGTTTTCCCTGAACAAAGGTTCTGTGGCAGATTTGTATTTTCCGTGTCGTACAACCTGCATCTTGATATCAAGTTTGTCGAGTGTCCCCTTGAGAAAAGTAAGCTCTGCATTCAACCCTTTGAAGACAATCATTCCTTCCGGTTCAAGGTAGATCTGATCGGCGACTGTAGCGAGGTAATAGGCTCCCTGTGTGTATACTTCGCTGTATGCAATGATGAACTTTCCGGATTTCTTGAAATCCAGCAATTCGCTCCGGATTTCCTGGATGGTAGCCATTCCTGCCGGAATTACACTGACATCAAGAAGAATTCCCTTGATGTTTGGATCCTCTTTGGCCCGCTGAATATCGTTCAGGATATCATTCAGACCAACTGATTTATTCATGGGACCGAGATCAATAAAAAAAGGATTTTTAGGACTCCGGTCCAGGATTGGTTTATCAAGCGTGATCCGCAATATGCTGTTGGGCTCAACAGTGACTTCATCTTTGGTCGCCCCTGCAACGATGGCCGCCAGGATGATGAACATGATCAGCGTAACAACGATAATGGTCAGGATAAATCCGACCATTGAAGCAAACATCATCTTAAAAAATTCTTTCATAAGGCTTTGTACTTAAGTTATCAAACAAACCTACAAGAATTTTATCAATTTCACAATGACAAAATGTTAAATCATCCGGATTTCATTTCGCTTGATTATGAATAATTTCAAAAGTGTATTGCCGGATACGCTGAAGCATTCGATAAACGGTCATTTTTCGTATGAAATCTCCATTATTTACAAATGAAATTTTACCTTTACCGCCAGAAAAATCCGAACCAATGATTACCTATTTTTCTCTCGGCAGCAACCTTGGGAACAGGGATGAGTATCTCGATCATGCGATCCGTTTGATCTCCGAAAGGATTGGTCAGATCGTGAAGAAATCATCAGTTTATGAAACAGATCCCTGGGGATTTAATGCTGATGTTCCTTTTCTCAACAGGGCTGTTGAAGCAGAAACCGTGCTGACACCGGTAGAACTGCTCAGGGAAATCCTTGAAATTGAGAAGACGTTGGGAAGGACCAGGGGTGAAGGATATGCTTCACGGACGATTGATATTGATATTCTGTTTTATGGCGACCAGGTTGTTTCAACAGCTGATCTGAAGATCCCGCATCCATTCATCCAGGACAGGCGGTTTGTGCTTGTCCCGTTATGTGAAATTGCCGGAAGGTTTATCCATCCTGTTCTTGATACCTCTATTTCTGATCTCCTGGACTCCTGCAAGGATTTTGGAAGAGTCACAAAGCTGGGGCAAAATCCTGATTTTTATTACAATTTCATTGCGATTGAAGGAAATATCGGGGCCGGAAAAACTTCCCTGGCAACCAGGATTTCCCAGCAATTCAATGCCAAGCTGATTCTTGAGCAATTCGAAGACAATGCATTTCTTCCGAAATTTTATGAAAACCCCTCCAAATATGCCTTCCCGCTGGAGCTGTCTTTTCTCGCTTCGAGGTACCAGCAACTGAAAGATCAACTGCCTGCCCAGGATCTCTTTAAATCATTTACTGTTGCTGATTATTTCATTCATAAATCCTTCATCTTCGCAGGAAAAAATCTTGACGCTGACGAGTTTTCACTGTATACCAGGCTCTTTAAGATCATTGAAGCTTCACTGCCTAAACCGGATCTTCTTGTCTACTTGTTTCTCTCTGTAGATAACCTGAAAGGGAATATCCAGAAAAGGGGACGGCCATACGAGCAGAATATTGATTTTGATTACCTCGAGAAAATCCAGTCAGGTTATATGGAGTTCCTGAAACAGCAGCAAACCATGAGGACGTTGATCATTGATACCAACAGCCTCGATTTTGTTAACTGCGATGCAGATTACCAAAAGCTTCTCGCCCTGATTGGCAAGCAATATGAGCCGGGGATTACCCGCGTAGAAGCCTGAGCCAGCATCTTAATTCCTCCCATTCATTATTTTCCGCGTAAGAGAAATGGACAAAAAAAAACCCGGTCTTTCGATCCGGGTCTTTCCTGAAGTAATGAAAACCTATTTTACAATGTTTTTGAAATCCTGCTGATCAGCATATTTGTAGAATTCGCGATCAGTCTTTGCCTTTGCCTTTAATTTAGGATCAGCAACAGCCTTTATCAGGTTATCATAAAGCATTTTGGTGTTGCTTGTGCGTGCACCAAGAATGGCCTGCAGATAGGCTGCATCTGTGTTCTGAGGAGCACATTGCAGGGTGGTTGCTGCAGCTGTGTTATTTCCTCCCAGCATTTGAGCCAGACCCAGGTTATAGGTGCATTTTGCGTTAGCCAACATCGTGTTTGCCTGTGAATAGTTGCCTTTTGGTATCATGAGAACACCAAGGTTGTAATTTTCGTTCTCACCCAACTGCTGTGCTTTCTTGAATTGAACTTCTGCTTTCTTGAAATCTTTCTGCCTTGCAGCAACAACTCCGATATTGTTCTCAATGATCCCGGTATTCGGTGCAATGGTAGCTGCTTTTGACAGATACGTGGCAGCTTTGTCAAGATTACCTTTTGTTACATTTGAACAAGCGGCATTATTTAAAGCTTTCCAGTTATTCGGGAACAATCTTGCGGCGTTCTCATAGATGGTGAGTTTGGTGTCTTCATTGGCAGTGAGAGTTCCTGCATAGAGAATCTCTTCAACTTTCAGCTGATCAGGATTTGAAACAGCAAGCTGGCCGAGGTCTGCCTCGCTTTTTCTTGGCTCATAAAGAGTTGCTGTAATTTCAGCCCTTCTCAAAGGAGGGAGAAGTTTTGTAGCAAGTTCCGGATAAATCAGGATCATGTTGTGGATTTCCTGTTCCTTCTTTTTGCTGTCACCGGCAGAGTTGATTACATTCAGGATCTTGTCCTTGTCCTTTATATCGCTGCTCTTTACATTAGCAAGGAACCCGTTCCAATCCGGACCGTGACTCTGAACTGCAAAATTGACATCTTTGCCTGCAGCTTCAACCAGTGCTTTTACAGCTTTTTTATCCTTGTTCTCTTTCTGTGCATCTTTCACCCAACCCTGGAACTGATCAATCATATATGTGTTGGCTGTTTTTGCACGATTCTGCGACAGTCCTGCATTGAATGTTTCTTCACCATCAGGAGATGCCCAGCCATTGAGAGAAATGTCTTTGATCTTCCAGCCTTGTTTTACGAATGCAACAACATCAGCCAGATTATCCTGTGCAGGTTTTGCTTTGTTGAGGTCAAACTTAAGATCCAGGTTAAAAACGTTAATCCTGAAATAAATCACACCTGTTTTTGAAACAAGAACTTCTTTCTGGTATCCGTGATCAGCAATAGTCGGAATCATATCCAGGGAAACAAGCATATCGGTATTGATGATACCAGGAGCAAGATCTCTTGATGGCATTTCTGCATATTTTGCATTTATCTTGATCTCATCTTTCTTGGTTATCACTTTGTCTTTTGCTTCATAAACGATAGGAGCAACCACGAGTTCGGAAACAGCCATTTCAGGTTTGTAAGGGAACATCGTAGTGTAAGTAAAAGATCCGCCTTCTTTGTATTTGATCATTGTACCATCACCGGTAATTTTCTCACCCATTAAATGCATTGGTTTCAGGGTATAAGAACCACCTTCATATTTTACAACCGGTTCGAAATACATTGCAGCTTTCGGGCAGAAATATTTTTCCGGGAATGTTCCTTTTATTGTAACAACGACAGAGTCGCCTTTTTTGGTCAGGACAGCGGGTGTAGTTTCAAATTTAACCAGGCCGTAATTCTTTTCCATTGATTTCACATTGCAACCGCCGTAAGCAAATTTGTATGTTAAACCAAGGGAAGCAGAACTGTACATATCATTGATGATCTGTTTGGCACCACCGGGCTGCATATCCAGGCAATCTCCATCTCTCCATCTCCAGGTAACTTCCGGGTTGATTGACCAATGTTTGTTGATGTTAAGGTCAAAACCGATACCGGCAATCAATTTCATTTCAAGATTATAACTGCCTATACCACTGGTGTTGCCAACATCTCCTGTACCTTTCCTGTCTTTATACCCCAACCAGGCAATGGTTTTCCCACCCTGGAGGATATCCTGTTTGGTACCAATCGAATGGTCAGCACCAAAACCTGCGATCAGGTAAGAAGAGAAAAATCTTTCTGGTTTGTAACCCATGATCCAGTTCACCCAGTTAATGGTTACATGGAGGTCAGCTTCAGTCACTTTTGCATCAAAAGACTGACTGATGAAATAACCATCCGAATATTTATTCAGCGCTTCACTTTTCAATGGAGTGAAAGCAATTTTTGCACGGACCCCAATAACACGGCTGAACTGTTTGGTCAGCATTAATCCTCCGCCAAAAGTAACCTTATCATTGATCCATAAGTTCTTCGAAAGATCACCGTTGAATTGGTTAAGTTCCCCGAAGAGTGTTACTCCCCAATATTGGTACGAAGGTGCAGTGTTTCTTGACTTTTTGGGTTCCTCCTTTTTGACAGGCTGAGCCTCTTTCTTGACGGGCTGAGCTTCCTTCTTCACAGGCTGAGCTTCTTTCTTAACAGGCTGAGTCGTTTGCTTTTCTGTCTGTGTAAAGGAAACCATCGGAATAATTGTCACAAGAAAGACAATTAACACCTTTGATAAGATTCGATAGAGGTTTTTCATACTTCAGAATTTTGATTAGAATTTAAGTTATTATTTCTATATTAGTCTAGAGTTGGTTCCTAATTGTACAAATATATTTATTAATATAGTAAAAACAACATGCTTATTGAGGATTTTTTCACCAAAAACTGGTTATAAAGCTGGTTATTGGGTGTAAACCTCTTATTAATAATTATATACCAATAATTTTATCTGTTTCCTAATCTGCAAAAATAAAAAATTATTTCATTTCCAAGATATTTTCATTTGCCTGATAACACATATTTTTACGCCACTTTTCTGGAATAGTTACGTTTTCTCCTGAAAAATATTCAGTTTTGTAAAAATGTCCCATAAAACAATACCAACTGATACTGAAATATTCAGCGAATGCTTGGTTCCGGATTGAGGAATTTCAATGCAGTCTGAAGCCTGGTTAATGACCTCCTGGTCAATTCCATTCACTTCATTACCAAATACTAAAGCAATTTTCTCATTCAATGACGGAATGTAATCCGTAAGCAGGGTTGCATCATTGGTTTGCTCAATAGCAAGAATCCTGTAACCCCTTGTTCTTAATCCGGTAACTGCCTCGGTTGTTGATGGATAATATTTCCATGCTACCGATTCCGTTGCCCCCAATGCTGTTTTATGAATTTCCCGGTGGGGCGGAGTTGCAGTAATTCCGCATAAACAAATGGATTCCAGCCGGAATGCATCGGCCGTCCTGAATATTGAGCCGATATTATGCTGGCTTCGAATATTATCCAGGACAATTACAACAGGATTTTTTGGTGCTGATTTGAATTCATCTACAGAGAGACGGTTCAGCTCGTTCATTGTCAGTTTTCTCATTGGCAGAAAAAAATTACATTTGCAATAGAAAATCAAAAGTAGAATTTCCTTTTTATTTTCGGACGATAATAATGAGATTCAATCAGTCAAATCCTGATATTTTTAACCACTGCAGTGAAAGATAAGCAACGCGAAATCGCCGAGACTCCTTTAATGCGTCAATACAATGCCATCAAGACCAAGTATCCTGATGCATTGTTGCTTTTCAGGGTGGGAGATTTTTATGAAACATTCGGGGATGATGCAATCCGGACCGCCAACATTCTCGGCATCGTCCTGACCCGTCGTGCCAACGGATCCGCAACCTACATTGAACTTGCAGGATTCCCGCATCATGCGCTGGATACATACCTGCCGAAGCTGGTAAAATCGGGATTGAGAGTCGCCATCTGTGACCAGCTGGAGGATCCAAAGCTTACGAAAACCATTGTAAAAAGAGGCGTAACAGAACTGATTACCCCGGGCGTTTCGTACAATGACAAGATCCTGAACCAGAAAGAGAACAATTTTCTTGCCAGCATTCACCTCGATCCAAAAATCACCGGGATTTCATTTCTTGATGTTTCGACAGGGGAATTCTACCTGGCACAAGGCCATCCCGAATACATTGATAAACTGCTGCAGACCTTCCAACCCAACGAGATCGTTGTACAGAAATCGAAACGGCAAAAATTTTGCGAGTTATACGGGAGCAAGTTTTACATAAACACTTTTGATGACTGGGTTTTTACACATGATTTTTCGCAGGAGATCCTGCTCAAGCATTTTCAGACGAGTTCCCTGAAGGGTTTTGGCGTTGAAAACATGGATCCGGCGGTGATTGCAGCTGGTGCGGCCATGCATTACCTCGCCGAAACCCAGCATGATAAAGTAGGCCATATATTAAGGTTATCCCGTATAGAAGAAGATCATTATGTCTGGCTTGACCGCTTTACGATCCGGAACCTTGAACTGCTTCATTCGAACAATGAGAACGCCTCAACACTATTGAGTATTCTCGACCAGACCGTTTCACCGATGGGAGCAAGGCTGATGAAGAGATGGCTGATTCTGCCTTTGAAAAACCGCGCCCCGATTGAAGAAAGACTTGATATAGTTGACCATTTCTGCCAGCAAACGGATCTGCGTGACCTGGTTCGCTCTTCCATACAGAAAATGGGAGATCTCGAACGACTGGTATCAAAGATCAGTGTCGGGAAGATCAGCCCGCGGGAAACATTTCACCTGGCCGGTGTTTTGGATCATATTGAAATAGTTAAGAATGCCTGTGCAGGGTCAGGGAATGAAGGGCTGCAGAAAATAGGAGAGCAATTCAATATCTGCAACATGGTCAGGGAACGGATAAGGAAAGAGATCCACCCCGATCCACCGGCCCTTGCAAGCAAAGGCAATGTAATCCTTGAAGGAGTTTCTCCAGAACTGGATGAGTTGAGAACACTGGCCTACTCAGGAAAAGATTACCTCTTAACAATTCAGCAACGGGAAATTGAACGCACCGGGATTACTTCGCTTAAAGTGGGATATACCAACGTGTTTGGATATTACCTGGAGGTTACGCATGCGCATAAGGAAAAGGTCCCGCCCGAATGGCATCGAAAGCAGACGCTCGTCAATGCTGAACGATATACGACTGAAGAGTTGAAAATTTATGAAGAGAAGATACTGGGAGCCGAGGAGAAGATCCTTGCACTCGAAACCCGGTTATACAATGAACTGATTCTTTTTCTGAGCGATTACATTCGCCCGATACAATTGAATGCATCACTTGTTGCCCGGTTGGACGTGCTGGTTTCTTTTGCGATTTCTGCCGAACGGCACAACTATTCCAGGCCCATACTGAACGACAGCTATGTACTGGACATAAGGGATGGCCGTCATCCTGTCATTGAGCAACAGCTGAAACAAGGAGAGCCTTACATTACCAATGATGTGTTGCTCGACGACAAAGGTCAGCAGGTACTGATCATCACTGGTCCAAATATGTCAGGGAAATCGGCTTTACTCAGGCAAACAGCGTTAATTGTACTGATGGCGCAAATGGGGAGTTTCGTTCCTGCCGGTTCTGCCAACCTTGGGATCACTGATAAGATATTTACCAGGGTTGGGGCATCCGACAATATCTCATCCGGGGAATCAACCTTTATGGTTGAGATGAACGAAACCGCGAGTATCCTGAACAACATCTCCAGCCGGAGCCTGATCCTCCTGGATGAGATCGGCCGCGGAACCAGCACCTATGACGGGATCAGCATAGCATGGGCCATTGCAGAATACATTCATGAGCATCCGATGTTCCGGGCAAAAGTGCTTTTTGCAACACATTACCATGAACTCATCGAGATGGCCAACCTTTTTCCCCGCATCCGGAATTATCATATCTCCGTAAAAGAGATCCAGAACCGGGTGATCTTCCTCCGGAAACTGCAGCCGGGTGGCAGCGAACACAGCTTCGGGATCCATGTTGCCAAGATGGCGGGAATGCCGATCTCTGTCATTGATCGCGCAAACGAACTGCTGAAACAATTGGAGAAATCGCACAATGCCGAAGAACTCGGAAGTTCCAAGGAAGGCGGGAAAGAATCCCGTGGTTCTGCTGCGAAGTCCAAAAGCACGATGATCCGGAATGCCACTTCGGGATACCAGTTGAGTTTTATTCAGCTCAATGACCCGCTGTTGCAACAGATTAAGGAGGACATCCTCAACACGGATATCAACACGTTAACCCCGGTGGAGGCCCTGATGAAACTGAATGAAATTAAAAAAATATTGGGTAAGTAAAAAAAAGTATGGTTTTTTTGAAATAATTGATAAATTTGCAGTCCTGAAATGAAAACGCGAAAGTAGCTCAGCTGGTAGAGCACGACCTTGCCAAGGTCGGGGTCGCGGGTCCGAATCCCGTCTTTCGCTCCAAAACTGAAACCCTCTTTCGAGGGTTTTTTATAATTCAGTCATCCCACACCCACACTTCTATCACACCCACACCCACCCATTTTGCCCAGGTGGTGGAATTGGTAGACACGCAGGACTTAAAATCCTGTGCTCTCACGAGCGTGCGGGTTCAAGTCCCGCCCCGGGTACGAAGACAAATCTAAAGTGCAAAGTGTAATAATTTGCATCTTGCACTTTTCGTTTTAGACTTTACACTTTTTGTCTCAGATTTTCATTTTGCATTTAAACTTGGATCAATCCCATCTTTGCACCTTTGCGGTACATAAAAGGATCTGAGTCCTGAGACTGCCAGTTACCGGCAGTATTCTTTGATTAATATTTTTTAATGAGGATCGTCCTGGCAATATGATACCTGTCGTTCTGTAAAACGACGCTGTACAAGCCGGATGGAACTCAGGTTAAATCTATATAGTAAGATGCGTTTGAATCCCACTGGATATTGTCCTGTTCGTAAACAGAAGCGCCCATGCTGTTGTAAATGTTTATCTTCATTCCTGAATTATCCCGGCCCCGGAAGGTTACATTGAACTTTCCATTATTCGGGATCGGGTAAATGCTGAAACCAGATTCATCCAATATTTTAATCCCTGTCGCGGAGAGGTCAACATTAACTTTGTTTGATGCAGCAGAAGTGCATCCACCCAACGTAACCATCTACCAGTAGCGTCCATTCTGGGTTACTTGTAAATCCTGCTTAATGCCATTTGGAATCATTGCGCCATCGCGAAACCACTGATTTCCTTCAACCGAACTGCTGTGCAGCAGGTCTCCTTCAAGATTCACATTTGGTGTCGGCGGTATCTCATGAACAGCGACTGGGAAGAATGGCGAAACATTTCCCTGTCCGCAAAAATTCTTACCAAAAACCCGCACATATCCCGAAGTTGAACTTGAACTATACGCAACTTTAATGGTGTTCGACTTCTCTCCTGGAATAATCGTGGCACCCGGTGGTACCACCCATGCATATTCCGTTGCATATATGATTGGCGGAGTCGTATAAGTTATCCCTGACTCACCCTGGCAAACCCTCTCCTGCCCGGTTATCGGCTGCGGATCCCCGGGAATCCTGCTCACACTCACTCCAAGAGAACCGGAATAGATAGTTCCGATACCGGATGCATCCATGTATGTTACGGAAACCATGTGACTTCCCGTTGCTTCCCAACTTATGGTGATTTCGTTCGTCCCGTTCCCGGTAGTGATGATGCCATCGGGGACCACTGACCACTGATAGTTCAGCATTCCTCTTTCCGTCTCGTAAACACTTCCTGCAGCACCCTGGCATGCTTCGGACGGTCCGCTGATGATGGCCGCTGATTTTCCTGTCGCATTGGTATGATTATTTGAATTTGCGCGAATGAGGGTTCCGGAAAGACTGATCATGCTTATAAGCGTAAACATGAACAAGTAAACAGTAGATTTGTTTTTTATGGTTTTGGGTGGTTTAGTTAGTGTAGCAAACCTCCAAATGAAAAGAGTGTGCCAGAATGGTCCGTCATTCGGGTCTTGCTTTCTAAACAACATATAATGAAAAACATACATTTATTACTTGATGAAAATTATTTTATGTTGAACCGGACTGAAAAATTTTAGCAAAAATGGTATGATAAAAAACGAACAGTTTTGAGTTTTTTAAACCATGGATATATTATGATGCCCGGGAAAATCCAATGCATCCGTCCTAAAACTAACCTCCCGGTCATTGAAGAGATTGAGTCTTGCGAAACAATCATCTTAATGACCGGGAATGGTCAGCCCCCTCATTTCCCTCCACATTCTGGAATCCCTGGAGTTGTGTAGCTAAGGGATCCTGTGAAGATTCAAATTATTGCCGGCTCTTCTTTGCCGGATTGCTTATGCCTGGATTTTAATCTAATGGTGCCAGTGGCAGAGATGGTGTTACCAGGAGGCTTCGTTTCCTCCGGTTTTCAAACTTCTTACGGGTTTCTGCTTCCTTGCTTTTATCAGAGATGAAGATAATGGTTCGGCCACCATCCAGTACAACCGGATATTTGTCTTTGATTGATCCGGAAGTAAGTTTTGAGAGGGGAACATTTACCTGATGGTTTTTCAGGTTCATTCGGTTGTCGAGAACGTCATTTTTCATAGTTAGTGTAGTTTGAGGGTTAGTTTAATCTAGCAGGTTGAGTCTTCCAATTACCGGGCCATATTAGAAAAAGAGTTATATTATTTGAAAATATTTGAGATAAATAGCTAGAAAAGAGCAGATTAAAATTTTCATTTTTTTTTGTAGTAATAATCCGAGTTACTGCTGTTGAACTATTTCTTTCTGACATCATGAAAAAATCGCACAATTGTGATTTTATAATCAGGGGCATGTGGTATAACACTATAATATTACTATTGTTCAGAATAGGAACATTCGATTGATCCGACACAGGTATATGGACCCTGTACATTTGAAACCTGGTAAAATTCGAGCTTACAGTCGATCCCGGATCCCCTGATCAAACCTCTCAGGTTGTCAGTCTGGAAATCGACAGCCGGCTGTAATAAAGAAGCATGCCATACAGAGGCTCCCCCGACAGTCATGATCACGTAGGATGAACCTTCAGGCATCAGGGTCGTTGTGATTGTGCCTTTCAGGATGATCCTCTTTGCTCCTGTAATATCCTTACACGGAATGATGAATACAGGCGTGTCAGAAGTCACCGAGAAATCAATGGTTTTGCTTGTAATGACAGGAGCATCCTTGGTTGGTGATACTTCCGATTTCTTGCATCCTACAAAACAGATGACCAATAGTAAAAGTCCGATCGTTCTCATGGTTCCGCGTTTTAAGGTTATTATCTAAATCAGTTTCAGAACTGCCTTAACCTGGCCAATCTTCAATAAAATTTTCTCATGAATAATGTGCAGCTATCCGGGTAAAGCAAATCCTGTGCCATCTGCTTTATTTTTTGAAAAAAGCAAAACGGATGATTTATAGAGTTAACAAAATCAGTACTTTGGGAAAGTTATTAAGGTGGGGGAATTTATAAACACTAAAATTGTGGCTTCATTTTATACGGTAAGTATAAATTTTACGCACGGGTGTTCGGATTTTGTACCCGGCGAAGTCCAATATAAATTGAAGCAGACACGAACCTGTCTGCCGCAGGGATTCATTGAGGTAATCAAAACCTCGGAAGGCCCGGGATTGTAGAGTCAGTGTGACTGTAGTCAGGAAAGGTTGCTCCTGTTAATTGGACTGGTCTGCGGCAATTTCGTCAAGAAAACCTTTTACAGCCTTGGTGTTGGGATGTTCTGATCCCAGTGTGTCTGCCAAAATCCTGTAAGCAGAAGCCCACAATTCACGCGCTTTTTCGGTTTCTCCAAAATCCGCATAAAGATTTGCAAGATTGGATTGATGCACCGCAACCTTGGGATGCATCTCGCCATATTTCTGCTTATCGGATTCCATGGTTGATACCAGCAGGTCGCGGGCCTTATCAAATTCACCGAGGTCCGCATAAACATTCGCTAAGTTCGACTGGGCCTGGGAAATGAATGGGTGATCCGGTTCATACAGGACTTTGTGCAGTTGTAGGGTTTTTTCAAACAAGTCGCGGGCGGCCTCATACTCGCCTATGTTATAATAAACATTAGCCAGGTTTGCCTGCGAAAGTGCAACGTATGGATGTTTTTCCCCAAAATTGATCAGGTCCGATTTTAGTGCCTCTTCAAGCAGATCCCGGGCTTTTTCAAAGTCTCCGAGATCAGAATAAACACTGGCAAGGTTGGATTGACACAGTGCCACGTTGGGGTGGTTATCCCCGAAGTTTTCCAGGTTTGATCGCAATGCTTTTTCCCACAAGGACCGTGCTTTTTCATGATCTCCCAATACACCGTAAATGTTGGCCAGGATCGACTGGCTTACTGCCACATTCGGATGCTTTTCTCCCAGGTTAGCCAGGTCGGAAGTAAGTGCTGCTTCCATCAGATCACGGGCTTTCTCATCTTCTCCAAGGGTTCTGTAAATGGATGCGAGATTTGATCGTGCGGCGGAAATTGAAGGATGGTTTTCACCGAAATTGGCAAGGTCCGATGCAAG
>Ga0114951_10003908_pt1 | contig 15001 bp, 4 predicted proteins | sample AM7aDNAmetaG_FD_88677 | JGI IMG/M metagenome (GOLD analysis project Ga0114951, IMG submission 88677) | Freshwater microbial communities from Finland to study Microbial Dark Matter (Phase II) - AM7a DNA metaG | ecosystem: Environmental > Aquatic > Freshwater > Lake | place: Finland: Lake Alinen...
AAAACATTTTGTCCCCCGGCATACCCATAGTTAACAGTGTTTCCTGTTGCAGTTGCAGTAAGGTTAGTCATACCTCCATTCGGGCAGTTTATATTGAGTGTGCCGGTAGAGGCATTTATTAATCCGCCTGTACCGTTGAATGCAGTTGTAATAGTTAGTACCCCGTTATTAGTGATTATGACAGGGGAGTTAATCTGAACGCTGGGAATAGAAAATATTCCTGTAAGCGCCTGACTGTTGGTGATAAATGTATGAATGCCTGAACTGGCAGTATAAGTACCACTGTTTGTTATGCCATTTCCGAAGGTCGGCGTAATGGCTGCACTTTCAATCCAGTTTCCACCGGCATTTATGGTTACCAGACCTGAAAAGGTTTTACCTGGGTTGGTTGCTGAAGAAAAAGCCAGGGTACCCGATGCCCCCCCACCAACAGTAGTTGTACCTGTCACACCCAACGTAAAAGCACTAACATTCAAGGTTGTACCATCGCCAAGATTAAGCATTCCGCCAACAATCAGATTTGCCCCGGTTGTTGTGGTTACGGTTCCATTCAAAGTTAAATTACCACTAATTGTTGTTGTACCTGCCTGCAGATTGACTGTTCCGCTACCACTTAAAGTCAGGTGATAATAATTATTAGAATGCACGGTTTGAGCAGCTCCACTGTAATTAACTGTATTGCCAGTGTTTGTTGCAGTTAGTGTCGTTATTGAAGAAGTCCCGCCCAGATTGAGGGTAGCACCTGTACCTTGTGTCATTCCGCCAATTCCTGAAAGTGCATTACTGACAGTAAGTGTTCCATTATTGGTATAAGTTCCGGTAACTGTAACAGAAGGAATTGAAAGTACCCCGCTGATTGCTTTACCTGAACCACTGAAGGTATGTAATCCTGTACCAGAATTGAATGTTCCAGAATTTGTCAAATTACCGGGAAGAGTCAATGCAGCGTTTGCAGCTGTATTGTTCCACGTTGCACCTGCATTAACTATGACATCACTGTTAAAGGCTTTGGTACCTGCGGCAGATGAAATGGTAAGTGTGCCAGATGTACCTCCACCAACCGTTGTTGTACCGTTAACTGTCAGATCATAACCTGCTGCTGTAAATGTGGTTCCATTCCCAATGACCATGCTATTTCCAATAATTGTCGCAATTCCTGTAGTAACAGATGCCGAACCAGTGAGTGAAAGGTTATAGAAAGTAGTAGTAGAAGAACCGCCTATAGTCTGGGAGGTTCCGCTAAAAGTAACAGTACCTGTATTAGCAGTGAAAGATCCGCCATTGTTTGTCCAGTTGCCACTAACCGCTAAACTATTGGAACCATTTATTGTTAATGCGGCCCCACTGTTAATTGTAATATTACGGCATTGTCCGCCAGCGGCTCCAATAATTGGCTGATATACTGTACCTGACGGAATAACAACATTGGTCGATGTTCCTGGAATATTACCTCCACACCAGTTTGCAGCAAAATTCCAATCAGTACTTGTTGTACCAGTCCAATAACCGGTAGTGCATCCTGTAGTAACTGTTATATAACCAGTGGAAGAAGCAAAATAAGTATTATTTTGGTTGGTAGCGCCAGAACCTGTAGATCCCCATGTTCCCGAAGTCTCGTACTCACCACCCAGCAACAGCTGATTAACTGTGGTGTTTGTACCATCAGCCAAATCGGCTTGTGAAGTTCCGGATATATAAAGTGTTCCGCTAATAGATGCGCTATTTGAAAAAACTTTGATACCTGAACCGGCAAGGGTAAGGTTGTTAAATGCTATCGCAGAGGTTCCGCCTATTGTCTGGGCACCTGATTTATTGAATATTATTGTGTTTCCTGTAATGTATGAGAATATTCCGTTATTTGTCCATGCTCCGCCAATATTATGAGTCAGGCTGGTACCTCCTGCAAACGAGGTGTTTGAGTTTATAGTAAGGTCACCATTAATTGTAAGCGCTCCACCCGCTGTTTTTGTAGTAGCTGAAGCACCTGTACTCAGAATTAAATTCCCATAAGACGGTGTACTTGAAATTGTCTGGGCTAAATTTGCCTGGTAAGCAACCGTACTGGTCGCATTTAATGATATATTACCGACAGTAAAATTAGCAGGAAAAGTAGTAGCGGTAGCAACAGTTGTAGAACCTATATTTAATCTGGATCCTGCACTTAACGTTAAAGTGCCGGAAGCATTTCCGGAAATCTGGAAGCCGCCATCACTGAAAATACTGTTTGAAACCACATCACCTATAGCGAGGGAAGTTACAGTAGTTGCAATACCCTGAATAACCCCGGTTGCATTATTGATTCTAAGTATAGCAAACGTCGTGGATGAACTTCCTCCAATAGTCTGTGCAACTGATCCGTTAAAATTTATGGTGCTTCCGGTATTGGTAAAAGTCCCTCCATTGTTCGTCCAATCCCCTGCAACATTATGAGTAAATGACCCTGCTGTAAATGTTGTACCCGATCCGAGTGTCACATTTCCACCAATGGTGAGGGACACAACTGCAACAGCTGTGGCAGACCCGGAAAAAGTAAGATTGCCGCTGATGGCCGTTGTACCGGTTTGCAAGGTCTTAGCGCTGGTTCCGGAAAGAGTCAGATGGTAATAATTTGTACTTAAAACATTTTGTCCCCCGGCATACCCATAGTTAACAGTGTTTCCTGTTGCAGTTGCAGTAAGGTTAGTCATACCTCCATTCGGGCAGTTTATATTGAGTGTGCCGGTTGAGGCATTTATTAATCTGCCTGTACCGTTGAATGTAGTTGTAATAGTTAGTACCCCGTTATTAGTGAGTATGACAGGGGAGTTAATCTGAACGCTGGGAATAGAAAATATTCCTGTAAGCGCCTGACTGTTGGTGATAAATGTATGAAGGCCCGAACTGGCAGTATAAGTACCACTGTTTGTTATGCCATTTCCAAAGGTTGGCGTTATGGCTGCGCTTTCAGTCCAGTTTGCACCGGCATTTATGGTTACCAGACCTGTAAAGGTTTTACCTGGGTTGGTTGCTGAAGAAAAGGCCAGGATACCCGATGCCCCCCCACCAACAGTAGTTGTGCCAGTCACGCTCAACGTATAGGCGTCTATTGTCAATGTTGTACCATCGCCAACATTCAATGCGCCGCCAATAGTCATATTCGTTGCTGTTGTGGCAGTTACAGTTCCTAGCAAAGTAAGGTTCCCATTGATTGTAGAAACTCCGGTAATTGTCTTGAGTCCGCTGCCGGAAAGTGTCAGGTTATTATAGGTAACTGCAGCAATTGTCTGAGGACCTGAAGCATACCATTCAACAGTCCCCGTTCCTGCAGTGAAAGTTCCTGCTGAGCCACTAACATTTCCGCCGATTTTCAAAAGGCTTGATCCCCCGTTCAAAGTTCCGTTGGTCCGTGTCCAGTTACCGGTAAATGTATGTGCCAGCCCTGATCCAAGGTTGATTGTTCCGCCACTTCCATTTAAAGTTAATGCACCGCCATTTACATTTCCCTGAAAAGTAGCAGTACCTCCAGTCTTTGTCATTGAAACAGTTCCGGTTGTTGTGAAACCGTCAATGCTTTGCGTAGCCATTGTGCCGGCGATGGTAATTGCAGATGCATTGGCCGTAAATGTGCCTCCGTTATTGTTAAAATCACCCCCAAGTGTCAGTCCGTAATTGCTTGCGCTTGTATTAAGTGTAGCTCCGCTGTTAATGCTCAGAGGAACAGAAGTATTAAAAGTCTTGGCCTCATTAAAAGTTATCGGTCCTGTACCGGCAATAATAACCCCGCCTGTTGCAGCAAAAGGTGTTATCCACTCCACCCCTGCATTACGAGAAATAGTTGTATTGTATTGAAGTGTTGCAGCTGAGCCATAGGTTGGGGCAACAGAAGCAGTAGCCGATCCTTCCATGGAGAGGACACCATTGACAGTTGCCCCTGTTGTTGTTTTAATGCCGGATCCTGATAGGGTCAGGTTACTGTAATTTTCGACCAGTACCGTTTGTGCACCTGAAGCATTATAATTTACGGTAGAGCCTGTATATATTGTTACTACTGGTGTATTTGAAAAGGCTCCACCGAAATTCATTGTACCTGCACCTGTAAAAGTAAGCTCACAACCTGTTGTATTAGTAGTAACGCCCCCTGTCACTGTAAGGCTGCCGGTTGATATAGTAATTTCATCATTATGCGTTACAGATGTCCCACTCATAGAAATGGAATCGCAGGACAGGCTTCCTGAGCCTATATCAATCGTAAAACTGTGGTTAGGCGATGGCCGAGGCATGCTCACCTGATTAGTGACCGTCAGGGAGTTTGAACCTGAAATAGTTATCTGGCTGCTGTTATTGCTACTATTTGCAAAAGTAAGAGACTGGCATGATGCCGCGATGTTCACCGTAACAGTTATACCGGCATTAATAGTAACATCATCGGCAGAAGTTGGAACAGCCTGACCACCCCACGTTGCCGTTGCATTCCAGTTACCAGTTACTGATGCTATCCGGCTAGCAGCAATGCTATTACCTGTCCAAATCATTAAAAACAACAAAGTACATACAATGTATAACATCGCCGGCACATGTGTTTTAACGAATATGGCTTTAATATTCTTTGCGATATTTTCCTTTGTTAATTGCTTATACAAAATCAAAATATATAAAATACAAAATCAATTTCAAACTGCGATGAGATTATTTTCCGTATTTATCATGTTTCCAATTATCTGTCTGCAAATTTACGCAAAAAAATAAGTAAAGTTACATATAGATAAAAATATATATAAGGCCCTTATATAAACTCATCATTATCATATATTTATTTTATGATAATGGGAAAACTTTTCAACCTGAATTAGCTTAAAATTAAATGAGCAATGGTTTCTCAACCAAAAATCAGTATAAAAATCGATGTCGGGACAAGAATTGCCCTCCCCGATGTCCAAAAACTTGTTTTCAGGCTGGAATTTATCCTAAATTTATTTCAACAATCTTATGTTTGATAGCATAAAGTATCATATTGATGGTGTTTTTAGAGTGAGTTTTCTCAAGAATATGTGCTTTATGTATTTCCACAGTCCGCGGACTTATGAATAATTTTAATCCAATTTCATCATTCGAAAGACCTTCGCAGATATATTTCAATATCTCCATTTCTCTTTTCGAAAGATCATTAACAAATTTACTTACACTCTTTGCCTTATCATCACTTTTAAAGATAATTCGTCTTAATAATTCCTGCGAGAAATAACTTCCATTCTGGCAAATTTCTACCAAAGCCATTTCCAGTTCAGAGCTGCTGGATTCTTTCAGTATAAACCCTTTCACTCCTGCTTCAATCATCTTATAATAGGATGTTTCATCTCCGTACGAAGAGAGAACCAGCATATGAACATCAGGATATTTGTTGCTGATGATTTGCGCAGCCTGATGGCCGTCCATCACAGGCATTGAAATATCGAGCAATATAATATCGGGCAACTTAATTGCGAGTTTTTCAATTAATTCCAAACCATTTGCAGCTTCTGCAATAATCTCATATTTGCCGGAAGCCTGAAGGAGTTCTTTAAGACCTTCTCTGAAAATCCTGTGATCATCAGCAATGATAATATTAATCATAATTATTTAAATTTATGGTTGCATTAAATGAGAATCCTTGTCCATAATCACTTGTAAACCTGTGCGTAGCATCCAAAGCTTTCATACGGTTAATGATGTTGTACAAACCACTGCCTTTGCTTGATTTAAGCATCGAAGCCACATCAAAGCCATGGCCATTATCAGAATACCTGATATTCAAAACATTCTCTGTTTTCAACAAAATAATACTTATACGGGTTGCCTCAGCGTGCTTGACCGTATTATGCACTAATTCGGTTATCACCCTGTAAACACCCGTTTCTATAGCATTACCATATCTACCGGTAAAATTCGATTCAAAATTCATTTCAATATCAATCCCTTTTATTCTATTAAGAAAATCATTAATAGCAGGGTTAAGTCCATGATTTGAAAGAATATGCGGGCTGAGATTATGTGATAATTCCTTTAGCATGATAATCGATTCGTCAATAATAGCATTTATTTCACCAATAACCCTATAAACAGTTTCAATATTATTTCTTTTTTCAATTGATTTGAGGAAAAGCTTTATAGAAGAAAGCATTGGTCCAAGTCCATCGTGAAGTTCCTGTGCAAACATCGCTCTTTGATTTTCTTCACTGTCAATAATAGCGTTGGTAATAATTTTATCAAAATGCTTTTCCTGTGTAATGTTTTTAAAAGTTGTATAAGTACGCTTCAGACTGCCTTCAGGACCATCCGCATATACGCCTTCAAACAAAGCATTAATTATTTCTCCAGATTTAGATACAAAATCAAACTCTATATTATGAAGTATCCCTTTGGCCTTCATATTTAGAAAAATATCATCGTACCTTTCTTTGGATTTTTCAGTAAGAAAATTTGGAAAAGTTTTCCTAATCACCTCTTCTTTTTCGTAGCCCAATGTCTTCAGCCATGCAGGGTTTACATCAATAATGACGGTATTCTCGTCGACCGATTGGTAAGGCACAGGTGATTTCTCATATAATGTTCTGAATTTCAATTCACTATCGATAATTGTTCGTTCTGCTAGCTTCTGTTCAGTAACATCCTTGATGACGCATAGGACAGAATCCACCTGACCATTATTATTAAACTCAGGCACTGCGTTGGCTGACAAATAAATACATTTATTGCCGGCAGCTGGTATTTCGAAATCAAAAGTTTCGGATTTACCTGTAAAAAATACCTGTTCCAGAACATTGTTCCATTTTCCCACATTTACTTCCGGCATTCCAACTTCATCCATCCTTTTCCCGATAAACTCTGACGGATCAATACCCGAAATCGATTCAATTGTTGAGTTAATGAACAGGTGTTTTAAATCTTTATCAAAACGGGCAATAATTACCGGAAGGTTCTCCATCAGACTTCGGTACATCTCTTCATTTTCCCGCAAAGTGTTCTCCATCATTCGTCTCTGAGTAATATCCGTATTGGTACCTTCAAAATACAGAATTTTACCATCTTTATCTCTGATAGTCCTTGCATTGACCAGTGTCCAAAGAATCGTGCCGTCAGCCCTTTTTAACTGAGTTTCAAAGTCTTTGACCACATTCTCATTTTCGAGCATGAATAATATCTTTTTACGGTCAGCCGGATTTGCATAAATTTCATTGCTAAGGTCCGATATTTTCTCTGTAAGCTCCTCAGGCGAATTGAATCCAAGCATTTTTGCTAAAGAAGGATTAGCGCTTATGTATTTTCCTGCAGGAGTCGATTGGTAAATACCTTCCGCCACATTTTCAAATATCGTTTTGTACTTTTCTTCGCTTTGGCGAAGTGACATTTCCGCTTGTTTACGATCTGTTATATTGCGTGTAACTCCCTGTATACCTACCACATTTCCATCTGAATCTCGCATAAAAGAGGCTCTGAATTCCATCCAGATGACAGATCCGTCAATGTTATAATGCTCAACTTCGATGGTACGGAATCTATTCTTATCGGCTTTTCTGTTTTTCTCATTTTCCAGTTCTTCAATAATAATTGACATGAACCTGTTCATGGTACCCGGAGGAAAGCGTTCTTCAAAAGTTCTCGTCATCGCTGTTTCATAAGTTTCTCCTATCAGCTTTTTATAGGAAGGACTGATGAAGGTTACATTCATGTTGAGGTCGCAGTTCCAAACCACATCAGAAATTTCTTCCGTGACCCTGCGGTATCTCGCTTCGCTTTCCAACAGGGAATATTCGGCCCTCTTGCGCTCAGTGATATCCTCGACCCTGCCAACAAGCCTGATTATATTTCCTTCAACATCTAAAATATTTTCAGCAAGGATATGTATATGGCGTAATTCTCCGTCATTTCTGATTATCCTGCATTCATAGTCGTATGCATATTTTCCGGGTAATGGGTTAAAATACGCTGAAACTAGTTTTGCTCTATCATCCGGATGAACAATGTTTTCAATAAAAAAGAGAAAATTGTTTGTTTTTTTTGCTTCATCACCAGCACCAAGAATCCTGCTCATATTGTCAGACCACACATTTTTATCCGTTGAATAATCGTAAACCCAATTCCCCGTATTTCCAACTCGTTCTGCTTCAGCAAGGTTGTGCTCGCTTATTCTTAATTTTTGTTCAGCCTGTTTAATCTCAGTGATGTCATGAACAATGGTAAACCGATATTTTTTATTTTGTATTTCAATGATTTCTGCTGAAAGGAGGACATGTTTAATGTCACCGTTTTTAGCTCTTAAATCGGCTTCAATGTTATATGTATTACCTTTTGTGTCAGATTTTCGTAATATTGAATCTCTTTCATTTTCTGATAAAATATTTAATTCCGTAGCTGATTTCCCGATTACTTCATCATGATCAAACCCAAGCAGGGAATAAAATGCCTCATTTACTTCCAGATAATTTTGATTTTCCAGATCACTTAAACCACAAGCAGATGGGTTAATATAAAATAATTTTGAAAATTTTTCTTCAGATAACCTGATTTTTGAAACATCCTTGGAAACTCCAAAAATAGCAGGTTTCCCATCCCAAATTCCATAAGAAACTTTTGTTTCAACCGGGAACCTGACACCTGACTTTGAAATCAACGGGACTGGACAGAAATCTGCTTTTCCATTTAACATTTCATTAACAATTCTGCCGGCTTCTTCGCGGCGGTCAGGCGGATGGATTACAAGAACAGATAGCCCGAATAATTCTTCTTTTGTATAACCAAGCCGTTGAATAACGGTGTCATTAATGTGAATGATATTCCCTTCATTGTCAAGCACAAACAGAAAGTCATCTATGGTATTAAAAAATGTCTCATAATTAATGCGGGTTTGTATTACCAGTTCTTCTGCCAGTTTTCGATCCGTTATATCCGAACTCACACCTTTCAGCCCAACCAGATCGGCTCCTTTAAAAACAGGAACTACTTTAGTCTGAAGCCATTTCGTGATTCCATCCTGCACGACGAAACGCATTTCTGTTATGATCGTTTCATTTTCAGAAAACATTTCATCAAAGAACTTTATTTTATTCCTGTCGTCAGGATGAACTTTACTGTGAAAAAGTTCATATGTCGGTTCAATACTATACGGTTCATAGCCAAAAAATCTATAAAAGTTTTTTGACCATATGAGTTTTTTATCATGAAAATTATATTCCCAATTGCCCATTTTTGCAATTTCCTGTGCATTGTCCAGTTGCATCTCACTATCCCGTAACAACTCTTCTGATCTTTTGCGAGCACTGATATCATTGATACTCGAAAGAATAATCTGCTCACCATTAATATTGATAAGCTGTTCTGAAAACAAACATGTAATGATGTTCCCGTTTTTTATCCGGAAATGTATTTCTTCACTTAACACATTCTTCCCGTTAACCAGATCTGAGATTATCCGCTTACGGTCATTTATATCTTCCCATAGCTCTAACCCGACAGATGAACCGGTTATTGCCTCTTCTTTTGAGTAACCTGTGATCTTTGTAAATGCGTCATTCACTTCAATAAAACCAGCATCTTTCAGACGAGTGATTGTAATGGCATAGGGAGAAGTCATGAAAGCCTTGGAATACTTTTCCTGGCTTTTATGAAGATCTTCCTGTATTCTTTTCCTTTTGGTAATATCTTTGGCTAAACAAACAATCCCCGTCGGTTTGCCGTTTTTATCCCTGATAAAGGAGGGAGTGAGTTCCGCCCATATTGTATTGCCATTTTTATGAAATAATTCAACTTCAAGGTTAAAAACACTACCGGCAGAAAGATTTCCTGAAGCTTCCAACTTTACAATATTTTCAAACAGGTTTGTTATTTTCTGAAGGGATTCCGCAGGAAACACCTCTTCTAACTTTTGTGCCATCGCTTCCTGAACAGTAAAACCGCGCAATTTTGTCACGGAAGGGCTTACATATTCTGTTCTCAGGTTTAAATCAAGCACGACAATATTATCACTTGTATTCTCTGCTATCATTCTGAACATCTCCCTTGCACTGACCAGCTCCAATTCCGCCTTTCTACGCTCAATTGAATACAGTATTGTTTTTTCCAGAAGAACTGTACTCAGAGTATTCTTCGCTATATAGTCCTGAGCACCTTCTTTAATAAGTTTTACAGATAATTCCTCATCATTGTACCCGCTTACCAGGACCAATGGTGTACTTCCACAACGGCCCAGTATAGAGGTAAATGTCCGGTAGCCTGTACTGTCAGGTAAAGAAAGATCAAGAAGAATAATATCAAAGACATTTTTATCAATGAGCTCACAGCTTTCTTTTAAAGTTCCGGCAGTGTGCAGCTGGTAAGTAAACTGATGAGCCTCATCCAGATACTCCCTGATTAACCTGATATCCTGAGGGTTATCTTCGATAATAAGAATAGAAATGGAATTCATTTTGCTGTTTAATATTTGCTATCTTCTTTGTAATGACCGCTATCTGCCTAATATTTATTGCCCGGTAATTTTACTATAGTAAACCAAAAATCCTCAATAGCCTGAACTACCTCAATAAATTTATTCAAATCAAGAGGCTTGGTAATAAAGCAGTTGGCATGAAGGTTATATGTTTTCAAGATATCCTCTTCCGATTTTGAAATCGTTAATATCACGACCGGGATCCGTTTCAGGTCAGTATCCTCTTTGATCTGGGCAAGCACTTCCCGTCCGTCTTTTTTGGGTAGGTTAAGGTCGAGAATAATCAGATCGGGGCGCTCGGCCTTTTCAAATCCATTTCTTTTAAACAGATAATCGAGTGCATCCACACCATCGCTTACAACGTTGATGATATTCTGCACTTTGCTTTCTTTCAGAGCTTCACGGGCCAGGCGTACATCGCCCGGATCGTCTTCAACTAAAAGAATGTTAATTTGTTTCATGTTTTCCATAATTATTATCTTGATATTTATTTATTGTGAATTTAAAAGTTGTGCCCAAGTCAGTTGCTGATTCAAACCATATTTTCCCGCCATGTTTTTCAACTATCTTTTTACAAATCGGCAATCCGATACCAGTTCCGGAATATTTTTCCCTGGAATGTAAGCGTTGAAAAATAATGAACACCCTGTCATGATACTGCATATCGATTCCTATACCGTTATCCCTGAAAGAAAATTCGTAGACATCGTCCTTCGTTTCGCAACTGATATGAATGATGGGAATTTCTGTTTTTTTTCTGAATTTTATCCCGTTTTCAACAAGGTTTTGAAAAAGCTGGAGCAACTCTGAATCATTTCCATATACCGTTGGCAAATCTTCATTGGTAATGATGGTATTACTGGAAGATATCAGATGCTGAAGGTTTGAAACAACGTGCCCGAGAACCTCATGGGTATCTACTAATCTAAAGCTGGCATCATGAATGCTTATCCGTGAAAAATCAAGCAGGTCGTTAATAAGCTTCTGCATCCGGTTTGCACCATCAACAGCAAAATGGATGAAGTCCTGCGCATCCTGATCCAATTTATTTTTATATCTTCTTTCAAGCAACTGGGTATAGCTTGAAATCATCCGCAGAGGCTCCTGCAGGTCATGTGATGCCACATAGGCAAATTGCTCCAGGTCCTTATTTGAACGTTCTAATTTATCAATAGTTAATGTTAATGCTTCTGTCCGGTCAAATACTAATTTCTCTAGTTCCCGGTAATGTCTTCTGACTTCCTCCAGAGTGATATCCAGAACATCCTGCTCAGAAACGTTTTTATCATCCAGGGTAAGTTTTAATTTTAATAACTCTCTTGCTTTCATCGTAAACCTTCTGATTGGAATTGTGATGCTCTTTTCGATAAAAATGACAATAACAAAACCCAATACTGCAATCAATAGAATCAATCCGATAATAACGGTCATGCTCCATTTTTCTCTTTGTTGTACACCGGCAATCAGTTCATTTGCTTTATTTATTGCATATGTTTTAATCGGCCGGTTATTTTCAATAAGTTCTGAAACCTTTACTGAAGCATCTGTCGCTAATTTGACTGAGGCGTCTCTATAAGCTCCCTTCATATCCATTTCAATGATCCGGTTATTTAAAGCATTCAGTTCGGTAAAACTCTTTTTTGCTTTTACTACTAATCGTCTGTCTCCCAAAAAATAAAGCGCAATGGTGTCGTAATTCCGGCCAATCGCCATTTCATTGTTGTGTATTCTTGCAATGTATTTCTCATTTTCATTATGGTCTTCTTCAAAAATGATTCTGTTGATCAGTGCGTGCGTCTTGTTAATATCTGAATTTATTTCGCTGATCGCATTACTCACAACAAATGGATGTTCAAATAAAATTTCCGCATCTGAAGCAATTTTTCTGATCTGAAAAACAGAAACTATGATAATAATGCATATTAATACAAACAAGATCAGATATCCGTACCTGATACGTCTTCTGAAAGAAAGCCTGTTTATATAATCATTCAACATCTTCTGATTATTTATTGATCTTCAATTAATTGCTCACTATTAGTCAAGCGAAAACACTTTAAATAAAAAAAATATATCCTAATAAAAATCAAAGCTATCATTATTTAAAATAGCTATTCGTGTAATGTTTTACACCGAATTTCAAGTTCAACATACTTTCAAACTTTTCTGAATTCACTCATTACTTTAATTGTATATAAAGATATACACTATTCATTGAATTGAGATACGTATTTTAACGTAAATCAGCTAACTAATTATTGGCTGGAATTTACAGTTTTTTACCTAACTTTATTGCAGGACAAACTTTATGTTATTAATTTTGAATATTTTGCCGCATAAAATATTTGAGAAAAATACTTAAGGATGAAAAGGCAGCATGTGACTAACCACATAACAGTTGATTATTTAATTCCTTTTTGTTCCAGTAATTTCATTATCTCAATCATTTTAGCCAGAAGCTTTTGATTCTCAGATTCGAGTTTTTCAATTTTCTGCTTTTGTACTGATATGGTATTTTGCTGTTCCTGAATTGCTTTCACCATGGGTGCAAGCAGATCGGTCGGACGGATACTGATAAGGTCTTCTGATGTTTTCCCGGTATTTACCAACGTGTTATTCTCACCAACGAGTTCAAGAAGGTCCTGCGCAACGAAGCCCCAATTGGTACGCTGATCTTTCGGGTTTATAAGCTGATATTTAACAGGGCGGAGTTTCATGATCAAATTCAATCCCTGGTCAATATCTTCGATATTCTTTTTTATTCTTTTATCCGAAGGGAAGCTCCATGCAACCTGGCCCTCGATTACAGTAACAGCATTATTTCCGATCCTCACTTTATCACTCACGCCGACAAAAGCGCCATTCCCGATGGCTGTAACATTGGTCAGAGAATTATTGGCATCAGTGCCATAACCTACGAACGTATTATTAGTCCCATTCAAATTGGTATACCCTGCCCTAAACCCAACAGCTGTATTATCTGAGCCTATTGTTGTTCCGGTCAGAGCTTCAGTACCTAAAGCGGTATTTGAATTTCCTGTACTATTATTATTCAATGCACCCGGTCCGATGGATGTATTTGATGCACCTGTAGTATTGCTGTAGAGTGAGTTGGTTCCATATGCAGCATTATAATTCCCCGATGTATTGAGGGCCATTGACATATATCCCATTGCTGTGTTATTTTGGCCTGTATTGTTTGCAGCAGTCGTACTACCTCTTAATGATAGATATCCGACTGCTGTGTTGCCTGTTATCTGACCTGTTGTTCTGTCATCGGCAAATTTCATGGCCTGATATCCAACTGCTGTGCTCGTATAGTTTGCCACATTTGAATACAGGGCTTCACTCCCTAAAGCCACATTATAATAACCGGTGGTGTTCCTGTACTGACTCTGATATCCGATAGCTGCATTACTGTATCCTGAAGTATTCGAAAAAAGCGAAGATGCTCCATTGGCAGTATTTGAATTCCCTGAGCTATTAGAAAAAAGTGCGCTCAGACCGTAAGCTGCATTTTGACTACCTGAAGTATTTGATGCAAGAGATTGATAACCACTTGCTGTATTGGAATTCCCGGCTAAATTTGAAAATAAAGACATATAGCCATTTGCTGTGTTGTAATACCCCTTTGTATTTGAAGTCATTGACTGATATCCTGTTGCAGTATTATAACTCGATTCGTTAGCGGCGCTGGCAGTCATCGAAAAATTACCGGCATATACCCCGATAAAGGTATTGTAACCATCTGCTCCAGCCGGCCTGAAATCATGAATAAAAGGGGCGATTCCTTTATAAATTACACCTGTTGCAGAACTTGTGGTCGGAGGCATCTGCATAGCCTGTGTGATCTCAAGTTGCTGATTTGGTGTCGCTGTACCTAATCCGACATTGCCATTTCCCAAGATTCTCATGCGTTCAACCAATCCGCTTGTACCGTCATGCAGATTGAAATACAGATCACTCTTACCTGATGTATTTATTAATTTGGCTATAATCTCAATCCCATTGTTCGACGTGTTATTGGTTGAATTTATTATACGCAGGCCCGTTTCAAGTCCTGCAATCAGCGTATCTCTGCGTATAGTAAATAAAGTAAGTTTAGTTGCTGCGGAACTACCTCCAACGATATCAACCTGGTTGTTTGGAGGATCACCTGATCTGTCAATACCCAGCATGATCTTGCCATTGCTTTTAATACGGGCCCGTTCAATATTATTTGATTTAATGACCAGATCTGCTGAGTTGATCGTTCCCAGGAAATTGTTTGTGGCAGAAATACCATTGTTTCCGGTTGTTTTCCATGAGGAATCGAGAGGTGAAATCGAGCTTCTGACTATTCGTCCCGTTGCATCCACATAAAGGTTAGGATAATTTGCTGATGTCCCGTTATAGGCCCCAATACAGTAAAGGTAATTAATACTGTCATTACCCAGTCGAATCTCATTATCATTTTGTGCCTGTGAATTGTATCCAATGGCTGTTGCATTATTCAGGGCTGATCCTGATACGTTCGAATTATATCCCAGACCGGTATTTCTTGTTCCGGTAGCATTCGTATTT
>Ga0114951_10003910_pt1 | contig 14984 bp, 13 predicted proteins | sample AM7aDNAmetaG_FD_88677 | JGI IMG/M metagenome (GOLD analysis project Ga0114951, IMG submission 88677) | Freshwater microbial communities from Finland to study Microbial Dark Matter (Phase II) - AM7a DNA metaG | ecosystem: Environmental > Aquatic > Freshwater > Lake | place: Finland: Lake Alinen...
AATCGTACAGGGACTTACCAATTCTCATAAACCAGTGGGCAAATGTAGTACGATGGGAAATGAGGACACGTTTTTTTCTAAGAACCACCGAATTTTTGTGGCAAGAGGGACATACAGCACATGCGACTGAGCAGGAAGCTATAGAAGAAACAAAGAAAATGCTTGATGTTTATACTTATTTTGCAGAGAATTTTATGGCTATACCTGTTATAAAAGGTATCAAGTCTCCAAACGAAAGATTTGCTGGTGCTGTAGAAACCTATTGTATTGAAGCTCTGATGCAAGATGGTAAAGCATTACAGGCAGGAACTTCGCATTTCTTAGGGCAGAATTTCGCTAAGGCTTTTGACGTTAAGTTTGCCAATAAAACAGGCACTCTTGAATATGTTTGGGCAACATCGTGGGGTGTATCTACGCGTTTAATAGGTGCTTTAATCATGGTTCATTCAGATGATAAGGGGTTGGTTTTGCCCCCTAAACTTGCGCCTATACAGGTTGTTATCATTCCAATTTATAAGAATGAAGAACAATTGAATGAAATTAAGACTAAAGTATTACAAATTAAAAAAGCTCTTGAAAGCAGGGGTATAATAGTAAAATTTGATGATGACGAGACCCAGAAACCAGGTTGGAAATTTGCCGAATATGAGCTAAAAGGTGTTCCTGTACGCTTAGCAATTGGGATGAGAGACATAGAACAAGACACAATAGAAGTTTTCAGAAGAGATACCCTTGAAAAAACAATCTATCAGCAGAAAGATATTGATATAAAGATTGAACATTTATTAGAACAGATTCAGAAAAATTTATATCATAAAGCAGCTACATTTACTGATGATAATACAAGGACAGCAAATACCTGGGAAGAATTTAATGAAATACTTGAAAATAAAGGAGGATTTATTCTAGCACATTGGGATGGTACAGCAGAAACAGAGCAAACAATTAAAGAACTAACTAAAGCTACTATAAGATGCATTCCGTTATCAAATAAATTTGTTGAGCAGGGACAATGTATTTATACAGGAAAGCCTTCGAAACAAAGGGTAATTTTTGCAAGGGCTTATTAAGAATGGAAGGATGGAAGGATGGAAGGATTGAAGGATGGAAGGATGGAAAGATGGAAGGATGGAAGGATGGAAGGATGGAAGGATGGAAGGATGGAAAGATGGAAAGATGGAAAGATGGAGAAATGGGAAGAAGGAATTATAGGAATCAACTAAATTTCAGTTTTCTGCACATCTATTAATTCAATTATAAAGCAAAAAGATAATTTTCAGAACTATCTAAAATTATACCCTAACCCCCATTCAATATAGTCAGCTACAAAATGGTGTGATTTTAATGAAAGGTTAATAAATAAGTTTTTGTTAATTTTTCTTTTAAACCCAACTCTATTATAAATATTGCCATCTGAGTTTTCTTTAGCATATAAATATCGTCCCATATAGAAAGTAAAATTGGTTTTACCAAACAAGAATTCATGTCCAGCACTCATACCCAATCTTAACAAAGAAATCATATTAGTTCCATTATTTATTCGGTTTACAAGTTCATAGTTTGCAAAAGAATAAAAAGCATCTACATTCAGATTAATAATACGTTTTAAAGAAGGTTGAAAATTAAAACCCAATGATAAAGAGAATGCCGGATATTTGATGTTATAAGCATAATATATTTCTTTTAAACCAGCAGCAGTCATTAGACTAAGAAAATACTTTTTATCTACTTCTGGTATATTCTGATTATATTTTTTTTCAATAGATGATTTTGCAGGGTTAAATCTTATGCCCATTGAAACTGAAGGAAGATTAATTCCCGGATTAGGCATTTTTAATGCGCCATTAGAAAAATGTTGTAAATGTATGCCTTCATTTACAGAAAAGGAATTATTGATTCTTTGTTCAAACTCAAAACCAAGATTTATACATATATTAATATTTGTTGAAATAACAATATTTTTATAATTAATATCTTTATCGAACTTTTTAGTTAAGAATGCTAAGCCACTACCAAATTTAAAGGCAAGTTGAAAATTACTTTGTTTTATTATAGGCAGTTGTATAAATGGATATAAAGCGTAAGCTTTGCCCAATATTTTAGATCCGCCGAAGTTATTGTATTGAAATGTAGCCCCACAAGTAGGATAATTATAAAGTTGGTGCCAATATTTTTCTCCATTTGTTTTTTTTGAGCAAGAAATTTCATAGAATAAAAAATGACTTTCGGAAAGGAAAGACATGTACTTATGATGGGGAAGAATATATGAATAGTTGCCTTTAAAATCAACAGCTACATTATTAAGGTTAAGAGAATCAGTATGGCAATTTTGAGAAAAGGCCAATGAAGGAAACCGGATTAAAAACAACAAAATGAAACTATTAATTGTTTTCTTCATAATATCTTAAAAGAATGTGCTGCTTTAAATAATATTCATACAAAACTATTGTTTTTATTAAGTAGATTTGCAAAGAAACTCAAAATAAGTTTTCCCAATAATAAATAATTTCAAGTAAATTATATTGAAAATTGGGTCATAAAGGAAAGGAACGACACTATGGAACAAAAACAAGAATCATTTAACAGTTTGCTTAGTATTATGGACGAATTAAGAGCAAAATGTCCATGGGATAAAAAGCAAACGTTTGAATCGATAAGGCATCTGACCATTGAAGAGACCTATGAACTATCAGAAGCTATAATTGAAAAAAAATATGATGATATAAGACAAGAGTTGGGAGACTTATTATTGCATATTGTTTTTTATTCGAAAATTGCATCTGAGTTGAAATTATTTGATATTGAAGATGTTATTAAAGGAATCAATGCAAAATTAGTGAATCGGCATCCTCATATTTATAGTAATGTTATTGCTGAAAATGCTGATCAGGTAAAAAGCAATTGGGAAAATATTAAGATGAAAGAAGGTAAAAAGTCTGTTCTTTCGGGAGTTCCTAAGTCATTACCCGCATTAGTTAAGGCTTACCGTATTCAAGAAAAGGTAAGAGGGATAGGGTTTGATTGGGAGGAGTCGCATCAGGTTTGGGACAAGGTTTTAGAAGAGTTAAATGAATTAAACGAAGAGGTAAAAGAAGGAAGGCCTATTGAAAAAATAGAAAATGAATTTGGGGATGTGTTGTTCTCGCTGATTAATTATGCCCGATTTATTGGTGTTAATCCAGAAGATGCACTAGAAAAAACAAATCAAAAATTCAGCAAACGATTTATGTATTTAGAGAATAAAGCTAATGAAATAGGTAAAAAACTTAAAGATATGAGTTTAAGTGAGATGGATGTTTTTTGGGAAGAAGCTAAAAAAAATGAAAATAAATAATATTTTTGTTGAGAAATTTCGTTATTATTTCTCTCTCTCGCAAAGTCGCAAAGAACACAAAGAATATGTCTCGCAAAGTCACAAAGAACGCTAAGAATATGTCTCGCAAAGACGCAAAGAACGCAAAGAATTGAAATTTAATCATTTATAAATTATCAACAAACTATAAATAATAATGTTAACAATAACTAATTAAATAACTAAACTTTTTTTAAACTATGAAAAGGCATTTTATTAAATTACAAATTATTGTTTTATTTATAACAATAATAGGATTAGAAGCTAAATCGCAAGAATTGCTTACTATTTTGCCAGTAAATAAAAACACGAATAAAGTTGAATATTCTGAAGTAGTTAAAGTAGAAGGAACAGCAAAAGAATTATACACAAGAAATCTTACATGGATTAATTCATTTTTCAAGAATGCAAGTGCAGTAACAAAAGTAAGAGATGAGAACAATGGTTTAATATCGGGCACCTACAGATTGCGTCTTATGAACAAACTTGCAGATAGTACTGATGCACCAGCCGGACTTGTTCAGTATGATTTTAAATTTGAGTTTAAAGATGGCAGGTATAAATATACAATTGATGGTTTTGCTTCACAAGAAGTGTCAAAACAACCCATTGAAAAATGGTTAAATCCAAAAGACCCTTCATATAATTCAAATACAGTATCTTATCTTAAACAGATAGACAAGTATATAAAGGATTTAATAACAGGATTAAAGAAGGGGATGCAGCCTAAGGTAGTAGTTAAAGATGAGTGGTAGAGTTTAACCAGAATGTCCGACTTTTTCGTTATACTTGTCAAAAAAATCTTCATTTACTTTGAGTAGAATCCGATTTTTTTAACCTCGCAAGTCTCGAATTCGAACATTCTGATTCAACCTCTAATACCGGCGTGAAATATATGTTAACCTAATAAATAGCTTTACTATATTAATTTCAGTCGGCATTATACCAGAAGTTTTAGGACTAATAGTCATAACACTTTGATATAACTTTATATACGAATTTCTTAGTTTATAGAGCGGGAATAAAATCAAGTTTTATAAAATAAATCTTAGTGCTTGTGGGCTAATCTGCCCTTGTATCCAATTCCAATCTGTATTTATTAAAGGGGAAGTATTATTTGAAATTAAGAATGAATGAGGGGCTATTTGCACTATACAAGGAAACGCATCGTCTCCGGCACTGGGAAGGTCGAGGAAATGTTCTATGCTTTGTGTTTGTGTCCCGAAACATAAAAATCCATTTTTTATCCTGATAAATGCAATAAAAAAAGAGAGGGTAGAATATTGAACAGTCTATTACGAAATCCTTACTGCTTCAGACCCATCATTAAAATGGAAATCATCAGGGTTTACATTTTTAATAAGGACTAATCCAGGGGTTTTATTCTTACATAAAGAACCGAAAGAATTATCGATTTTCATGTATTGAGCGCCATTAAGGGTTGCCATTTTAAGCAAATCATGTGTACTTACATTAAATTTTTTTTGCAGCGTTAACAATTCACTTAAAATATTTAATGAGCTATTTGATGCCAGGCTATCAGAACCAATTGTTAACTTGCATTTATTATTTATCATCAGGTTAACATCGGGCAATTTATTTTCAATAAAAAGATTAGAATTAGGGCATAAGCACCACCATATATTTTTCAGATTTCTGCAAGCAAATTCAACATCTTTCTGATGAGCATATATATTATGAACTAAAAGTATGTTTGATGTTTTTTGCAAAATATTGTAATATGTTTCAAGAGGTGTTTTCCCAGAAGGTTTAAAAGAAGATATATCTACATTAAAAGATTTCAATCTTTCAGGAATAGTACCTTTTTTGTTAAGGAAATAATCTTTCTCCTCCTGTCCTTCCAAATGATGAAATGAGAGGATATCGCTATGTTCTTGAGAATGGGCAACGATATTTTCGAGAAGCTCCCTGGAAACTGCATACAAACTGTGCAAGGTTAAAGAAGTTTTATTTTGCGGTACATTCAGCTCAAAATCATTTAATTTCTCAACTCCTTTTTGAAATATTATATCAGCATATTCAGGGTCAGAGCCAATAAGTTCAATAAAATTGTGATAATAAATTTTACTTTGTGATTTTGCCTCTAAAGTATCTGTTGTATTTAAAATGTCAGCGACTGCAACAATCCCCTGATTGCACATTATCTCATCCATTTCCTTAATATACTGAAAGATTAATTCATGTCGAGAACTTTTCTTTAATTTTTGTATTTGAATAACGAAGCTATGCAGTCCTGAATTTTTATCAATTTTACTTTTCAAGTATGACAATTCGAGATGACAATGGGTGTTTATAAAACCAGGGCAGATAATACCACTAAAATGTTGAATATCAGTAACGTTATAATCAATTTTAGCAGGGTCAATAACATCACTGATAACACCTTTTTCAGAAAAGATTAAAATTCCATTGGGAATAGGATTACTTGAAATTGGGAAAAGGCAATCTGATTGAATTTTACGCATAACAGTTTTGATTATTATTCAACCCCTTCAGGGTTGGTTTATTTCTCATCTTTATTACCATCGGTTGCACCGATGGTTATTGATATTTTTCCCCTTTGGGGAAATAGAGCAAGTGCCTTCTTTTAATCACTTTAGGGTTAATTCTCCGCAGCTCTGCTGCGAAAGAAAAATATTTTTCCTCAATACCTCGTCAGCTCTGCTGCGAGGTTCTTTATTAATCCGAATGAAAACAAATAATAATAAAAACCTATTTAAATAACCTGAGAACATCGTTAATATTTGCAAATAAAACCAATCCCAATAAGATTATCAGACCTGTATATTGAGCATATTCCAAAAACTTCTCATTAGGTTTTCTGCGTGTAATTATTTCATAAAAGATAAAAATCACATGACCGCCATCTAATGCAGGAATTGGGAGTATATTCATAAATGCCAAAATGATAGATAGAAAGGCAGTGATAGACCAAAAATGTACCCAATCCCATTGGGGGGAGAAGATTTTTCCAATAGAAATAAAACCGCCCAAATTATCGGAAACTTTAACTTCTTTAGAAGTAAAAAGTAGTTTAAACTGTTTTATATAATCAACAGTTGTTTTGTAAGTTTTTTTGGTACCTGCAGGTATAGCCTGAAAGAAAGAATATTCTTTCTGTTTAAAATCGAGGAAATTGGTTGGATCTTTAACAGCAACTCCAATAAGCGCTGTTTGCGGGACTTTTAAAGGAATTTTAACTTCTTTTTCTTTGCGAATTACAGTAATAGTAATTTCATCGTTGCGATGCTTTTGCAACTCCTCTTTAAACTCATCATAAAATAGTGTTGACTTATCATTTATGGCAATTATTCTGTCTCCTTTGAGCATTCCCGCATCTTTGGCCGCTGAAGTTGGGGCAAAATCCTCAATAACAAAAGGGAATCGATAATCAATAAAAGACAAATTTTTAGTTTTAAGTAAATTGCTAATAAATCCTTCTGGAATGGCAATATTTAATTTAGCAGAATCTCTTTGAACCTGAAGAGTCTTTGATTCGTTGAAGACTACTTCGAGGGGGATATCCTTAAAATTTTCAATATATTTATTATCGACGGTTAATATTTTATCGCCATTACGTAGTCCTATATTATAAGCTAATGAATCGACCACTACACCATACTTAACATTCTTTGTAGGTAAATATGTTTCACCTATAAAAAAGAGGAGTAAAATATAGATACCAATAGCCAGTAAAATATTCATAAAAACGCCTGCCACCATAACAATCAGTCGTTGCCAGGCAGGTTTTGTTCTAAATTCCCAAGGTTGGGGAGGTTGTTTCATCTGTTCTTTATCCATAGATTCATCAATCATTCCGGCAATCTTCACATAACCCCCTAGAGGTACCCATCCAATACCATATTCTGTATCTTTGTATTTGAATTTAAAAAGAGAAAACCAAGGATCGAAGAAAAGATAAAATTTTTCTACACGAATTTTAAATAGTCTTGCTGTAAAAAAATGACCGCATTCGTGAATAATGATTAATACTGATAAGCTTAGAAAAAACTGAGTTACTTTTATTAGGATATCCATCGTAAATATTTCTGTAATTAATGAATTAAATTTTGTGCAAAGTTAATAGTTTCTGTATGAGTTTCGACAAGATTGTTATAGTCTGGTTTTAAAATAAAAGATATGTTGTTCATACATTTTTCGATAATTTCCGGAATTTGCATAAAGCCGATACTGTCTTTCAAAAAGGCACTTACGGCAACTTCGTTAGCAGCGTTAAGAATACAAGGCATATTGCCACCTTTTTCCAAAGCCAGATAAGCTAATGAAAGGCATCTGAACACTTCAGTATCCGGTTTTTCGAAAGACAACGAAGGGTAATCTGTAAAATTAAAGCGAGGGAAATCAGTTTTTATTCTGTGGGGATATGACAAAGCATAGACAATGGGTAGTTTCATGTCGGGCAAGCCCATCTGAGCCTTAATAGAGCCATCACAAAACTGTATCATTGAGTGAATGATAGATTGGGGATGAACAATTACATCTATCTGGCTGGGCTTCAAATCAAAAAGCCATCTGGCTTCAATAACTTCCAGGCCTTTGTTCATCAGTGTAGCCGAGTCAATTGTGATTTTGTTGCCCATAGACCAGTTGGGGTGTTTAAGAGCTTGTTCTTTTTTTACATTTGAAAGAAACTCTGTACTTCTACCTCTGAAAGGACCTCCTGAAGCAGTAAGAAATATTTTTTCAACAGGATTATTGTATTCACCAACAAGACATTGAAAGATGGCAGAATGTTCTGAATCGACAGGATAAATATTAACATTATTAGCCAAAGCCTCTTCAACTATAATCTGTCCTGCAACAACGAGTGTTTCTTTATTTGCAAGTGCAATATTTTTTTTGGCTTTAATTGCGTTTATAGCAGGTTTAAGTCCCGCATAACCTACTAATGCCAGCAATACAATATCGACATGACCATATTCAACTATCTGATTTACAGCATCTCTACCGGCAAAAATTTTAATATCAGTATTATTTAATGCATCATTAACTTTAGGATAAAGTGTTTCATTAGCAATAACAACAGCGTTAGGTTTGAATTCGAGAGCTTGTTCGATAAGCAGGTCTGCATTGTTTTGTGCTGTCAGGATTTCAGCAGTAAAAATGTCTTTATTAGCTCTGATAACATCTAAAGCTTGCGTGCCAATAGAGCCTGTAGAACCAATAATTGCGATATGTTTTTTCAAATTATAAGAATATTTAAAAAATAATATAATCTCTTGGATTAACAGGGATGCCATTAAACCAAAGTTCAAAGTGCAGATGAATACCTGAAGAAAGCATACCTGTTTCACCAATAATGGCAATTACTTCGCCGGCTTTAACATAATCGCCCTCCTTTTTCAATAAAACGGAATTATGTTTATAAACGGATACAAGGTTATTTGTATGTTGAATTGTAATTGAATAGCCTGTTTCAAGTGTCCAGGAAGATAGAATAACAGTACCATCAAGTGTAGCTTTTACAGCTTCGTTGCGTTGGGCAACCACATCAACACCGTAATGTCCCTGGGCAGGGTTAAAGTTGTTAGTAACAGTACCATTTAAAGGTGTAAAAAAGAAGAAATTTTTAATAGAAGCTGAAGAAGTAGCATAATTTGAATTATTGGTATTGTTATCATACTTAACAAGGTCGTATCCCGGCTGGCTCTCAATTTCAGCTCTCAAAATTGAATCCTGACGAGAGCGTTTGTAATTAATTTCCTTAGGGACTTCAACAGTTTTGGGCATTACATTACTTTCATCAGCAATCTCTTCACCTTTAAGAAGTGTTCTGATATTATTGACATAAATAGTTTTTAAGCTAAGTGTCTTTTCAAGAGAATCGGCTTTGTGGACTAATTTATTAATTTCTTTAGCTGAGTCGAAGTTGCCATAACCAGGAATATATTCTTTAAGAGGTGTAAAAGCTATAATGTAAGTGGTTGCAAATACCAGTAAGATGCAAAGAGTTCCAACAACAATAAAAACGTTTAATCTGGATAAGCGGATTGAAACAGCTTCTTCGAAAGTCTGGTCATTATAGATGACCAAACGATATTTATTTTTAATTTTTTCGAAGAATGTAGTTTTCTTTTTTTCCATAACATTTTATAGAACTGCAAATATCGTAATATTATTATTCTAAAAAAAATCTTATCCTTTAAAATGTTTCAGTGAAAATAATTTTCATTTTTTCTTTTTATTACAAAAATATTACTATCTTTGCACTTCATTTTTTAAAAATAAAATCATAAAATCATATTACAATGTATCTAACAACAGAAGTTAAGAAGAATTTTTTTAAAGAATTTGGCAAATCAGAGTTTGACACAGGTTCTGCAGAAGGACAAATTGCCATGTTTACCTATCGCATAAAACATTTAACAGGACATTTAAAAAACAATAAAAAAGATAAAGCTACTGAAAAAGCTTTAATAGCTCTTGTAAGCAAAAGAAGAAAACAACTAGAATATTTAAAAGACATAGAAATAGAAAGATACAGAAGTATTATCAAAACACTTGGTATCAGAAAGTAAGACCATAAAAAAGGCAATTCAAAACAAATTGCCTTTTTTTATACTTCGACTTTGCTCAATTTATTCCTCAACGAGGCAAGGTATGAACGAAAACTTAATAACCATACAATTTTAATGAGCAAATAAATAAAACAAATGAAAATGCAATTTATACCCACTCAGTATAAATAAAAAAACTTATAAAAAAGACAATTATGACAAATAATATAATTACAAAAGAGATTAAACTCGATGATGGCAGAGTCATTACTATAGAAACAGGTCGCCTGGCAAAACAAGCCAACGGTTCAGTTGTAGTAAAAATGGGTGATACCATGCTATTGGCAACAGCTGTAACACGTAAAGAAGCATCTGAGAATGTTGATTTTCTACCTTTATCAGTTGACTATCAGGAAAAATATGCCTCTGCAGGTCGTTTTCCAGGAGGATTTTTTAAAAGAGAAGCCCGTCCATCAGAATATGAAATTCTTGTTTCGCGATATGTTGACAGAGCTTTGCGTCCATTATTCCCTGATGATTATCATGCAGAGACCCAAATACTTATAACATTATTTTCTGCCGAGAAAAATGTTATGCCCGATGCACTTGCTTGTCTGGCAGCATCAGCAGCTCTTAGCATATCTGATATACCCTTTAATGGCCCTGTTTCAGAAGTACGTGTTGCACGAGTAAATGGACAGTTCGTTATTAATCCTTCCATTTCAGAAATTGCAGGAGCAGATATCGAAATGGTTGTTGCAGGTTCATTAGATAACATCGTTATGGTTGAGGGCGAAATGAAAGAAGTGCAGGAAACAGATATGATTGAAGCAATAAAAGCTGCTCACAATGCAATCAAAATACAGTGCCAGGCTCAAATTGAACTAATGAGTGAAGTAGAAAAAGCACAGCACAAAATTCAATATTGCCACGAAAACAACGACACCGAGCTAGAAAATAAAATAAATGAATATTGCTTCGACAAGCTTTATATGTTTGCAAAAAGCGGTACAGCAGATAAACATATCCGTGTTGAATCAATAGATAAAATTAAACAGGAATTTATTGCAACGCTTACCGAAGAAGAGGCTAAAGAAAAGAATGTTTTAATAAACAGATATTTTCACAATACAGAGAAAAAAGCCGTAAGAAAAGCTATATTAAACGATAGTATAAGACTTGATGGCAGGAAATTAGATGAAATACGCCCGATATGGTGTATTGCTAATTATTTACCATCTGCTCATGGTTCAGCAGTTTTTACACGTGGCGAAACACAGTCGCTTACTACAGTAACTTTAGGCACAAAACTCGACGAACAGATACTTGATGGCGCAGTAATAGAAGGGAAAAGTAAGTTTATTTTACATTACAACTTCCCTCCTTTTTGTACTGGCGAAGTAAAAATGATGAGAGGTACAAGCCGCAGAGAAATCGGACATGGAAATCTTGCGCTGAGAGCGTTAAAACCGGTTCTCCCAAATACAGACGAAAATCCCTATACAATACGTATTGTTTCAGATATTTTAGAATCGAATGGTTCATCATCAATGGCAACAGTATGTGCCGGCACAATGGCTCTTATGGATGCCGGTGTTAAAATAACTAAACCTGTTTCTGGTATAGCCATGGGATTAATTTCCGACAGTGAAACAAAAAAATATGCCGTTTTATCTGATATTCTTGGTGATGAAGACCACTTAGGTGATATGGATTTCAAAGTAACCGGTACACGTGATGGTATAACGGCTTGTCAGATGGATATTAAAATTGATGGCCTTTCTTTTGAGATCCTTTCTAATGCTTTGAACCAAGCTAAACAAGGAAGATTATTTATATTAAGTAAAATCGAAGAAGTTATAAAAGAACCCAGAGCTGACTATAAACCATTTGTGCCTCGCCTTGTTAAGATGACAGTTCCTAAAGAATTTATTGGTGCTATAATAGGTCCCGGAGGTAAGATTATTCAAGAAATGCAGCGTGAATTCGCTTGTACAATTACTATTGAAGAAATTGGTGATTACGGAATAGTAGATATATTCTCAGAAAACAAAGAATCTATTGACGGTGTTATGGCTAAGATTAAAGGTATTATTGCTATTCCTGAAATAGGTGAAATTTATAAAGGGAAAGTTAAAAACATAACTACCTTTGGTATGTTTGTAGAAATATTACCAGGCAAAGAAGGGTTATTACACATTTCTGAAATAGATTGGCAACGGTTTGAAAAAACTGAGGATGCAGGCTTTCATGTAGGCGATGAGTTGGAAGTTAAATTAATTGACTTTGACAAGAAAACCGGAAAGCTTAAACTATCCAGAAAGGTTCTTATACCAAGACCTCCTAAGAGTTAATATTAATCACTGTATTTTATATTATAAAGTCAAAGAGCTTCTTTTAGATATGCAATGAATCTCATTACGCATATAAAAATAAGCTGTTAAATAAAATATCCGTATAAGCATTTTACAGCATTATATTTTTTATTAGTATGTTTGTATTTTAATAAATATAAAGAACTAATCTATCATTAATAATGAACGATATAAAGAGACCAAATAAAATAACTACCCATGTTCTGCAAGAGATGAAAAACAGGGGTGAGAAAATAGCTATGCTTACAGCATACGATTATTCTACAGCCCGTATTTTAGATGAAACAGGCATAGATGTTATACTTGTTGGTGATTCTGCTTCTAATGTCATGGCAGGTCATAAAACCACGCTACCTATAACACTCAATGAAATGATTTACCATGCATCTTCAGTTATGCGTGCAGTTAACAGAGCCCTTGTAGTTGTTGACCTTCCTTTCGGCAGTTATCAGGGCGACTCAAAAGAAGCACTCTATTCAGCTATCAGAATAATGAAAGAATCTGGCGCTAACGCTGTAAAGCTTGAAGGTGGCAAACAAGTTCTTGAATCTGTTGAACGTATTCTCTCTGCCGGCATTCCTGTTATGGGACATTTGGGTTTGACACCACAATCTATTAATAAATTTGGGACTTACCTTGTCAGAGCTACTGAAGAAGAAGAAGCCAGACAACTATTGGAAGATGCATATTTGCTTGATAATGCCGGTTGCTTTGGAATTGTTCTTGAGAAAATTCCGGCTAAATTGGCAGCCCAGGTTACAAAAAAAATAAGAATCCCAACTATAGGCATAGGCGCAGGACAACATTGCAGTGGTCAGGTATTGGTATTGCACGATATGCTTGGCATTTCACAGGATTTTTCACCACGTTTTCTCAGAAGATATCACAACCTGTATGAAGAAATAAAAAATTCTGTTAATAATTACATTGATGATGTAAAAAAAGGTGAATTTCCAAATCAGCATGAACAATATTAGACTGATTAATTCATTAACTTGTATATAAATACGATTTTTAATAAACAATAGAACATTAGAACATTTGAATTATGAATTTTTTATTTCACTATTCTAAATTCGTTTGTTCGATTGATCGTTTGTTCTTTATCTAAACTTTTAAAATAATAACGGTAAATATGCCTCTCGACACCTCGAAAATTTTATATGAGGACAACCACCTGATTATTATAAATAAAAAATCAGGAGAAATAGTTCAGGGAGATAAAACCGGAGACACTCCCCTTTTAGATGAAGTAAAAAATTATATTAAAGTTAAATACAACAAGCCGGGAGATGTTTTTCTTGGACTTATTCATAGGTTAGACAGGCCTGTTAGTGGCATCGTGATGTTTGCTAAAACATCAAAAGCACTCGCAAGGATGAATGAACTTTTTAAAGAAAGACACATCATTAAAAAATATTGGGCTGTTACCAAAAATAAACCACCTGATAATGAGGGTATTCTGACGCATTTTCTTATTAAGGACAGTGCAAAGAACAAATCAACTGCCTATGAAGTTGAGAAAAAAGGGACTTCTAAAGCAGTTCTGGAATATAAATTAATTGCCAGTTCTGACTCTTTTAATCTGCTTGAAATTAATTTACATACTGGAAGGCATCATCAGATAAGGGCTCAGCTATCAACAATAAATTGTACCATCAAGGGTGATGTAAAATATGGTTATCAACGAGCCAACGAAAATGGGTCTATTAATCTGCACGCTGTTTATATATGCTTTACACATCCCGTTAATAAAGAGAAAATTGAGATAATAGCCCCACTACCTGATGAAAAAACATGGAAGTTGTTTTCTCATATCAAGTACACATAAATGCCAAAACATTAAAAGTGCATTTCGACACCAATAAGGTTGTAAAAGGATTTATTTTGTGCTTACAACTGATTTTAATTCAATAGTAAAACCAAGTTGCATCTTAATAATCAGTGGATTAATATTATCGTCGAGTATCCATAATTGATGACCTGATTGAGTTTCTGCATATAACACATTGACTTCTTTATCTGTGCCGTCAACATTAATTTTTAATTTTTCGTTGCTTTTGAACTTAATAGTTTCCGGATTTCCATCAAATTTAACATCAACAGGTTTTTGATCTTTTATATTTTTATAAATAAGGCGGCTTAACCAGACTGTTGTTTGATCATCCATAATTAAAGAAGACCCATTTGAAAAATCATCAACAATATTTGTGGCATTATCTAAAGCATTTTTGTTAATAATTACACTGCCTGATATACTAGCCGGTTCAGTCATATTCCATTTAAATGATATTTTTTCATCAATTTTAAGGTCACTGACAATAAAATCGTATGCACTATTGTCGCTCACTAAATGATAAGTAAGCTTTGTACCACCTTTAAGCCAGCTGTTTGGCCCTTCATTAACCGGTGAAAAATTAAAGAAAAATAATCCCGTTAAAACAGATAAAATAGTAATTAAAAAAATCTTTTTCATAATAAAAAATTTTAATGGTTTTTGCAAAAATATAAAAATAAACATTAATGTCCGATTAATATTTCTACTATTTCAATTTGTACAATATTTCGGTGCTCTGCACCTATTTTTCTCAGTTTAAGTTTTTTTTTACAAATATTCTGGGACGCCTGCCTACCGGACAGCTACCGTGTACCCACAAATATTAGTATTTTTGTAGTATGAATAAAGAGAAAAATATAATTGAATTTTTTCCAAACTAT
>Ga0114951_10003911_pt1 | contig 14980 bp, 15 predicted proteins | sample AM7aDNAmetaG_FD_88677 | JGI IMG/M metagenome (GOLD analysis project Ga0114951, IMG submission 88677) | Freshwater microbial communities from Finland to study Microbial Dark Matter (Phase II) - AM7a DNA metaG | ecosystem: Environmental > Aquatic > Freshwater > Lake | place: Finland: Lake Alinen...
CACCTCCGCCGCCACCGGCAGAGTTGGTGTTGATCATGTAATAGAGGCCGCCGATGTTGGTGAAGATGCAGCCGGACTGTTGGTAGACGTGGAAGCGTTGGGTCGTGGATCCGCTGACGCCGATCAATTGATTGTAGACGGCGGCGTGCGCGGCGCCGATCAGGAAGATGAACGACGGAATGAGCCATGCGTAACGTTTCATTGGATTCTCCTGCGGGCGATGGGCGTGAGCACGGCGTAGGAAGCGCCGGCGTTGGTGGCGGTGACGGCCTTGGCCTGGAGGTAGGAGCCTGCCGCAACGACAAGGCCGGTACCGGCGCCGCCGTTGCCGTCGCCGGTGACGGTGATGTAGGCATAGGCGCCTCCGCCGGCGAGGGTGTACTGCTGTGATTTGACGACGCCGTCCACGACGAGCTGGAAGATCATGTCGGTGGCGGGGGCGTCTCCTTCGATGGCTATCTCCACGAACTCGATAATGCGGTCGTAGTTGGGGCGTTTCGATTTGCCGCGGACCATGCCGTCGAGGATGGCGCCGGGGAACAGGACGGGGACGGCCTCGTAGTTCATGTCGGCCTGTTTTGCCGTGTTTGCCAGGATGACAGTGTCGGCGGTCATCCGGCTCGTGCCGGCGGCGTAGGTTTCGGTTCCGTCGCGCAGTTGGCTCATGAGAGGCTCGCTTCGAGTTCGGCGGCGCGGAGGGCGCGCAGCCCGTTCAAGGTTGGATAGACGCTGACGTTGACCGCGACAGCCAGCGCGCCGTTGTCGGCGACGTTGTCGGCAGAGGCGTAAACGGCGGCGACCTGTTCGCGGCAGGTCAACGTATCGCCCGCGGCTGGCGTGTAACGGAGACCGCCGCCGAACAACGCGACCGTGCTTCCGTCGATGGAGGCAATGCGGGCTGACCGTTCGATGCCATCGGCGCTGGTGACGCCGACGCGGTAGCCTGGCGCGAGGCCGGTGGCGTCGGCCACATCGAACTGCGTGGCGGTGGGCGCGCCGGCGAGCGTGGTCGTGGTGATGGCGTGTTTGACAGCGGCGGTGATGGTGCGTTTGAGCGAGCCGCCGACACGGATCTCGACGTCGCAGGAATCAACCTCGGTCGCGGCGTCGGCATCGTAGCACGCGCCGTTGCCGCGTGTGCGGACAATCCACGAGAGAATGAGGTCGGCGGAATAAACGGCGTTGGTGCCGGAGTTGTTGGCGAGCAAATTGATCGCGGGCAACGGACGCGAGGCGCGGTTGGTGATGTTGACGGTGATCGCGGTGATGGCGCTGAGTTCGGGCGAGGTCCGCGCGCCGTAGGGGACGGCCTTGAGGTAGAGCGTCGAGCCGTTGGTCCAACCGGGCAGCGCGGCGACTGAATACTTTGGCGCGATCCGGAACAGGAAGACGGGCGCACCGGCCGCGAACGCCGAGGCGACGGTGTCGGAGAGCGGGCCGAATAGACCGGTGATTCGGTACCGGCCGGGCGCAACAAGGAAAATCTCGCGTGCGGAAAAAACAGCCGCATCGAGGCCGGTGCCGACGACGACGAGCATGTTGAGCGCGAACCAATTCGTGTCGGAGAGGGAGCTGAAGGCGGCGAGGTCCTGGTAGCTGCTGGCGATGTCGAGCGCGGCCTTGCGATCCATCGCGTAGCGCGGCCACGTGGCGGAGATGAGAGTGCCGCCGGCATGGAACGGCGCGGACGCGAGGACGGTGTCGTAGTCGATGTTGTCGAGCGAACCGTATAGCGTGAACCCGGCCGCGTCGTCGGAGACGCGCGCGGCGAACAGGCAGATTCTCTTGGCGGCGCCGGAGATGTCAAAGGGAAGCTCGACTCCGTTCTCGACAGTGAGTAGCGGGTAGGACGCGGGAGCGCCGCCCGCCTGGCCACCGGCAACGTAGATTCCGGCCGGTTGCGCGACGTAGGCGGCGACGACGGGCAGGTTGCTGAAGACGTCGTCCACGATGGTGAGCTTGATCTCGTCGGTGTTGGAGTCCTCGACCTTGACGACGCGCCAGGAGGAGGTTGCGGCGAGGCCGCCTGCGGGCGAGTTGCACGAGATCACATCACCGGCCTCGATGTGCGCGGCGGCGCGGCTGGCGGTGACGGTCTGGGGCAGGAGCGCGCGCCGGTAGAAGGCGAGTTTGCGCGCTCCGATCATGCGGGCCTGAGCCTCCTCGGTGCAACGCGTGAGGACGATGTCGATGACCTTGTCGTCGCGCACTGCCGAGCCGGCAGCGTACAGCGGGATGGTGTTGTCACGGTCGCGCCGTGTGCGGTCGAGGAATTTGATGTTGGCCTGAGTGGGCTGTTCCCACCACACGGACGGGCAACGCTCGACGCCGATGATGTCGTCGGCAGCCAGCGACACGTCCACGGCGCGGTCGCGAAGCAGGACCGGTTTAAACTGGCCGTTGGCGATGATTAAAGCGGCATCAATGTCCCCTAAAATGTCTTCCAAAGAGGTTTTAAGATCGCCCGTTGAGGTGACGCAATCGGAGAGGCCGGTCTCGACGATGCCGGCGGCGGCGGCGAACGCGGCGGCATCGAGCCACGCGGCGGGCATGGCGACGCCGCGGGCGGTATCGGTGAGCAGCTCGTAGGCGCGGTAGATCGGGTTCGCGCCGACGCCGATGGCTGTGCCGGCCGTGGCGCCGGGTGACGCGGACGGATACCGGCGCAGGAAGATCTCCAACGGCGGCAGACTGTCGGACGAGCCAAGCTGGAAATCATCGAACACGGCGTAGCAGAATCCGCGGAAGCTGGGAAACGTCGCGATGAAGGCCGCGACGACGGCGTCCTGGTTTTGCGTCTCGCCGCCCCAGTAGAGGCGGATGTTGCCGAGCGAGGTCGAGAGCACGGTGTAACCGTCCGCGTTGGCGGAGGCGCGTGTGACGTAGCCGGACCAGATCAACGAGGTGTTTTGGTAGATCGCGTTGATGGCGTCCACCGGGCCGATGCAGAGGCCAAGGGCGAACGTCCGGTAATAGGTCTGCGAACTGCCGGCGGAAGCGGAGCCGCCGAATCCCTTGCCGCCGCCACCGCCGCCGGATTCGACGACGCGCGAGCCGGTCCATGCGAGGATAGTGCCGCTGGTCTTGAACTCGCCGTAGAGATCGGGCCACGGCTGGCCGATGACATTGGAGGAGAGCGGCGCGGCGTTGAGCGCGATGCTGCGACTGTTGCCCCGGTTCCGGTTCATCGAGGAGAGAAGATAGGAGGCTGCGGTGAGCGCGCCGACGACGAGAATCGGAATCATGGCGCCACCTCCACGGGCCGGAATGCGGCGACGAATTTCGAGAGGAGATGTTTCTGGTCGAGCGGTTCCTCGACCCAGCCGCGCGCGCCGAGATGCGCGAACATCGCGGGCGGCATTCGCGTGACGATGCCGGCGTGGCCCGCGCCGTTACCTGTCCGGAATAACAGTATGTCGCCAGCATGGAAAGCGTCTTTCGATTCCTCAAAATATCCGCTCGCTGCAATCGCGGCCTGCAACTCGCTGATCTCTGGGCCGTGGATGGCGTCGAACTTCCGGTACTCGCGGAGCTGGTAATCGGCGGGGATGTGGCCGCACGCTTTGAGGATATGAACCCAGCAAAGACAATCGCCCGCAACGCCTGGCGCCGGCGTATTTGGCTGCGCGCCGCAGTGCATCCATCGAGTGCCGTTCCAGCGTGACACCTCGCTCGCGAGTTTCGCGAGCCGTTCCGGTGTATTAAAGAATGCGTTCATGGTTATTCAAACGCTGGATTCTTGACCGGCATGTCTGGCGCGCCGCCGAAGTTTTCGAGGTTGCCGAGCGGGCCGCTTCCCCAAAACACGTTGAACCGGAAATCCGTCATCGTGTTCGGGATCCCGATGATGGCCGTGTAGCCGTTGCCGGAAGATGGTTGCTGGCTGATCGCCACGCCGGCGCCGGCAACGTTCTCGACGCTCAATGTGTTGGCTGCAACCGGCAACGGCGGCGCGAGCGCGAATGGCACGTCGGACGGCACGTAAGTCGAGCCGTTGATCTCGACGTGGACGTCGGGACCCGGCGAGGACGGCGCTGTCGCTGACACGGTGATCGCGCCGCCGACGATGGTGATCGCGCCGCCATTCGGCATCACGACGACGAAATCAATCTCGCCCGCGTTCGGGTTGGCGTTGCCGCCACCGGCGGGCCGGTGTTTCGAGATGCAGGTTTCGCGCGAGCGGTCGCAGCCGCCGTAAGCGTTGACGGTGAGGCCGAGAATCGGCAGCGGCGGGCGCGGCGCGACGAGCAGATCGCCGTAGTCAACATAGTCGCTGGTGATCTTGCGCGAACTAAGGACATCGAGCGCGAATCCGAACGTGAGACCACTGACAGGATCAACGGCGCTGTACTCGATGAGGCCGTTGGCGAACCAGCCATCGGGCTTGGCCGCCCACGCGGTCGCGCGGACCAGATCGTTGTTGACCGCTGCGACCGTGCCGGCGACGAGCACGGAGGATTTGTCGGCGCCGCAGTTCAACACTGCCTTGCCGGTGGCGAACAATTTTTTCGTGCAATAGAGCGAGAACGTCGGCACCGGAACCTTGCGCGAAAACACGTCGTGGAAGGATGCCCACTCGGTGGTGAGTTTCTTGCCGTTCGTGTCCGCGACGAACTTGGTGGCCTTGAGGAACCCGACATAGCGGATCTGCGAGACGGGCACGCCGTCCACGAGCGCGATGGCATCGCCGTTGCGGTGGACCTTGTAGATGACGAGGCCGAACCGGAGCGGCCACTTGCCGTCGCAGTAATTGGCGAACGGATCGAGCGTGTCATCGATCATCAGGTTGATCGTGCGCACGTCGAGGCCGCCATCCTGGATGGCGGCGAGCGCATCGGATTCCGGCGGGATCGCCGCGGGCGTGTAGCTCCGGGACTGGACGCCGTCGCCGGCATAATCGCAGGCATCGGTGAAGTTGACCGCGCCCTGGAACCCGGACGAATAACACCAACTGCCCCAGCCGTTCGGCAGCGTGACCATGCCGTCGCGCAGCGCGAAGAAATGAAACAGCCAGCCGATCTGGCGCGCGCGAGAGATCTCGGCGGCCATCGCGTTGGCGCTGATCGTCCTCACGCGGATTCCTCCATGAGATAGGTGCCGCGGTTGATACGTCCGTTGAACGTGCCGCCGGTGGCGAGCGCCTCGGTGTATTCCTTCTCGGCCTCGTCGAAGGCGAGCGTCGCCGTCGCGACGAGCGGGCTGACGTAGTTAAGCACGAGATCGTCGGTGCCGAACCGGACCAGCTTCAGCGGCGCAATCGCGCAGTGCGGCGCGACGATGGCGGTGCCGAGCGCCGCGTCAATCGTGATCCGGTTGTGTTGCGCGTCGAGGCCGGTGACGCGGCGGAACCAGACGCGGTAGCCGTCGCTGATGGAGATCGTGACGTTGCGGCTGCCACCGGAGTTGTAGAGCGCGGCGAACGCAGCGTAGTCGTTGATGGTGATGGTGGTGTCGCTCACGCCGATGTTCGCGGCAATCGTCGTGACGCGCGAGTGGATTGGCATCCAGAACCGCTGCCAGCGACCGCGCCGATCCAGGAAGAACCGGACCAGCGCCGCCGCGGAGGCGCGGTTCAATGTCATCACGTCCATCGTGCCGGCAAGACGGGCGTAGTCGCGCGTGGCGGCCCACGATTCGCGGTTGATACCGGCTGCGGAGAGTTTCGCTCCGATGTCGAGCGTTTGTGTTGGCGACGTGGACCAGTTCGGGACAAGCGGGAAGATCGGAGCGCCGCGATATGTTGGCGCGGTGTACGCGAGCGCCGAGTCCGTCATTGCGGCGGGATCCTCGACGGCGGTGACCGGCAACGACACGACGCGGGGCGCGGCGAGCGTTGCTTGTGGCGGGGCGGTGAACCGGCCGCGGACGAGCGGCATCACACAAGCGCCCGCGGCGAACGCGGCGGCGAGTCCGCTCGTGAGCGTGATCTGATTGCCCGCGACGGACTCGATGGTGGCGGCCTCGATCTGCATCGTACCGGCGTTGAGGTCCCACGACGCAAGAATCACTTCGGTGCGGAGATCGAGGTTGGCGGTGTCTGTGACGGCGAGAGTGGTGTCGCCGATGCCGGCCGCCACAGTAAGCGCGCAGAGGTCGGACCAGAGCGGCGAGCCGAATACGGTGATACCGGCAGGCTGCGCCTCAACCCACGCGAGCCATTGGCGGAGGATTGACTCGAACGCGAGCGCGTTGAACTCGACGGTGCGCCTCGCGAACGCGCGGGCACTGTCGCGCCAGGCGGCGCCGGATAAACCTTCGCGCCCGGTCGTCTGGAATGCCCACGTCACCTTGACCGGGTCGGCCCAGTTCGCGACGAGCGGCAGGATGGCGAGGTTCGCGATCATCCCATGCCTCGTGACCGCGCATCGAGGCTGCGCGCAATTTGCGGGACGCGCGCGTCAATCATCCCGTTGATCATCGAGCGCCCTTCCGTCGTGTTGTAGTAGGCTTGCATCGCCTCGTGGCCGACGAATGCCAGTGTGTGCACATGGACCTGCGGCGCGGGCGCAGCGGCTCCATGTGCGGCGCCGCCGTCAAAGTTGCCGGCATTGATGGACGGCGCGGAGAATGTCCGGTTGGCGGTCTTATCGTGAATCGCGGCAAGGTCGAGCGAGACCGGGATCGAGCGGCCATCCGGCAGCGGGACGTAAGCTTCCGGAGTCGATCCTTCGCCGAACATGGCCATCTGTGGCTGGCTGGCAATGCCGCCTCCGGCGTACCGCCGCAACGGCACCGGACCGTCGCCGGTCATCACGCCGCCGCTTTCCATCTTCATGAACGAAAGCAGCCCGCCGCCGCCACTGGCCGTGCCGAACAGCGCCCGCATAATCATCGCCTGCAAAATCGCCTGGGCGATGCTCGACAACAGATTAGAGAAAAACTGCGTGGCGGCCCGACCGGCGTCCTTCCATTTCTCCGGATGCGTGGCCAGTTCGGAGCCGAACGAAACGGAATCGTTTATGCCTTTGAGGAACTCATCGTGCGTTACCTCACCCCAACCCTTGACGGAAGCCTTCGCCGACTCGAACCCCGCCGACATGCCCAGCCCGACATTGTCGGTGTCGCGCGCGAGCTTCTGGTTCGCGCTGTCGAACTTGGCGATCTCAAGCCGCAGTTCCGCGATCCGCGCCTTGTTCTTGCCGGTGGCGTCCGCAACGGCTTGCAGCCCGGCCAGTTCACTTTTCAGCGCGGCAGCGTAGGCCGCAGCGGCGACGGCCAGCTCGCGCTGCGCCTCCGCCGGGGTCTGCCGTCCCACGGCGACGCCCGCCTGGACGCCCGCCGACGTCCGCTGGTAATTCTCCTGCGCGGCCTTGGTGGCCTTCTCAGCCTGATCCAGTCGGGATTTTAGAAGAGCAATGTCTCTTTCCTTTTCGAGATTGTCGATCTCAGCGGGAAGCGCGCTGCGGAGTCTGGCCGCCCTGATCTTCTCCAAGTATTCCTTCTCTATAGCCTCTTTCTCTTTGTTTTGGGCGCGTAGCAGCGCGATCTCCGACGCGGCGGCATTTTTGACCTGATTGGTCTCGGCTTCCCGGATTCGGGTCAGCGCCTGCATCGCCTGCGTTTCGCCCTCGACTTTCTTCAACGCGATCTGGTTGTTGATCTCGATCAGTTTCGTTTGGAGATCCTTGGCCAGTTTGTCGTCGGGATTTTTACTGGCATTGTTCTCGGCCTCTGCGGCCTCGTAACGGTCGCGCAGATCGGAGAGAATTCTTAGTTCGGCGAGTTTCGCCCGGATCGTTTCAAGGTACGATTCTTGAAGGTTCTGTAGTTCGGTTTGCTTCTCTTCCTTGACGGCCAGTTCTCCGGCGATCCGCTTCTGTGCCAAATACGCCTTGTCGAGGCTCAGCTTGCCCTGCTGTTCCTTCTCGTACTCGGCCAGGTCCTTTATTGCCGATTCGCGCTTTTCAACGGTCGGAAGCGTCTGAAGGTTGATGGCCCTGCCAACGGACTTGGCCATCAACTCCGATACTTGGTTTATCTCGTCGGTGTAATCCTTGTAGTCGAAACCCGGAAACTGTTTCTTCCATTTTTGAATCTCGGCCTGCTTGGCGAGCAGGTCCTGCAACCGGGCATACAATTCCTTGAACTCTGCCGTTTCTTTTCCAACGGCCTGTGTTACCTGCTCTTCGGTGATGTCCTTTTTTTGCTCGTGTGCGGCGATCAACTCGTAGTAGGCGCGCCGCGCTTCTTTGGCGGCTGAGACGGCGGCGGCTTCGCGACGGAATTGCTCTTCAGACTGGCGAAGTTCATCAGCCTGGTAAATCAAGTAGCCCGTGATGATCGCAATCGCGGCCGGAAGGCCAACGCCCGATATCATTCCGGTTGCGGCGGCTGCGCCGGTGGCGGCGGTCTTTACGGCCTGCTGCGCTGCGGCATTCTCGACAAACGCGGTGGTGTTCACGCGCAATGCAGCAGTTGCCGCGATGACCCTTTCCGTGATCGAGGCAACAAGGGCTGGAAGACCCAATCCCTGGATTCCGCGGACTGCAAGATACAGCGCTCCAAGGCCGACCACGACACCGGCGATCTCTTTGTGCGCATTGATGAACTCGACGACTGGCAGGCCAATGCCAAGCTTGGCGCGCTGCTGTAGGACCGCCAGGTCGCCGTTGAATTTGCGGACCTCGGCGGCAATTGTCTCGTCAATGACCAGACCGGATTCCTCGGCCTGTTTCATCAGCTCTTTAATGTGGCCGGAGCCTTCTTGGAGCAGCAGGAACATATCTTTGGCGCTGCGCCCGAAGATTTCCTTGAGCGCCTGCAATTTTGCGGTCTGGCTGTCTGTTGAGTTGGCCAACGCGTCCGCCACTTTCATAAACAAGTCCGGCAAACCGCTCACCCCATTGGGGTCAATGCCAAGCTCGCGGAAGCCGGCTGCGGCATTGCCGGCGCCCTGCTGCGCGGATTGCAGTGCGCTGCTGGCCATGAAGGCGGCCATCCGGAGTGTGTCAAGAGATGCGCCAGTGCGCTGCGCGGCAAACGCCAGCTTGGACGCGTCTTCAACGCTGCTGCCGAGCGTTACGGCCAGATGCTCGGTTTCGCGGACGATCTCGGCAGCCGCGCGCCCAACGCCGAGCAATTGTTCGAGGCCAAACCCGCCGATCAGGGTGTTGGCAATCGCCCCGATGGAACCGTTCAAAGCCAGCAACGATGTGGAGGCGGTCTTCGCTATGCCTGGAATCTTGTCCAGTTCGACGCCGCCGCTGCGAATGTTGGCTGCGGCTTTAACCGAGGCGTCGCCAATGTTGTTGATTGAGGTCGCCGCAATTTGCAAGTCGCCGGTGCCGGTGACCGTCAGCTTCAGCATGAATTGCGCGATGTTATTGCTGCCGTCGCCCATTTATGTTACTCTCTAATCGTGATAGGTCTGTTCATGGCTTTGGCAGCCTCGGCTGGCGCGGACCGGCTGGCGCGGCGCAGCGCGGTGCAGTTGTGCGCCTTCCTTGGACTGTGGATTCTGGCATTCCTGCTGAACTCGATCTGCAATTTTACCAGCACGTTCGGGAGCGCCTTTTGCTTTGCATTTTTCGCGGGCGGACTCATCGAACTGCTTTGCTGCGTCGTAGCGGCTGTCGAGACCGAAACAGCAAAGTAATCCTTACGCGCTTGGAATTCCCGCCTGCCGGTACATCTCGCGCCAGGCATCCTCTTCGGACAACGGCTCGCTGCTGGTCTCGATGGCTTGGTGAATATCATCACAATATTGCTTCCATTTCTTTGCGTCGGTCTCGTGGATGATGCCGTTGTAGAACGCCTGTTCGACCAGGCTGTGCTGGTGGTTCTTCCAGGCAGCGAGAAAGCGTTCTTCAAGCTCATAATCGGTCAGGTCTTCGACCCGGTGTCCGCGGGCGGTGAGAAACTCGATTGCGTCGGCAACAGGAACGACTGGAGAACTGCCATCGCCGGGCCGAGGATTTTTTTTTGAAGTTCGGGAGAATGATTCAGCGCGAGCGATTTCTCCACAACGGCCAGCGCCGAGTCCTGGGTCAGCGAATCAAACCACGACTGGTCGGCGCGCTCCTTCGGATCGGCGCGCTCAATACTGCGAAACACGAGAAACGATTTATTGAACCCGGTGTCAATCCAGCCAATGAGATCGGTGTTGGAAAGACGTTTGGCGGTGATCGCCTCGCGGAGGCCATCGTCGTACTCTACGTTCACGGCCTCGCGGATTTTCCGTTTTTTTTCCATGTATTCCTTTGCCGGTGGCCGGGGCGCGGCCCTCCTTGCGACCGCGCCCCGGCTCCGAGGCAACTGGTTGGAGTTACGGTTTAGACCCGCAGATCGCCGGCGATCTGCTGGAAGGCGTACCCGAACTGCGCGCCAGAGATTTCCGGCGACGGCAGGCCGTAAACATCGAGCGTGATCTCGGCCGGTTTGTCGTGCGCCAGGTCAATGTTGCCGCTCGGCTCGATCCGCACCCGCGGGAAGTAGTCGATGAACATCTGCGGTGTCGTGCGCGTGCCGGACGGCAATACCGTCCGGAAGATGCGCAGGCCACCGGTCACGAACGCGGGGACCGACCCGATGGCGATCCGCGGCCGGGCCGCAATCGCGGCGGCTTGGTACAGCACCGACACGGAATCTCCCTCGGTCAGGATGACGCCGCTGGACAGGAACTTGACCAGCCCTGCGGCGGTATCGAGTTGATAGTCGGTCTCTTTCACCAGGTCGGTGAATGTCGTCGGCGTGCCGGCCACTTCCTTGCTGGCGGTGAGTTTGGTCAACGCCAACGCGCCGACGTAGTACCACACGTCCAGCACGACGGAGGCGATGTTGTACTGAGCATCGGCGGCAACGGCGGCCTGCGTGTAGCTCGCCGGGGTTCCTGCAAGAAGCGCGAGGCCGAGCGTGCGCATCGAGGGCGCGTTGATCTTGAGTTGGAGTTTCGGCTGGCGCTGGTGGACCGGCTTGCCGGCGACGTAGCCCATGCCGGTCGGATCGACCTGTATGAACTCGTTGCTTTTGATATCCATGCTCAGTTGCGCGCCGCCGGACGGCGCGACCTGCCCAAGCTCGCGGAGGACGCCTTCCTTGACGAAGGGCGCGGTCTCCACGTCGAAGACGGCGAACGCGCCGCCTTGGAGGATTTTCTCTACCCACGGCAGGAGGAAAATCCCGCCGGGGTTGCTGACTGCTGCTGCGATGGTCTGTGCCATTGTGGTTATCTCCTTTACAGTTGCACTCGGGTTCGCAATTGCAGCTCATAGACGGCTGCGGTCGTGGTTTGGCCGAGTAGTTCCCAACCCACAAAAACAAATGGTTCAGCGTAGCTGACCGGCTTCCAGCCGGTGAGTTGCATCGGGCTTGGCGTCGGAGGATTCGTCATCCCCTTGGGCGCGCCGGTGAGCGCGAGCAATAAATCGTAGATGCCGATGACTCCGGGGCCGCCGTGCGTGAGTTCCTTTGTCGCACGAAGCGACTGGGCGCAGATGAAAAACTCCCAGACGAGCGTGACCCGGTTCTGCGTCGTGCCGGTGGTGATGATCTGGCCAAGCGCGTTGGGCTGCTCAAACTCTTTGGCGGTGTTCAGCGCGCGGTCGAGTCGCAACCAGACGGCGGGCGCGACTTCGCGGACGATAGCGAAGAAGACTTCGTCCTTCTCACCACGGAACACGTCGGCTTTGTTCACGACGGTGCGCGGGACCGGAGCGACATAGTCTTTCGGCAACGGATCGGGCGGCGGCGGTAGAGGGCGTTTCGCGGAAAGAATCTTTGCGATGGCTGCCGCCTCGATGTCGATGAGGTAATTGCCGGTCTCGCTCATGTGGCCAACCCCACCATGTAATTGCCGACCATGTCAGTGGCGAGTTTTGCGGCGTGCGGCGTGAGTTCCCCGCGGTCCCAGTCGAACGGCGACGTGGGACGGCGCGGGATGCGAATGGTGTACTCCTTGCCGCCCTCGAAGGCGACGCTGCGGTACCGCTTGTGCAGCGGCGAGGCGAAGATGGCGAGGTTGGTGCCTTCACGGTGGAGCAATTCGCCGCGGGCGTCGGTCCGGAGCTTCACGGCGCCGGGCTTGACGGTGCGGTGGATCATCGCGCCGAACTCGTGAATGCCGAGCAGGTTCCAGCCGCTCCCGACTGTGAGCGCGCTGCCGACCGTGACTTCATCGGGACCAGTCTGGACGCCGACGATGGACTGTTTCATAAATCCGCGGTCGCGGAGCGTGATGCCGCCGTGCTTCAATACGCGCTTTGATGGTCCCGCTTCCCAGCGCTCGTTTTGCCCGTCATCGATGTTGGATTTCCATTCCTCCTGGAGGGCGAAGCCGAGCGTGTTGAGTAATGGATCGGGATTCTCGACGCCGTGGATGATTTCACGAAGCCGGTTGCCCTGGTCATCAAGACCGTGTTGTTCGAAGGAGTATCCCATTACATGCCTCGCAATCTGTCGCGGGTAAAGGTTCCCTCGTGGTCGCTCGACAACAACGATTCGGACCGGGCCTCGGCGCCTGGAACCGTCTTCGATGTGCCGAGGAAGTCAACGCCATCGCGGATGTTATCGAGCCATTTCATCTGGCGGTCGAAGTTGGACTGGAACGCCTTGAACGCATCGAGGAGGTTCGGTTTGTCCTCCATCGCGTAGTAGCGGAACATCACCATCTCTGCGCCAAGCAACGCGGAATGCACGGTTTCGGCATCCGCGTCGGCCACGACGAGCGGCAGCTCGTAACGGCGCGAGAGCTTGGATTTGATCATGCCGTTGACGCGGGCGATGATCGAGTCGCGCAACGCGGTGTTCAGTACGCCGGTCTGGTTGACCGGGTCGTCGAGCAGTTCGATGAGTTGCTGCGGCGAACGGAACGCCGCAGCAACATCATCGGCTGTCAGGAACGTTGTGATGGTGGTGGACACGTTATTTCTTCGCGGTGGGCGCGGCGGGGCGGACGGCGATATTGCGTTTCACGAGCAACGCGGCAGTCGCGGGCGTGACGGTCAAGGTCTTGCCCTTGGCGACGGCGACGCCGGCGTAGTGGTAGCCGTCCACGTCAACGATTACTGTTTCGAGCGCGGTTTTATTTTTGTCTTCAGGCATGTTTTTTCCTGGTTGAGTTGGTTTGATCGTTGTGGGGGCGAGGTTTGCCTCGCCCCCACGCGGATGGTTTAACTACACATCGTTCGAGACGCAGTCGTTGATGAGCGCGCCGGCGTTCTTGTTGATGCTGGCCACGCCACGGCAGCCGAACATGCAATCCTGCCAGCAGCCACGGATGCCCGCGTTTTCTTCGCCGGGCTTGAGGTAGTTGCTGACGATGGCGAGCGGGACACCGGGGTTGACGACATCGCCCGCGTTTCCGTAGGGCGACCCGGCATCCTTGATCTGGAACTGCATCTTGCCAAACGGCGAGAGGCAGAACACGTCGGTGGTCTGCGCGGTGGTCAACGTCGGCGGGGCCACGTTGATGATCGCGAAGTCACGTTTCCAGACACGCGCATACTTCGGCGCGGCGACCGTTCCGAGATTGACACGTTGCTTGCCAACGATGACCTTTTCCAGTCCGAACGCGGAGGCGAACTGCGCCTCGGTGAGCAGGCCGCTCTCGGTCTGCGCGATACCTGGGATGCCGCGGACGTAGCTGTTGAGGGCTTTGTTCCGCTCCAGGGCGCGCCAGACGGACAGACCCATCACCGCCGTGTTGCCGGGAATGAGCGGCGCATCGCAGAGACGCTGTATGGACTGGATCGGGTTGGCGTCCGGATCGTCGAACGCGACGAACTTCGCGCCGTTGGGCGCGTTCACGGCGTCGATGGGATCACCGACGTTGAACACGAGGCCGGCATCGTAGAACGCCGAGGTATGGACCATGTTGCGGACGGCGACTTCGTGCTCGAACCAGAAGTTCGCTGCGGCATTCTTCAACTTGAACAGCCGTAGATCGCCGAGCGGCGGCACGATGAAGTTGACGCCGTTGAACTGGCCGTTGAACAGCCCTTCTTCAGCGACGCCGGTGCGGACCTGGCGACCGTAGTCGGTGAGTTGGAACTGTGTCCGGTCAATCTCCATGTCGAACACCGGCAGGTTGCCGTAGCGACCCACGGCGGTGGATTCGATTTTCAACGCGGCGGCGGGATTGACGCGGTACAGATTGATGTCAATGCCCGAGACGAAATCGCACGGCGCCCATGGGGCGACTTGCGATCCGATGAACTGCGGGGGACGAACGCCGGCGATGATGGCTGTCCATGCGGCGTTCAGGACTAGTAATTCGGCTTGCATGATTTAGTGTGTGGCTTTCTCTTTGGTTGGTTTCAGTGGCTCAATTCCCAGACTAGGTTTTGAGATAACCGACGAGCGGAATGACATTGGCGATGCCGCCGGATTTCGCGCCGATGACGGCGAGGGCGCAGTAATACTTGCCGCTCGTCGCCGGAATCAGGCTGCCGTCCGTGGTGGGCATCAACAACTGGAGATCGCTGATGTCCGCGCCAGCGGCGGCGGGATAGAGGCGGTCGTCGTCGTTGATGAGCACGTCTTCCATCACGCCCCGGGCGCGACTGGTGCCGACATCCGCGTCGGACTCGGCGTGCACGAGCACGCTGGGCGCATCGCCGCCCGTTGCCGGGCCGATGCTGTTTATGGCAGTGCCGGCCACGGCTGCATAGCCGCGCTTCACCGCCGTCTCGACTGTCTTGCTGAACATATACTGTCTCCTTGTTTGGTTGGGTTCGAGTCGGTGACGCCGACTACATTTTCTGTTTCTTGACCAGCACGGCCTCAACGGCCCTGCCGAGCGCGATGTCCGCGCCTTGTTTTTCTGCAATCGCTTTGAATGCCGGGTCCTTGGCGACGAGTTCCTGCGCCTCCTTGAACGTGTCGTCAGCGGCCGGCGGCGTGGTGCGCTGTTCGGTGATCAGTTTCCCTATCAACACGCTCGGCGTCTTGCCGACGAGTTCCTTCGTCCGGTTGACACGGTCCTTCTTCAGCTTGTCGCGCCAGTCTGCTTCCTCGGCCGGGGCGATAATGCCGGTCGCGGCAG
>Ga0114951_10003913_pt1 | contig 14972 bp, 16 predicted proteins | sample AM7aDNAmetaG_FD_88677 | JGI IMG/M metagenome (GOLD analysis project Ga0114951, IMG submission 88677) | Freshwater microbial communities from Finland to study Microbial Dark Matter (Phase II) - AM7a DNA metaG | ecosystem: Environmental > Aquatic > Freshwater > Lake | place: Finland: Lake Alinen...
CGTTCTACATCTACGCCGTGTTTTGCCTGGCGCTGATCCTGGTTCTCTGGTTCCTGGTTCCGGAGACAAAGGGGCGCTCGCTCGAGGAGATTGAGCGGAGCTGGCCGCGGACCGGGAGCACCTGACCGGGAAACACGGCCGGGCGCATGCCGCCGCGCCCGGCGGTTACTTGAAGTCAATCTCGATCAGGCTCAGGCGCTTTGATGTATTGAGGTAGGCAAAAGCCAGATTCATATTGAGGTAGCGCCCGGTCCAAATGCCGCCCTCGATCCCGGGATTGCTTAGCCCAAGGCCATCAATGGCGGCCAGGGTCTTGGAATCGGTTCCAGGGCGAATCACCTGGTTCTGGACCTTGATCGAGCCGGTGAAAGGTGAGGTGGTTCCATTCTCGCCCCCGCTTCCCTCACAATCCAGTATGATGGTGTTCTTGCCGGCGCCCTTTCCCGAATAGACCAACAGACCCTGCTGGTCATAGGCATAAACCATGGTGTCAGGCTCGTCTCCCGCGAAGGAACGTTTTGGAATGCCGAGAACCTTCGAGACGGACGCGGGGATATCTCCCGCTACAACCAGGCCGCCGTTGATACGCAATCCATCCGGCTGGAAGTCCAGCACCAACTCTGCAGGGGAACGCTGGCCGACGGGTTGAGTTGCCGCAGGGGTGGGCGGGGTGTTACGGGCGGCAGCGCTTGAATTAAGGAGAGAGCCCCTTGCATTTGAAATGGGTTGTTTTCATGTGTGAAATGGGTTGTTGGCGTGGCGCGGGGGCGGGTTTGAAATGGGTTGACGCAGGGGGGGTGCAGATGGGCTGCGGAGGGGCTGCCAGGAGTCCAATATTACGGAACCAACTTCTGCCTGGGGAGGGGGCGGCTGCAGAGGCCAGCGGAAGGGCCGCGGCGGGCTCGCGGCGGATGCGTTAGGTGCCCCAATAAAAGTTGGTGCCGTCGTAACGGAGGGCGTTGCCGGGGGAGGGGGTGTTTGTGGCGGGGAAGGCGTGGAGGGTGAGGTTGGTTAGCCCGGAGGCGTCGCCGGTGATGGGGGCCATGAAGACTTGGCGGGCGGTCCAAATGTTGGTGCGGGCGAACTGGGGGGCCTGGTTTGACCAGGCGTTCCAGATTTGATGGAAGTTGAGGTTTACGGCCTGCCAGGCTTGCCAGTTGCTGACGGTGGCGGGGGGGGTGGAGTTGGTCCACCAGGTGTCGAGGGCGTCGGCATGGCCGAAGGGGATGTAGAGCCAGGTGTTGGTGGATTGGGCCGGGGCGGTGAGGGCGAGGGCGAGGGCTGCGAGTGCGAGGAGTCGTTTGGTCATAATCCGATCTTTTTCCCCAATTCGTTGAGCCTGGCTCTGCGCCGGCCGCAGGGGGATTCGGGGCGCAGTTGTTGTTTGTCGTCCAGGCACGGGAGTTTGAGGGCTACGGCGATGGGGTGGATTAGTTTTTCCACCCTGTCGCCCAGGCCGGGTTTTTGGGGCCGCGGCCGGATGCCCATGATGATGTTTTTAGGTGGCATCGGTTGCGGTGGGGTCGCTTGTGGCTCCTGGCGGGGGTGTGGGGATTGAGGGGGCGGGCGGGGGTGTTAGGCCGAGGTCGGGCACGAGGGCTGGTTCGGCGCCGCACATCCAGCAGCCGAGGGTGTTTTTGTAGTCGTTGGCGAAGGATGAGTTTGAGCAGATGCACTGCTGCATGGCTTTGAAGAGGATCCAGGGGGTGAAGCGGATGTCGTAGGGCATGGGGGTGCAGGCGGCATCGTTGCACAAATGGCCTTCTGGCGTGACCGGCGGTTCTGGGGGTTCGAAGGTCGGGCCGTCGTCGGCGTGGTAGTCGGAGGCGAGGCGGAGTTTGTCTATGTCTATGCCGTGATCTGCGATGAGCCTGTCTTTGATGACCCATCCGACTTCGCGGCCGTAGAAGGTGCGGTCAATGGGGGGGCGGTCGTAACTCGGTTCGGTTGTGGCGCCGTCATAATCCAGGCAGAGGAAGCAGGCTTCTACCATCGGTCTGTGGGGGTAAACCCGGTAGCCTCCGGCGTCTGCCTCGTCGCAGACGACGGTTTCGGTGGTGCAGGAACCGTTGACGATGTCCTCTTCCCATCCGCATTTTGAGTTGTCGCAGGAGGGGGGGTCGCTTTCTTCGTTCCAGACGCAGACGGGGCGCGGGGGCTGCCAGTAGATGTCGTCCATGATCTGATAGACCATGCTTTGGCAGCGGGTGCCGAAGGATTCGTCAATGTAGGAGGGTTCGGACCAGGGGAGGTAGATGGCGCGGTCGAAGAGGTCTATGGTGTTTTCGGGATCTTCGGTGTCCGTGGGGGTGTAGCAGATGACGCCTGGGGTGCAGGGGTCGTATTTGAGGGCGGAGTCGTAGAGGTCGTAGGTTTTGACAGCCTCCGGGAGAGGCTCGACTGCCAGGGCGCGGGTGCGGTAGTCAAACTCCCAGAAGGCGCCGATGAACTCGCCCTTTCCGTCGGTGTCATAGATCCAGTAGGGGGGGGTTGCGATGCCGGCGACGACGCTACGGACGCGGGTGACTCCCGTGGTTGGGATGGATCCGGAGTATTGGAACTCGGTGGTGCCGACGGCCGTGGTGATGGTGACTGGGTCTGTGATGAGGGAGAGGGTGTCGTTGGTGAATTGGACCTGGTCGCCTTCGCGGAGGTAGGCGGCTGGGGCTGCGGTGCGGAAGGTGACGGTGCCTTCGGATTCGGTTGGGAATGCGGCGAGGAGGCGGTCGCCTTCGATAGGGAAGGCGTTTGGCCAGCGGGGGGTGCCTGAGGATGCGCATTCGGCTGAGGTTTCGCCGGCACACGGGCCGGTGCGGATGTCGCGGTGGGCGCCGCAGGGGCCGAACCAGTTTTGAGACTTCCAGGGGAGCTTGATTTCGGCCCATTTCTGCATGACCAGGAGGGCGGAGCCTGCCTGCATGAAGACCCATGAGCCTGGGAAGAGGGTGTTGGCGACCAGGCCGAACTCGGAGTAACCGGTTTCAGTCCATTGGGTAGCGTTGCGGGGGACGGCGCTGTCGGTGGGGTCGAGGGCTGCGCTGCCGCCGCTCCAGGCTCCGTAGTAGTCCCTGTCGTTTGTCCATTCGCCGCTGTCCATTTGGTGCATTCGGGCGGTCATGTGCTTGCGGTCGAAGTGGCCGCCGCCGATGGGGTTGGTGCTGTAGTTGACGGTGAGGAGCATCCGGTCGGCTGGGGGTGGGTCGGCGGAGAGGATGGCGGTGGAGAAAGGGTTGCCGCCTTCGAGCCACATGGGTTTGACCTCAATGATGCCGTCTGCAAGGTTGAGGGTGAAGTAGTCGGTTACCTGGGTTCCGGTTGCGGTGCGTTGGAGGGACCAACCCCATTCAAGGGTCTCGGGGTCTTGGAGCCAGAGGTAGGCTGAGACGGAGTTGATGCCGCTGATAATGTCGGTGGGGTAGGCCAGAAGCTGCAGCCAGTTGCCTTGGGCTGGAACGCGGGGTGCGTAGGTGTCAGCGCTGTCGAACGAGTCGGACCGTTCGGCGTTGGACAGCACGGCGGGGAAGGCGCCCTTTATCATGGTGCCGCGGATGGCGCCTGTATATTTGGGCTTATCCGGCGCGCCGTTGAAGCAGGCCTCGTCATACCATCCGGGCCACTTGTTCCATACGTCCTGGTTCAGCACATCGTAGGGCCTGCGTGGGCCTGGGAAGCTGCTGTGGGTGGCGAGTGGGGCGACCGTCACGAATCCGTCGGTGCGCCAGGGGTAGGTCACATCGTCCCCTAAATCTACCTCATTGAGCAGGTCGCGGCAGATTTGCTTCATGTCGAAGGCTGTGTTGGGCTGTCGCAGATAGCATTCGATCTCCGCGAGAGAATCGTAATAGTGCACCGTTCTGGTGTTGTCTTCCTCCTTGTAGTGCAGAGCTGTTGCGCCGCAGCTAAAGGTGTGTTTTATGGTCAACTCAGGGAATGCTGGGTCTGGGATGTCGGTGCGATTCCAGCTAGTCGTGTCCCCGCTTTCCCCCGCATATTCGTGCCGTTGTCCACAAGTCACTTTGGCGAATTTGATCCATTTATCATCCACGTTCTGCATCCAGGACTGCAGCTGAGATATATACAGCGGATCATCCGGCTCAAGAACCACGACGTGATCGTGGGTGCCATAGAGGTCAATCACGCTTACGAAGGTGCGAGATACGTTTTGAGCCACGATTACACCGCTGAGTTTATCGACCGTAAGGATGGCAACGAGCGTTAATTCCTGGAGGTTTCTGGATGGCAGAGGTTCCCACTCTTTAAGGTGGCATCTGAACTCCAGCTCAAGGTATTTGGTTTGATCCGGCGTTGCGCTGTAAGCGCAGGCCGGCATCGGGTCGCCTGGCCCCCTGACTTCTCCCGGCGTGACGTCTTCGGTGCTGGTGAAGCCCCATTGGCCGTACCAGTGGTGGGCTGCCTGGGCGTTTTTGAAGCCGATTTTCTGGCAGAGGGCCTGGTTGCGGGTTTTATCGGTGGCGACGTAGTGGTTGAGGTCGGGGGCGAAGGTGCCGTAGCGCTTGAACTCCTCGTCTGTCCAGCCTCCGCAAGGGGGGCGGGTGTGGGGTTCGTGGCCGGCGGCGCAGTAGCCGGTGTTTCCTGGGGCTATGGTGTAGGAGCTGCAAGTGTCGCCGGTGTTGCTGTAGTCTTGTGCGGCGCGCGGATAGGGGGGGATGGATTCGGGGGCGCCGGGCGATTCATCTGGGCAGACCCAGTTGGCGACCTTGGTGACGTTCTGGAGGACTGGGGTGGCGGATTCGCTGTTGCGATAGTGCCGGAAGCAGCCGCCTCTTTGGATGGGTCGGCCCCAGCCATCACAGGGCGGGCGGTAGGGGAAGCCAGTGTTCATGGGGTGCCGATGACGATCGCCGATAGCCGAGGGGGTTAGGCGTAGGGGCAGGGGGCGCCGCTGCTGCCACCGCCGGCGAATACGATGTCTGTGCGGAGGTATTGGCGGACGGCGGTGGATTGGGCGACGTAGGGGGGACCTTCGGCGGCGATGGCTAGGGTTGCTTTGGCTATGGGGACGTGCTGGGCGTCGGGGGTGGGGTAGGAGGTCCAGGGGGCGTCGGTGGTCCAGGCGGAGTTGGTGCCGTCGTCGTAGGCATCGGCGGTGGGGTCGTCGGAGTAGCGGAGTTGGGCGGTGTAGGTTCCGGATTCGGTTTGGAGGATTTCGAGCCAGAACCAGAACTCGAGGGTGGTTTCTTCGCCGGCTGGGAGGGGGATGATGTAGTAGTTGGTGGCTTCGGTGGGGTTGTCGGTGTCGGGTTCGAATCCGTCGGTGCCGGTGGCTTCGGCGCCCATGACGTAGCCGGAGCGGATGTAGAAGGTGCGCCAGTCGGTTTCGGGGTCGGGGGCGGTGCGGTAGGGGCGCTGGGTTTGGTAGAGTTTGAAGGGGTGAAAGAGGTCGGTGGTTTCGGGGGTGGGGCGGAGCTGCTCGAGGCGGGAGCGGGCGATGGCGGCGTGGTTGGCGGTGGCGGAGTGGGCGCGGTCGAGGGCGTTGTGGGCGAGCCAGTCGCGGCTGGAGTTGGTGAAGGTTTTTAGGGGCATGGGGGGAGAGACGTGATGCGTGATGCGTGATTCCGCTCTGCGCTCGTCTCTCTTCGATCTCCTTTCTTCGATCAGAGGGGACCGCCGCCGCCTGTGGTGGGGGGGGTGGGCTTGGTGTAGAGGACGGGGGACCAGTGGCCGCCTGGGGCTCCTAGCCAGGTGGAGTCTATTTTGTAGGTGGAGCCGTGTACACCAACGGGGGAGATGATGTCGGCTTGGCGGAGCCAACTGAAGGCTTCGATGTCGCCTCCGTAGGTGGCGAGGTAGGGGGCGAAGTCGCCTTCCGGGTCGGAGAGGGTGCCGCCGAGGCTGAGGATGGGGACGGTGAAGAAGTATTGGGTGCGGGTGTATTTGAGGCCGACGAGGTAGTAGGTTTCGACGCCCTTCAGGAGGAGGGACATGAGGTCTTCGATGACCTGGACCTTCTCTGGCGGGTAGGATGGGTCGAGGTATAGGTTGTTGAGGGCGTCGAGGGCGGCGGATCGTTTTTCTGAGGATTGGCCGTGGACGGATTGTTTGATGAGCTCAAGCTCTTCGTCGGTGACGTCTTTAAAGTAATCGTGGCGCTCTACTTTGGGGTTGAGTTCGATAACCTCGAGGTTGAAGGTTTCGAGGGGTTTCCAGTCGGGGTTGGCGCCGGGGCCGCCGAGTTCCCAGTTGATGGTGAGCTGGCAGAGACCGGCGCCCTGGGGGGCGGTGGTGCAGCCGGTGCAGACCCAGCCGAGACGGAAGCCGGATCCGTAGGTGCCGCGCGGGATTTGAGTCTGTTCGCAGAGCCATGTGGGGCCAACGTAGGTGTCGGTGACGGTGACGCGGTCGGCGATGGCCATTCCGCCGAAGGATTTGGTGGGGGTGAGGACGTTCTGGTTGTAGTAGGTGCCGCCTGGGGTGGGGGGGAGGGCGCGGCCGCTGCCGATCCATTTGGGTTGGTTGGGGATGCTCATGGGATGGGAGAGGGGAGGGACGTGATGCGTGATGCGTGATTCCGCTCTGCGCTCTGCTCTCTCCGCTCTTCTATCTGCTCTCTTCGCCCGGCGGGAAGGCGGCGGTGATTAGGGCGTCGAGGGTGATGGCTGTGGGGGTCTCCCCTGGGCGGGTTAGGAGGAGGCCGTCTGGGCAGAGCTGGACTCGGGTGAGACGGCCGGTGGGCTCGGTGTGGGCGATTACGGTGGTGGGGGCGACGGCGAAGGGGAGGTCAACGGCGGGGAGGGGCGTGAGGGTGGTTAGGGTTTTCATTTGTTACGGGATGCGTGATGCGTGGAGCGTGGATCAGGCCAGGGAGTGGACGTTTAGGGTGGACATTCGGTCCAGGGATTCGCTCATGCGGGCTGTGTTGGATGAGATTTCGGAGGTATTGTCGGCTGTTTTGCGGGAGTAGTCGGTGGAGGATGTGCCGTTGGTAACGAAGCCCATGCGGGCGAAGATGTTGTCGGGTTTGGGGGCGGCGGCGGTAAATTCTTCGGGGACGGTGTTGTCGGGGGTGTTGCCCTCGACTTTGGGGATGGGGTTTGCAGCTTCAAACTTGGCTCGCTGGGCGGCGATGCGTTCGTTGAGGGTTTTGGAGGCGTCGGTTTCGGGGGCGTCCCCGGAGCTGTTGTAAACGTCTTTGACGTTCTGGATGGCAGACTGGATGCCGGTGCTGAAGTCGGAGCGGAGTGAGTCGGTGATTTCTTTTCTGCGCTGATTGCCTCCGGCGCGGAGGTCGTTGGCGCTCATTTCCAATGTGTTGGCCCGCTCGTCCTGGCCGTTGGCCAGCCACTCACGCGCATCTTTGGTCATAGCCCCGTAGGCACCCTTTCCGGACCTCATGAATTTTGCCTGCTCTCTGGCCGTTTCTGCTGCTTTTTCGTCTGCTTGAATTGAGGCTTTTTCTCCGATGTGGGCGATGGCGTCTTTGCCGAGTTTCCAGCCGGCAGGGATGGCGACGCCGATGGCTTCGACGATGATGGCGGCGAGGGTTAGGCCGAATTTCTGGGCGTAGAAGGAGGCTTTTTCAAGGGCGACCTGGATGGAGAGCTGGAGGATTTCGCCGAGCTGGCCGGAGCTGAAGGCGTCGAGGATGAGGCTGATCCAGGCGCCGATTTTTTCGCCGATGGGGGAGAGGTCAATGGAGTTGAGTTTGGTGATGGCCTGGTCGAGGGGTTCGGCGATGTATTTGGCGATGCCGAGGAAGATGGGAGCGAAGATTTCTTTGAGCCGGGCGGCGGATTTTTCGAGGCGGTCGAAGGTTTCTGAGACGCGGGCAAAGGTTTGGGCGGTTTTGGCGGCGCGGTCGAAGGCTTCCTGGAACTCTTCGGCGGAGCGGGACATTTGGACGGCGTCGGCGGCTCCGGAGCGGCCGAAGATGGTAGAGGCGGATTTGGCGGCGGTGTTATTATCCTGCTTGGCCAGGCCGCCGATGATCTGCTTGAAGGCCTGGCCAGAGCTCATTTGTTTGAGGTCGTGCAGGTTCAGGCCGAGTTTTTTGAAGGTTTCGTTGGTGTCTTCGCCGGATTCCGAGACCCCGCCCAGGGCCTTCTGCATTTGGAAGAGGGTGGTGCCGATGGAGTCGGCGGGAACGCCAGCGGCGGTGAACGCTTTTTGAAGCTGGTAGAGGGTGGCCACGGATTCGCCGGTCCGCTTGGAGAGGTCGTTGAGGGCGGCTCCTTTCTCGATCTGGCGCCAGACGCCGTCCATAACTTTGCCCAGGGCTTCGGTGACAGAGATGAGGCCAAGGAGCTTGGTGGTAGAGAGGCCGATGCCTTCGAGGAATTTGTTGACCTGAAGCCCAAGGGTAAACTCAAGTGCGGCGGCGGCGGACATAGCGGATGGGGGGCGTGATGCGTGATGCGTGATGCGGGAGGCTACGATCTACGCTCTTCCCTCTCCGCTCTCCGCTCTTCTCTCTCCGATGCCTGCCGGCTTCCTGGCCGATGTAGCCCGGCGAGAGCCGATCGGCGTTGAAGTTGGGGTCGGATTCGATGGACCAGTTGTAGATGGCCCAGCCTTGGGCTGCAGGGAGGTGGTAGAGCACATGGTCGCGGGGGATGTGGCAGGTTACGGTGAGACGGCAGAGGTAGTCGAGCCACCAGCCGAGGCCGTCGGGGTTGGCGGTGGCGCTGTAAAAGAACCGTCGGAGGGGGTCTTGGCTGCGTAGCCGATCAGGGTGGAGAAGGCGCGGGTAAACTCGGCTTCGATGGCTTTGGCCAGGAGGAGGACTTCGACGGGGCCGAGGGTGTAGCCGATGGCGAGGCGGGCCTTGGCGCGGAAGTCTTTGGGTCCCAGCTTGTCCACCTCGCGCTCCACATCCTGGCAGGGCCGGGTGAACTGGTAGATGAGGTCGTAGGTCGAGTCGTCCGTCAGGGCCGACTGCCGGGGCGCGGCCGCGCCGGGTTTAGCTTTCCTCCCGGTCAACGTCGCCAGGATCGGCGAGTTGAGCTTCTTCAGAATCACGAAATCGGCGTGGACAACCGGTCGGACGGTCAGCCCGGCAATCGTCGGGTGCGTCGGCGCGAAAGCCGCCGCCAGCGGACCCGGCAGAGGGTCCGCGGAGGCTTCGCGGAGGGCTTGCTGGCGGGCTGCGTGGGCTTGGGCTTCGGCGGTGTAGCCGGGGTAAGGTTCCATGGGGGGTGACAGGTGGCGGGTGACGTGACGGGTGACGGGTGGCGGTTTCTTGTCACTCGCCACCCGCCACTCGGCACTCTATGCCGGCGTGATGCCTGGGCGGTAGCGGAGGTTTAGGGTGATGGTGGCCTCCTTTTTTCGGGCTAGGTTGATTTCGTGGTTGCCGGATACGAAGCAGGCGGTGTTGGCGGCTACGGTGCCGAGGCCGCCGTTGTAGGGCGGTATGGTGAGGGTGACGGCGGCACCGAGGGTGGGCCAGGTTTTTGACCGGTCGAAGAGGCACGTGGCTTTGGCGTCAAAGCCGTCGTCGAGCATGATGTTGGCGAGGGTGGCGCCGTTGCCGTCCTCGATTTCGCCGATGGGGCCGGCATTTTTGGGGGTGATCGCGAGGGATTCAACGATCGCGCCTGTGAGGCCGAAGCTGCCTTCGGTTCCCCAGAGGATGGTGGTGGTGCCGGAAAGGCCTTCGAAGTGGGGTGAATTTGCTGCCATAGTGGGTGTTGGGTTACGGGATGGGAGTTAGGAGCGTGATGCGTGATGCGTGATGCGTGAGATGGGTTAGGGGCCGTTGTGGACGATGCTGCGGAGGGAGAATGTGCAGGTATTGGTGCTGCAACTGAGTTTCAGGGAGGTGATGGTGTTGGTCCCCATGACGGTCCAAACGGCGTTGCTGCCCACGGCTACGGATGGGGTGAGGGCCACGAGGGTGTTGGTTTTCCAGGCCGTAGCGCCGTTGTAGAAGGCAACTGCGCAGTCGGTGGTGGCGTAGAGGGCCAGGGTCTGGGCGTTGGTGGTGTTGAGGGCCACGGTGAGGACGATGTTGGTGCCGCCTCCGGTCATGGTGACGTCGGCATTCTGTTCGGTGTCGCTCGTCACGGCCGCCGTGCCCGTCAGGGCGCCGGACTGGGTCTGGTAGCTCGTCAGAATATTGTGCGTGATGGCCGGGAGGGACCGGGCAGAAAGGAGAAAGGAGAACGCAGAGAGGAGAACGCAGAGAGCAGAAATGCGGGGGGTGTGGGTGGTTCGGGTGGTGGTCATGGGTTGTTTGTGGGGTTGGGGGTTATGAGGGATGCGTGATGCGGGATGGGTTGTGGTGGTTGGGCGTGGTGGCTAGTAGCCTCGGCGGCCCATGCCGGCCTGGTAGCGGGACCAGTCGGCGAGGAATGTGGGGACGGTGTTTGTGGGGATGCTGGCTCCGAGGGTGAAGCCTGCGATGGTGCCGGTGAAGTAGGAGAGTGGGGCGTTGCCGTAGGAGCGTCCGCCGACGTAGATGTCTGCGGTGGAGTAGGCCGTGTTGGTTGAGGTCACAAGGCCAACGGCTGAGTTGGTGCCCTGAAACCAGAGGCTTGCATTACTATTTGTCCTGGTGAGGATTACTCCGCCGATTACGGACTGCAGATTGCCAGGGAGGCTGGCGGCCAGTGACGCGAGTGGGTATCCGTAAAACCCGCTGCCACTGAGGAATTGGATGCCCAGGTAGTCGGTGGCGGTGTTGTTGCCGCCAATAGCCCATTTGCTGGAGGTTGTGCCTTCGGCGATGTAGCAGAAGATGTGGACGTTGGTGGGGGAGGTGGAGACGGCGGTTTTGCTGGCGCTGGGCTGGTAGCCTGTTTTCAGGTAGCCGCCACCGGCGAAAACGATGCCGTTGGCGTTAGTGGCGACGGTGCCGCCGATGGTGAAGTTGAAGGCGTTGGATGGGAAGGCGGAGGAGCGGAGGTTGTTGGTGGTGGATGGCCAGGCCCCGTACGGCTGAATGAAAGGGTAGATGATGTCGCAGCGGGACCACCAGCCGTTGGTTTTGGCGTCGAGGACGAGGCGGTTGATGTTGGTGCTGACGCGGCTGTTGGGGTTGGATGTGTCAGCGGTGGCGGTGATGCCTTGGCCGGCGAGCCAGTTGGTGGCGTCGGGGTCCCAGGTGTAGGAGATGCCCTGGGCGAGGAGGGCGGCGTCTGCGGAGGTCCAGGGCTGGGCTGGGGAGCAGGTGCGGAATAGCAGATAGGCGAGAGCCCATAGGCAATAGCCAATAGCCGATAGATGGGCGATTATTGCTGGATGGCGTTGCACGCGTTGGTCCTTAGGTCGGGCCAGATCCAGAAGCTGATGACGGCTTCTTTGCCGGAGGGGATGCTGAGGGCGGAGGAGGATGAGGCGCCGAAGTAAAAGGTTGTGGGGGGGCCGTTCCAGGTGATGGCAGAGGCGCTGGAGTTGGAAACGGTCATGGACAGTACATGCTGCATTCCGTTGGTGAGTCCGGAGAAGCCGCTGGTGGTGAATGTGGCGTTGGTGGTGAAGATCTGGTAGGGGAGCGTGGAGTCAATCGCTCTTCCGTTGTTGGCGTTGGTGGCATAGACGGCGCGGCCGGTGGTGGCGAAGGAGGGGACGTTGGTTAGGCCTCGGCCGTTGCCAGACGCGACTCCATCGCCGTCGATTATGAATACGTTGGTGTTTGGCGGGCCTGGGTCAGCGCCCACTACGATTCCCCTCATGAAATAGCTCATGCCGGTGATGCCAAGAGCCCACACAGTATCCCCCGCACGTCCATACGCCTCTCCATTTTCGTCAATGACGACAAGCGCTCCACCATAGCTACCTCCGGCGACTCCGAGCTGACCTACATGGGTGGTGCCAAACGAGGGCCCTGAACCGTTGGTTACTACGGCATCGGGCAGGTTGGTGAGGGAGATTGTGCCTGTGGAGATGCTCCCCAGTGGGGCGTAGCGGGCGTCTGAGGCTGTGATGGAGTAGGCCAGGCTGTCTGGGCCGGCGGTGGAGTTGGTGGGGACGACGAGGAGGTCTGCGGCGTAGAGGGTGGCGTTGGTGGCGGGGACGGTGATCCAAAATTCGGTGCGGTCGGGTGGGGATTGGACGACGCAGCGGTAGGCGCCGGGGAGCATGTTTGTGACGGTGAAGGCGCCGTTGGTGTCGGAGAGGTAGAGGGCGCGGTCGTAGAGGGCGAGCTGGCCGGCGGGTGGGGTGATGGAGAGGGGAGTGATGAGGGTGGCGCGATTGGTGGCGGCAGCCTGGGTGAATTTCTGGAGGTGGAAGGTGATGGTGGCCGGGGAAGCTGACAAGCTGACAAGCTGAAAGGCTAACAGGAGGAGGGATGCGTGATGCGTGATGCGTGATGCGTGATGCACAGGCGTTTTGGTGTGGTCCCTGGATGTCATGATTGGGGGGGGATTTGGGCGTAGAGGTCCAGGCGGATTTCGAGGGCGTCGAGGAGGAAGTTTTGGACTTCGAATGCGCTGGAGCCTTTGTAGATGGGGAGCTGGAGTTCGCCGGGTTGGTCCTGGATGCGGATGGCGAGGACGGTTTCGCGGGCTTGCTCGAGGAGGTCGAAGAGGGCGGGGCCGCCTGATGCGCCCTGGGTGAGGGATTCTCCGGAGATGAGGTTGAGGCTGCGGCCGCGGGAGATGACGATTTTGAAGGAGCGGAGGACTTTGCCTTCTTCGGGGTATTGGCCGATGGGCTCTTCGCCGGTCCAGAGGACGGCGGCGGTGGGGGTGCCGGGCCGGGCGCGGATCTGGTCGAGGACGTCGGCGGGGTCGGAGGCGATGTAGGCGCGGCCGTTGGTGTCGTCGGCCCAGGACTCGAGGGCGGAGAGGATGAGGGCGGATTGCTCGGAGAGGGTCATGGGGGCAGGAGATAGGAGATAGGAGATAGGAGATGGGGGGGCGATCTTCGTTCTTCTATCTTCGATCTTCGTTCTTCTCTCTTCATTTCAGTAGGTTGTGGGGGCGCCGATGATGGGGATGCGGCCTGGGATTTGGGGGTTGCCGCCGGAGTTGGCGTTGAGGGCCAGGGCGGTGGCGGCGTCGAGGTTTTGTTTGCCGTCGCGGATGGCGGTGAGCCAGGCGCGGGCGGTTTCGAGGGCTGTGGTGAGGGGTTTGGGGAGGTCTGCCTGGCGGCGGGTGTAGATTTCCTCGCAGGCGAAGAGGAGGGCGGCCTGGGCGATGCTGGGGGGGGCGGTGGCGAGGGGGAGGGGGACGCGGTTGCAGATCATGGCGTCCACTTCAAGGGAGGCGTTGGCGATGATCTGGTCGAGGATGCCTTCGTCACGGAGGCCGTCGTGGTTGTCGTCGAGGGCGTCGTTGAGGATGGGGGCGGGGATTTTGGCCTCGATGGCGGCTGTGGTGGTGTAGGGCATGGGAGAGAGGGGCTTGGGGGTAGGAGTTAGGGGCCGATCTTCGTTCTTCGTTCTTCGTTCTTGGGCTCATTGGCCGGAGGGTGGGTAAAGACCTGGCCCAAATTTCCAGGCTGAAACCCCACCCTCCGGCGGGAGTGCGCATGAGCCTGATGCGCTAAAAGAGTGACGGGTGGCGGGTGGCGGGTGGCGGGTGGTTCGCCTCTCGTCTCTCGGCTCTCGTCACTCGTTATGGGCTGGGTTTGAGGGTTTTGACGATGACTTTGACGCTCGCGTTGGTGGCGGTGGCGGAGGCGTCGGCGTTGGCGATGCTCAGTAGCTTGATGTATTGAGCGGGGCCAATGAGCGTATTGGGCAGGTTGGTGTAGTTGACGACGGCCGTGGTGCCGTTGAGGGTGGCGGCGGTGGCGAATTTGGGGTCGGTTTCCCAAGTGGTGCCGTCTGCGGAGCGCGCCCACGTGTAGGTGATTTTGCCGGTGCCGGCCGCGGTGCCCTGGAAGGCGTGGACAATGCCGACGGTGTCGGTCTTGCCGATCTTGATGGCGTTGCCCAGGTTGACGCTGGTGGTGACGTTGGCGGCGATGCTGTTGGTGGAGCTGGTGTCAACGATGCCGACGTCGGCGTGGGCCGTGTGGAGCGTTAGGAGCGTTAGGAGTGCTGCGAGAAACGTGATGCGTGATTTGTGATTCATGGGTCTTGTGGTTTTGTGGTTTGTGATAGGAGAGGGTAGTTGGGGTGCCGGGAGGGGCGGCAGAGGCGGGGGCCGCTGCCCTCCCGGCGGGGTGCTGATTTACGCGCTAGTGAGGCGCTGGCCGGCGTTCTGCTGGCCGACACCGACGCCATACATGAGGGCCAGGCGGGATTCGGCGAAACCGAGCTTGTGGTCCACATATTGTACCTGCATGACGGAGAGTCCGAGGTCTGGGTCGGTGACAGTGGTGACGCTGCCGTAGCTGGAGCCGGGCAGGACGGAGGAGTAGTCGTTGGGGAGGCGTGAGGCGATGACGAGGGCGCTCTTGCTGAAGCCGAAGCCGGCGAGGCTGCCGGTGGTCGGCAGGTTGGGCGCATCCACTACGCCGAAGCCATGCACGTTGGGGAGGACGCCTTGTTCGATGATCTCGGGGCGTTGGTAGGCGGAGAGGGTCACGATGGCGGTGTCCTTGGCGAGGGAGCCGAAGTAGTCGCTGTTGACGAGGAGGGTGCGGTTTGCGGGACCCATGGGGACGCCCCGTTTGTTGAGGGCGGTGCCGATGTCAATCACTTCGCTGCGGCCGAAGGCGCTGGCGTCGGCTTTGATGGCGGTGTTGGTGAAGTTGGCGGCGGTGATGAGGGCGTAGAGGGCGTCCACAATGTCTTTGGCGAGGCAGTAGGCTGCGGCTGGGGCGAACTCGTCAAAGAGGCGGCGCATGGTCCCGGCGAGCTGATTTTCCTGGAAGCGGATGGGAACGCCTTTGTGCTGGTTGATGACGATGGAGGCGTCGGTGGCGGTGGGGTTGGAGCCTGGGGTGGTCCAGCCGGTGGAGGTGCTGTAGGTGGCGATGGTGGGGACCGTCATGTAGCGGCTGATGATGGTCTGGCCGTAGGAGGCGGGCTGGTCGCTGAAGTCGCTGGTGACGCGGCTCAGGGCGGGGAACTGGTATTTGAGCAGTTCGAGGGTGCGCTGGGTGATGAGGTCGCCGGC
>Ga0114951_10003914_pt1 | contig 14969 bp, 10 predicted proteins | sample AM7aDNAmetaG_FD_88677 | JGI IMG/M metagenome (GOLD analysis project Ga0114951, IMG submission 88677) | Freshwater microbial communities from Finland to study Microbial Dark Matter (Phase II) - AM7a DNA metaG | ecosystem: Environmental > Aquatic > Freshwater > Lake | place: Finland: Lake Alinen...
CATACCTATTTCCCCGTCAATACTGAAAAAATTGTAGTACAGCTTTTCAGTAAGGATGAATTGATCGATGAACGGGTGATACTCCTGAACAATGCCAGACCGCTGCTTATCTCGGCTGTAACAAAAACCCCCACCGCGGGGACGGTTCCGGATGGAATGGTGGAAATTCCTGCAGGCACCTTCCGCTTTCACACTCAGCGTGACCCGAAATCACAGGATCCCTTTATCGCTCTGCCCGATCACTCAGACACCACGACATTGCAGATGAACAGATTCCTGATGGATAAATACCCAATAACAAACAGGCAGTGGAAACTCTTTATCAAGCTTTCCTATTACTGGCCGGCCGATACCACAAATTACCTGAAACACTGGATACATGGGGAGATCCCGGAAGGACAGGCGGAATACCCCGTTGTATACATCAGTACTGAAGATGCAAAGGCATATGCCCGCTGGATGAGCAAACGTCTGCCAACCGAAGCTGAATGGCAGTATGCCGCGCAGGGCAGCGATATGCGGAAGTACCCCTGGGGTAACAGTATGGATTCCACAAAGTGCAATTATAACCTGAATCACACAACTGAGGTCACAGCCTTCAGATCAGGCGCCAGTCCCTTCGGTGTGGAAGATATGATCGGAAATATATGGCAGATGACCAATGATGTATACCGTATCGGAAGCTATTATTACACCATGATCCGGGGCGGAAGCTATTATCATCCTGACTCCAGTGAATGGTATATTACCGGGGGGCCACTCCCGGCAAATCACCCGGAGATCCTCTTGCTGGTTTCTGAAGGAATGGACAGGAACGGAACGGTTGGGTTCCGCTGTGTTAAGGATCTTCCGTGACGCGTCACGCTTTACGCATTACGTTTTTTATCAATATCTGAATAGCCACGCATCCTTAAAGGTCTTCTTCACCTCCCTCAGGGCACTGTCGGCTTTACCCTTTTCTGAAAAATCCATGATTGACAAACGGAGTTTGTTGTTGCGGTCAAGGAGTTTAGCTTCGGGATAGCCCTGGCTGATAATTGTGGACAGGCTCTTTTTCATTTCTGCCATCGGGAACTGGCTCTTCACGATGATGAAGTAATTTCCCTCAGTTGGTGTCCCTTTACCGGCTTCTTCAACGGGTACAGGCACTTTTAGAGGCTTTGGCACGGCATTCAATGAATCCTTTTTTTGTTCCGGCTTTTTGATCTCTTTCTTCGGCTTCGGCTCCGGCTTGCCTTTCTTTGCAGGGGGAGGCGGGGGAGGGGTAACGCTGTCACCGGGCTGGGGTTCGGTCTCTGCTTTAACCTGTGGCGCTGTTTTCTTCGGACGTTCCGTCCCGCAGATCCAGGGTGTGCCATCAGAGTCGGGTAATTCGCCGAACCAGGCAACTGCATAGTTTTCATAGATGCCGATACCGATCGCATTCCATTTCTTTCCCTGCCATTTCCCGGTGTTCATAAGGAAACTGTTGAAATAGTCGATGGACTTCCAGAATGCTATGATGCTGTCGATCACCGCTTCACTGTTTTCCCAGTAAACGATCTCAAAGCCCTTGCCTTTGTAGTTGGTCAGTTCCCTGGGTTTATCCCATACCGAATTGTTCTTCTTTTCGTCCCGCGGGTAGCAAAATGGTTTCCAGCTCCCTTTGTCAGACCATGAATGAAAATTACAGGGTTCCTGGTCGGGGTGGTTCAGAAAGAGGTCTTTTACATGCGAAGAAGCCACAAAACAGAGCGATTTTGACAGGGGAATTGAAGGAAGGTCATACCGCCGCCGGTAGTCATTGATCATCTTGTAAAGTTTGTACTCCATCGGGGAGATGCAGTAAGAGTCTGGTATTTCTTTCACCATGACCTGGCCGAAGGAGCCCAGGAAGGCTGTGCAAAAGATGAGGAACAGGCAGATTTTCTTCATGGTCATCAGTTTTACATTTTGGGTGGGATCTTCTGGTCTGGTGATAAAAGTATGTTTTTCTCAAAATCACGGATCCGTGCATAGAAGCCAAGCCCGCCTCTGCTGTTCACGGTCTTTATGAGCAGTTTGTTCCATCCCGATCTCACCCTGATGCGGATTTCCGCCTGGTCCGGACTTGCGATCCTTTCACCATCGAAACGATACAGTTCCCGGTTGTTGAAAAGCACCTTCATCCCGCAGGACGAGCCAACAAGGAGAGCCACCTCTTTATCTTCCTTTGAATAGAGATAGGTCACCGCGTAGGCAACTGAATTTTCATGAGGCGTGATAATCCTTGCAAGGTCCATAAAGCCGTTACCCTGCACAAGGTATTTATTCCAGTGTACAAATTTATTCCGTTTGCCCATTGTGGCAGCTTTCAGGTTCACAGCGGATTCAGGAGGAAAAACAGAGTCGATCCCCCTTTTGTCCAGCACCCTGGCACCGGTATTCTCAAAAGGCCCTATGACAAACCATTCAGGGATGAAAGTCCGCTCCGGTTCTATCCCGAACCCGTCAAAACCAGCTTTATAACCTGATGAGAGTTCATTCTTACCTTCAACAACGAACTTCAGCTGGACCTTGAGTCCGGCAGCTGTCGAAAGCGGAATGGAGATCTTTCCCCCCGGACGAATTGTACGCGAATAGCCACTGATGCCGGCAACCCTTTTCTCTCCCTGGTAAATTCCGATATTACCGTAATCCGGACCTTGTGTGTAGTATAGATTTATTGAATAGGTTGCTTCTTTCTGAGCGGGGAGTGTCACTGAGAAAATATCCTTCTCACTGCAGTTGATCAGTAGTTGCTTTGAACCACTCCATTCACAGCCGTAATCCGACATATCCATTGTCAGAGAGGGGATGGCACCCAGGCTGAAATTCATCTTCTCAGCTTCTAGGATAGTGCCCGGTAACCCTGTACGCAAAGGGATACGCTGGCCTGACCGGGAGACAAAAGGCAAGTTATTGTGCGGATCAATCTGATACCAGTAAATCGTACTTGAGTAATCGGCAACAACCTGGTTGTTTGGTCCGTGCTCAATGGTGAATTTTATAGATTTCTTGAATGGGATGGGGTCATTGATATTGAAACGGTAGGCTGCGATCCTGCCCAGCGAGTCGTCTTTCATGATCAGACCGTTATAAGGGCCGATGAATTCACCCCTGTTGAAGTTATCACCCCCGGAAAAGAAATCCTCGGTTCCTGTGCCGTAAAGCGAAGGATTCTTCTCCCCGTCGATATAGATCTTCTCATCCCCGTCAAGGAAAGTGAATTTACCGTCAAAGGACTGGATATTGAGGTTTACCCCAACAATATGCCCCTTTCCCTTAACCCTTAAGATCGTGTAGCTGGAGTCATAATCCGTCCGGACATTCCTGTTCCACCAGGCATGGAAATAGGCAACATCCCTGCCGAGATAACCGTCCATTTTAAGGTAATTCACCTGGTAACCGAAAGTTGGTATCTCCTGTCCGGTTTCATTGATGATCTCGATCTTTGCCGACTTTTCAAAAGGCATAGGAAAGAAACAGGTGAACCCACCGCCAGCCATGGAAAGGTAGGCGGTATTATATTGTTTATAGGAAAAACCATTTCCGAAAAAATCGCCTAATGGAACCTCTACTGAAGGATCCTTTTCTTCATCCCAGTACATCCGGATCAGGATCCTGCGAAGGTAGTAGGGATCGTTTGATTTGACCCGGAACCATATACGCGTTATAACTCCCGGCCCTGAAACATCGAGGATGGTGGCTTTTTTGCCGGCAGGGATCAGAATCATATCATTATCACCGCCGGATGTATCATGGCTGGTGACCTGCATCATCTTGCCGGGTTTAAGATAAGGGAGGTAGCCCGGTGAGATCAGCTTTTCAAAATCAGCACGGTTTGAAGGATCACACCCGCTTACAAGGAAAAGAAGTAATGAAATGGCTGCAAGGAAGAAAAAATATCTTGTTTTCATTAGAAATCAGGTTACTGTGGATGCTGAGAAAACGGGTGCAAAATTACATTCTTATCGGCTTCATCTGGTATTTTCCTCAATTAATATTTTTGCAAGGATGGAATCCCAGATATAATTTGGTGGAGAGTTGAGCACTTCATTATCGGGACTGTAGGATTCCCAGTAGTTATGATTTTTCGACAGTTGTATCTCTGCGCAGGTGACCATCTTTTCTGCAAGCTGTGATGCCAGATCCTTGTATCCATAGTTTTTCAAACCGTCATAGACCATATAATCCCAGAGCATCCATACTGAGCCATTCCATTTGCAGCAATAGTCAACATAAGGGCTGTACCATGGATCCCGGGCAGAAAGACTGGGGATGCCATACCTTGGCCAGAACCGTGTGGTGTCAGTAAGGCTTCTTATTAATGGCGCCAGACGCTCCTGCGGAACGGCTTCTGCCCAGAGGGCCAGGAAACCGATGATCTCCTGCCGCTTCAGGTCGCGGGTCATAAAAGTAAAGGAATGGTCTTTCTTATTGACAGGGTAATAAAACCCGGTCGTCTCATCCCACATCGTTTCATTCACCAGCCGGGTGGTCTGATCGGCTTTTTTCAGCCAGGCAGCCGCTTCACCATCTTTCCCGAGCTCTTTTGCCATCTTTGAGAGACAACGTTCCTCTTTGATGACCATAAGGGTCAGATCAAGGCACTCCAGTTCATCCGAGATGTCCTCTTTGTCAATATCCAGGTAACGTTCGGCAGAGACCTGGAAAACGGCGTTGTACCAATCGCGCACATTTTCAATGATCCCGTTGGGGCCCCATTCGAACAGACCATCATGATCCTGGTCGCGGTTCGTGATCAGCCAGTCAACATATTTTGATCCGGAAACATAGGCATCTTTCAGGAATTGCCGGTCCTTGCTTACCTGGAAAACCTCCCAGTTGATCCAGCTGAAGAAAGGGGCGGAGGTTGTCGGCATGTTCTTTTGCGGATAATCCTGTTTCCCGCGTGGTCCGTGGCGGTATGCAATGAAACCGTTGCTGTCCTGTTGCTCCATATAAACACGCTGCGACCCCTCGGCCGATTGTGGATCCAGATAGGCATAGGCCATCATGCTCAGTGACTCATGCAGCACTTGGTGCCCGTGACCCCAGCCCCAGACGGGGTTTCTTGAAAAGGAATAGAAATTGTACTTCGTTTTCCCTGACGCCGGGTACATACAGCCACGAGCCAGGTTCAGGGCCCCCAGGTAAACCAGTTTGTCCGATCCCTTTTTGAAATCGATACGTGGAATCCGGGCATACAGCATCAGGTTATCATCAAACCAGGTTTTAAGTATGGCCGTTTTTAATGTGCCGGTTTCTTTCATCAACAAGCCGATGTTCTCATCTTGCGCCTGACAGCCACGGAAATATCTGAAATCAGTAGTCTCTCCGGGTCTCAATCGTTTCTTCAGGTGAAGAGATATAAACTGAACAAAACCAGAATCTTTGCGATTCAAAGAATCAACCCTTGTTGTTGAATAATAGTCGGTCTTTACCAGATTGTAAAGGTCCTGCATATCCCCCTGGTAACCGCCGTATGAATAAACGTTTCCGGTCGCTGTAAAGAAATCACGGAACCTTACCGGGTAACCGTTTTCTGTTTTCAGACTGCTGATGAGTCGATAGGGGTTCTCATAATGTTGCGTGACATAACCGGAATTTGCAGTATCGTATCTGACGATCTCAAGGGAGTCCTTCCCGGTTTCCAGAACAGGATACACCGCGATCTCATGCGGGACCTGACTTGTATTGCGCACCTCCATATCCACCAGGGCAATGGTTGAACTGTATACGAAGAAGGTCTCTTTCACATGGATCCCGCGGAAAGGTTCATATTCCATCACCATCATGTCGGGAAAAGAATAGTTGACAACCGGTTTCTGAAAGAATTCACCGATATGGTCAACCACTACCTCGTCAATCTTCCAGATGCAGAAAAACGAACCTGCATGGTCGGAAGTATAGGTGACAGTCCTGCAATCGGAATAGTAATCCATCTTGTAGGCCTTATCCCCATAAAGTCTTGACCGTGACATAGCCGCCGCATAAGTCGTATAAAGCGGGTCACCGGCACCGGCATGAATCCGAAGGTACTTATCCACCGTCGTCAGCTGCTGAGCCCCTAAAAAACAAGGCACCAGCAACATCACAAAAACCAACCATCTCCATTCTCTCATCCCTTTTAACTTTGTCGTTTGTAGTTCGTAATTCGTAATTTGTCGTTTGTAGTTAATTACTGCCCCAAAACGATCTTCACCGTCCTTGTCACATACTTTCCCAACCCTGCTTCAAATTCAACATCAAGGTGCAGATAATCACCATCTTTTCTGATAATCGTTGCATTTTCAACAGCCACAGGCTCCTGTTTATGCAGGTAAACAGTTAATTCGCCATGGGAAGCCGGCTTGTTTTCCAGTTCGATCTCATAGGTATTCCTTTCAAACTTCGTGGAGAGGATCCTCATGCCCTCTGCCGGATCCCCGGGTTTTGGGTCAGTTGTTACCGGGATGACCTGGATTCCCTTGTCGTACCAGATCTCGAGGTTTTGGTCTGACCAAAGAGGAGGATTCACGATCAAAGTGGTCGACTGCTTCCCGGTAATGGTGGTAAACTGGATCGGTTCGCCATTCATGGTTACCCTTGTAAAGACTGTTCCGGATGGAAAGGAGGGAAGGAAATCAAGTGTCAGGGGGGTGCTGCCGGTTTTTCGGATCTGCCATGAATATTTCTGCGAGTCGCGTTTCATCTTCAGCTCCAGGATATCTTTACCTGCATGAATGCCCTCAACCGCAAGAGAATCCCAATCGGCCGGAAGGTGCGGAGCGAGTCCGATCCTTTGATCCGGTACGTTGACGTTCAACCCAAGCATGCCTTCTATGGCAGGTTGCAGCACCATGGTCTCAGACCAGCACTGGTGGGCACAGACGCCGGAGGGCTTATATTGTGACCCGTTCAGTACCTCCTGAACGAAACCCTGTCCCCATGACCGGTAACCCCTTAGGTTATTCATCAGGTGAAAGTATCCCTGCACATCATTCCCGTAAGCATATTCTGCCAATGAAGCCCATCCGGTAAAAAGTGGCCAAACACTGCCGTAATGATAGCCTTCCGGTTTGAAGAGGGGACTGTCGTCACGGATGATGCGCGTTCCCCAGTTTGTTGAAAAAGCATTGGATGCATACTGCTTTAAAACGAACCTGGCATTTTCCTTGTCGAACAGCTTAAACCCGGCTGGAACGGCTGGCAAAATAGTGGGCTCCGTCCTGAAACTCCGGTCCTTATTCATACCGTAGGAATAGAAATGCTTCTCACTGTTCCAGAACCTCCAGTTGATAATCTGGCGGACCGTTTTCGACTCCTCTGCATAATAATCCGCATCCGGAAGTTTCAGAGCTGCTGCCATCACGGCAGCTTCGGAAAGTGCTGCACTCCAGCAGCCCTGCAGGTAGAGCGTTGCATGAGAACCATAGAGTTCACCGCCTTCCACCCATCCATGGCCAACGCCGGTGTTCTCGATTAGATGGTCCCTGTCAGTATCGGTGGAGAAACAGAAATCAATGGCTTTTTTTATGAAGGGCCAGTTGCTGCGCAGGAATGACGTGTCGTTCGTTGCCCTGAAATACCTGCCCGCAAGCTGAATATACAGAGGTGTGGCATCAGCTGCATCATAATGGATCACGCCGGATGTGGTGGCTTCATGAACGATCTTCCCCGAAAGGTCCTGGAATTTGCGGTAAAATTCAAGTTCTGACTTAACACCTTCAAAGTTGCCGGTCTCAAGAAAAGCAAACCCGCTCCATTCACCGTCACGTCCGAAATACCAGCTGTATCCAGGTCTTCCGTTAACGGCATGGCCGCCATCCCATCCATGGGCTGTTGTTGAATAACCGGCCACAAGGGAGGTCCCCATGCCAGGGGTCCTCACAAAAAAACGGTTGGCAGCAAGAAGCGCCCAGCGGTAGCCGGTGTTGAAATCCTTTTCCGGACCCGTAATGGTCAGCTGATCCCGGAGTACTTCCCTGCAATGCCGTGCGGCATTTTCATAAACTTCATGTGGGTCTCTCATCGCTCTGAAGAATCCGGCCCTGGCGGAGTCGAGCCCCTCATTGGTGGCGCAGTAAACAACATTCAGAACATCTTTCGTACCGAGTTCGTATCGGGAGAGACCGGAAACCATAAAAACAGAAGTATCGGTGCCGTAAAATTCTTTTCGAACCGGATCGTATTTGATTGAACCGAATCTTCCGGATAAAGCCTGTTTTGCTTCCCTGTCCGCCCCGAGGATCAGGGCATTTTTTCCGTTTGCCTGGTAAATTGTAAATTGCTGAAGAGGCTGGAAAAACGAGTAACAGAGCGAACCCGAAACTTTCTCTGAATAGGGCCACATCAGGCGCATGTTTGACCGGAAGCGGATGATCATCTCTGCCGGGGAAGCGCCTTTATATTCATAGTGGATGACGCCTGCCGGTTCCTTCGGATCATTAACAATGATCTCCTTCAGATCCCAGTTAGGAAAATGGTAATTCCTGATAAAACACTCAGGCCTTATCTCCACCTGCGGCTGTCCATCCCTGAGCCAGAAAATGCTGTCCTTGTCTGAAAACCTGATTCCTGCTTCATAGTCCCTGAATGCCATGAAGGGATGTGCCCAAATCTCTTCAATTCCGCCATTTTCGCTTCCCATGGTGAGCATCCGTTCACCGGCAACATCCCAGAAATTGTCAGTAGCTCGTGGTCTGACAAGACTTAACGGATCGGCATCGGTTATCCAGGGTCTTTTGTCGGCAGGAAGGAATTGTTTTTCCTTTGATTCCGGTACAGGTGCCTGCAAAATACAGGGTGTGGCGTAATTCCAGTAATGTGTCTCTGCCTGCATCTTTTCGCCGGAGAGGTAACGGATGATATTCCCGGTAAAACGGTCCAGGTGGGCCCTGTTCCTGTTGGCTGCAGAAAACCACATATAGGCGCCGGCTGCGATCACTTTCCCTTTTCCGGAATTGTACTCCAATACCAGTTTTGAATTTTCCCTCAGGAAGATATAATCCCAGTCGACCCCCACAACCTTGCCGTTTGCGGGTTTTGAATCCCCGAAATAGCCGGTGATGCGGGCTGCGGTATCCGCTACGGGCATCATAATGTAAGCGCCCCCTTGCATATCTTCAAAGATCGGATGGTCGTAACAGGCATGATACCCGAGTTTTCTTCCGTATCCATCATCCACAGTTATCTTCAGGCTGTCTTTCGGAACTTCAGTTTCCAGTCCGAGAACAACAAGGTATTTGAAAGCATCCATGGTCAGGAATAGTTTCCCCCCGGAATTCAGGTAATCACGAAAAGCCTTTATCACCTTCTTATCCTTCGCCACTTCAGGCAATGCATCATTGATGGAATGGATCCAGATGATACTGAAACTGCCCAGCATACCCGGCTTTTTCCTGATAGCCTCAAACGTCAGCGCGGAAGGAGAGAGGTCAGGCTGTTTTTTAAGAAAGTGGAAAGCGGCATCTCCTTCAGGGGAAGGGGATTGCTCATTTCCATCTCCAATAAATCCGATCCGGATGAGATGTTCCGATTTTTCTTTCGGGACAGATTTTGAAAGGACCAGCGCGTGGGTCCGGGTACTCTGGCCTTTTAACGCCTGTGCGGAAGCCTGCCTGTTCAAAAGAAGGGCATAACTCAAAGACAGGATGATCAAAAAGAACCTTGTTCCAGGTCTCATAGCATGTTCATGATGTCACGGATCGAATCAACAACCGGCCTGCCGGAGGAGAGAAGACGTTCCTGAGACTGGTGGCCGTTCGGTACAAGAACACAATCAATGCCGAGCTCTTCAGCAACAGCCGCATCATGCAGCGTATCGCCGATGAAAAGATAGTCTTCTTTTGGTTGCTTCAGAGCGGAAAGCAGGCGTTTTCCCACTTCTGTCTTCCCGTGGGCGTAATGATCATCAAGCCCGTAGACTTTCGAGAAATAGGGAGAGACCCCCATTTCCACAGTCTCTTTCCTGAGCTCGTTCTGCTCGCGTGCAGAAAGAATGGACTGGCGGTATCCTTTTTTATGCAGCATTTCCAGAACATCCAGCACCTCCTTGTGAAGGCTGGCCTCTTTCTGCCGCTCATTGTACAGATCCATGAATTCCATGCCGACCTTTTCAAAGGGATCCTTCGAAAAATCAAAGCCCAGTTTTTCATAATAATCCTTCACGGGAAAATCGAATATGGCCCGGTAATACTCAAGTGTGGCGAGGGGCAGGCTGTAACCGGCAAGCATTCCGTTCATCACATCCACGCAAAGCCATGCATCGTTCAGCAAGGTGCCATTCCAGTCCCAGATAATATGGTTGTATTTTTTATTTTCGTTCAGCATGTTTAAATACTTTAATCTCAGATAAAGCGTTTCATTCTTATTTAGACTATTTCTTATCTTTGTAAGGTAATACCGTTCAAAATTAATTAATTTTCAGTCCCATGCCTGACTTTAACGCATACTTAGGTCCCCTGGAAGAACTGAAAAACTGTACCATCTGTCCAAGGAACTGTCATGTCAACCGCAATTCCCCCAACCTTGGATACTGCAGAAGCGACGCGGAGTTCAACATCTCATCGATCTGCATCCACAGGGGAGAAGAACCGGCAGTGAACGGAAAAAACGGGATCTGCAACATTTTCTTCATGCATTGCAACCTTCAGTGCATGTATTGCCAGAATTACCAGATCAGTGATAACCGGATATCTCCGGATACCATTCTAACCCTTGAGGAGGTTATCAGCCAGGTAACTGCGATCCTTGACCAGGGGATCGACAGGGTAGGCTTTGTTTCTCCCTCTCACTATATTCCCCATGTAAAAGTCATCATCGCGGTTCTTCGTTCGCTTGGCTATAATCCGGTGTTTGTCTTCAACACAAATTCCTACGACAAACCCGAAGCAATCCGCTCAATGGAAGGGCTGATTGACATCTATCTGCCTGACCTGAAGTACCTTGAACCCGAACTGGCCAGGAATTATTCGGATGCACCGGATTATCCGGAGATCGCGATGGCATCCATAAAAGAGATGTTCCGGCAGAAAGGATCGGCTCTTCATTTCAATAAAGAGGGAGCTGCCATGTCAGGCATCATTATCCGTCACCTGGTCCTACCAGGTCATAGCGATAACAGCTTCAAGGTACTGCAGTTCATTGCGGAAGAGCTTTCCCCCAGACTTCATGTCTCTCTGATGTCACAATATTATCCTACTCCCCAGGTCAGCTGCCATCCAAAGCTCCATAAGCCGATCAGCGCCGAAGAGTATGCCTCAGCAGTTGAGGAGATGGATCGCCTTGGCCTTCACAATGGCTGGGTGCAGGAAATGGAGAGTTCCGCCCATTATAATCCTGACTTCGAAAAAGATCACCCTTTCGAATAATTTTATAATTTTGTGAGGTTCATATTTACATCCATCCGGCTGCACATTTTCTATGCTCAGCCCTAAACCTCAAACTCATCCAATGAAAAAATCATTTGTTCTGTTGATCAGCCTCGTGCTTATCTTTTCCTTTGCCGGTAAAGCCCAGGAAGAGAAAAAAGAAGCAAAAAAGGCTGACTCCGGCTACACCTTTACCATGGTAAAGCAACTGCCTGTAACTTCCGTAAAGAACCAGCACCGCTCAGGCACCTGCTGGAGCTACTCTGCTATCGCCTTCCTCGAATCCGAATTACTTAGAATGGGCAAGGATACCTTCGATCTTTCGGAGATGTTCTGCGTAAGGCATGCCTATTCCGACAAAGCCACCCTTTATGTAAGGTTCTATGGCAAGCACAATTTTGGCGGCGGCGGCGCTGCACATGATGTAACAAATGTTCTTCGTGATTATGGGATGGTGCCTAATGAGGTATATTCAGGCAATGTGATCGGGGAGGACAAGCCCGTTCATGGCGAGATGGATGCTGTACTCCAGGCTGATGTTGATGCCGTTGTAAAAAATAACAACAAGAAACTTACCCCCGTATGGCATAAGGGATTTGACGGACTGCTGGATGCTTACCTCGGAACAGTTCCTGAAAAATTCAACTACAAGGGAAAAGAATACACCCCGAAAAGCTTTGCAGACATGCTCGGGCTCAACCCGGATGATTATGTTGAGATAACATCCTATAATCACCATCCGTTCTGGTCGAAGTTCATCCTCGAGGTTCCCGATAACTGGATCATGGACAAGGTGAACAATGTTCCCATGGAAGACTTGATGCGTATCATTGATAACTCAGTGAATGAAGGATATACCGTTGTATGGGGTGCAGATGTCAGCGAAAAAGGGTTCTCATGGAAAAACGGCATTGCTGTCGTTCCTGACAAGAATGCTCCGGAAATGGCCGGACTCGAGCGTGCAAAATGGGAGAAGATGAGTGATGCCGATAAAGATAAACTCATTACCAAATTCGACAGGGTTATGCCCGAGAAGAAGATCACCCAGGAGATGCGCCAGCAGTAGTTCGATAACTGGCAGACCACCGATGACCATGGAATGCTGATCACCGGCATCGCAAAAGATCAGAACGGGGATGTCTTTTATCTTGTAAAGAACTCCTGGGGAACAGACGGAAGCCCTTACAAAGGCTATTTCTACGCATCCACACCCTATGTCCAGCTGAAAACCATGGATATTATGGTTCATAAGAACGCGATCCCTAAGGATATTCGGAAGAAATTAGGACTTTAGGCAGAAGATAGATGGCAGATGTCAGATGCCTGAAAAAATGCTAATTAATAAATGATCGGGATGGGAGATGAAAATCTTCCATCTCTTTTTTTATCCGCCTTCTGCCCTCAGACTTCTACCTCCATTTCCCGGAAACGGTACTACCCTTCATCGCGCGTCCGAGCAATTCAAGGTACTCTTCACGGGGGATGTGTTCTGCTCCGAAACGTTTGAGATGCATGGTCTCGACCTGGGAGTCGATGAAGAGGAACTCCCATTCCTTTGCCTTTGTGACAAGGGCATTCAGGGCGATCTTGGATGCGTCAGGCATGATGTGGAACATGGATTCCCCGAAGAAGGCTTTTCCGATGGAGACGCCATAAAGCCCACCGACGAGTTTGCCCTCATAATAGGTCTCCACACTGTGCGCAAACCCGGCTTTATGCAGGCGGATGTATGCTTTCCGCATTTCCGGCGTGATCCAGGTACCGGACTCGTCTTTCCGGCCGATCTTTGAACAGAGGTTGATCACCTTTGAGAAAGCATGATCAAACCGTACCTGGAAAAGCTCCTTCTTAATGGTCCTGCGGAGACTTTCCGTTATTTTGAATTTTTCCGGCAGCAGGATAAAACGCGGATCGGGCGACCACCAGAGGATGAGTTCGTCCTCATTGAACCAGGGGAAAATACCATGCGCATAGCCTGCTAGCAGACGCGCTTCACTGAGGTCCCCGCCAACGGCAAGCAACCCGTCCTTCTCGGCATAGGAGACGTCGGGAAACTGAATCTTTTTGGGTAACTGAAAAACAGGCATGCTTACAATCGGTCAAGACTTACCCTTATACGGTCACAGGCCTCAGAAAGTTCGGAGAAAGTAATCGTAAGGGGAGGAGCTATCCGGAAGGTGGCGGGACTGAATAGAAACCAGTCGATTATGACACCGTTTTCCAGGCAGTATTTGGTAAGGAGGGAACGGAGTTCAGCGTCGACGACCTCAATCCCCAGGATCAGACCTTTTCTCCGGATCCCTTTTATCATCGGGTGTCCTGACATGCGCTCCTCAATATACCTTCCTTTTTCCTCAGCGGTCTCAATGAGGTCCGAATCCCTGAGTACGCGCAATCCGGCCAGGGCGGCCGCACAGGATACCGGGTGACCACCAAAGGTTGTGATATGTCCGAGTTCAGGATTAAATGTGAGTGAATCCATGATCTCCCTGGAGGCGATGAAAGCACCGATGGGCATTCCGCCGCCCATGGCTTTTGCCAGGACCAGGATATCGGGTATAAATTCATAATGACTAAAACTAAACCACTTCCCGGTGCGGCCGAATCCCATCTGAACGTCATCCAACACCAGGAGTGCGCCTTTTTCAGAGCAGCGTTCCCTAAGCTTTTTAAGGAAATCCCCTTCAGGCAAAACAACACCGCCTTCGGCCTGTATCGACTCAACCACCACGCAGGCGGTCCGTTCCGAAATATTTTCAAGATCACCGGTGTTATTGAACCGGAGGAACCGGATATCCGGGATCAGCGGACGGAAAGCGCTCTTCAGGGCTTCATTGCCCAGAATGCTCAATGCCCCCTGTGTGCTCCCGTGGTAGGCATTTTCAAAGGCGATGATCTCCGTGCGGCCAGTAAACCGTTTGGCCAGTTTCATGGCTCCCTCGATGGCTTCACTGCCCGAATTGACCAGGTAAACCGCATCAAGGTTTTCAGGCAGCAGGGCAGAAAGCTCTGTAGCAAGATGAACCTGGGGCGACTGTATGAATTCCCCGTAAACATTCAGGTGAAGATATTTATCCAGTTGTTCCTGTATCGCGCTGATCACGGCCGGGTGGCGGTGACCGATATTGCTGACGCTGATCCCTGAAACAAGGTCAAAATAGCGTTTCCCCGATACATCCGTGATATAAACCCCTTCCGCTGAGGCAACCTCCAGTCCCATCGGCTGATAGGAGGGGAGCCCCAGATGGCGAAAGAATAATTCCCTGTCTGTCATTGGTGTCCTTACTTTTCGGCGAAGTTACTAAATCCTTCGCGCCCGCAAAAGCACGCGTCGGAGACGCGCGCTTTTTCTGCACTTCGCAGATTGCACTTTACACTTGATTAGCACGCGTCGGGGACGCGCGCTATTTCTGCACTTCGCAGATTGCACTTTACACTTGATTAGCGCGCGTCTCCGACGCGTGCTTCATTGTAACGGAAATTGATTATTTTCGCTATTCGATTATCACAAAACCCAATCGAAATCCCACAAAATGAAAGACAAGGTCATCATCATCACCGGCGCCTCCTCGGGCATCGGAAAAGCCCTGGCAGCCGAGTGCGGCAGGAGAGGAG
>Ga0114951_10003915_pt1 | contig 14965 bp, 13 predicted proteins | sample AM7aDNAmetaG_FD_88677 | JGI IMG/M metagenome (GOLD analysis project Ga0114951, IMG submission 88677) | Freshwater microbial communities from Finland to study Microbial Dark Matter (Phase II) - AM7a DNA metaG | ecosystem: Environmental > Aquatic > Freshwater > Lake | place: Finland: Lake Alinen...
AACCCGGCCATTGTTCAAACCACCCGCTCGGTCATCATAAAACTTTCGGAGGAACAACTTTATACTTTCAACGAACTCAAACTAATATTTAGCGATTATTTTAACGAAACCTTCGACGAGCGTAAAGAAAAACTCATGCTCATGTTTCTCGACATCATCGGCATGAAAGAATTTGAGCCCTCCAGTACCTATTTCACCAAAGCGCGTTTGTTCATCTCCAAAAACATCAACCAAACCGAGATCATCTTCATCACCTCGCTTGTGTTGGAAATTCTGAAAAAAGTAAGCGTTCCCATTCGGGAAGACGAATTTATTTCGTGGCTCAAAAATACCCATCTCAATGTAGACACCCATCTGCTCGACCGCATCCTCAACCTGCTGCCCGAAATTGAAAAAACCCACATCGGCAATCAAACCTACTATCAGATAATAGAACCCAAATAAATCGCTGCGAACCGCGAAAAGCAGTAAGCCTTTTTAATACTTGCCAGCTAATTAAATCGCGAAATTTTTAAAAATAAAATAAAAATATCGGCTTTTCGTTAATTTAAACTATATTTGAATTCCAATATTCACCAAAAAACACACAGCAACATGAAAAAAATTATAACAATCGTGCTGGCAGTTTTCTGCATTTCGGCTGCCAATGCTCAATTAGAAAAAGGCACCACTTTTTTAAGCGGCAGTTTCAACCTAACGGGCTACAACAAACCAGTTGGAGATTATACCAACAGCGACTTGAATGTGGGTTTATCGCCCAAATTCGGAGGCTTTGTTGCCAAAAATCTTTTATTGGGAGGCGAACTAAACCTCAGCTACGACCATGCAACCTACAAACAAAACAATACAAGCACCAGCCAATACTATTATAATTCTGCAACCAACACTTTTGGTCTGGGACCTGGATTATTCATCCGTTATTACGCCCCGCTCACCACTCATTTCTATTTTACCATCAACGGCGATTTTTCGTACACTTATAACTTCGGCACCACCGCTCAAACCACCAACAATCCCACTGCAAGCCCAACTTACAATGAAACAACCAAAAATTATAACGGCCTAATTGCCGTGGCCTTTTCGCCGGGATTTACCTACCTTGTAACCCCCCGAATTGGCCTGGGAATGTCGTTCGGAAGACTTTATTTCAGTCATGCAGGCATAAAAACCGTTATAGGCAGCAAAACAACAAAAACATCCGACAACGAATACGGCCTCGACCTTAAAACGTCGTCGCTGAACTTCGGAGTTAGTTTTTACTTCGGCGGAGGCAAAGAGAAGAAATAGGGAAACCTAAAAAACGAGCCAATGAAGGTCAAACTGTTTGCAATTTTGGTTTTACTGCTGTTGCCCTGCTTTTTGGGGGCGCAAAACTGGGATCAGCATCGCGAAATACTTTTACTTGAAAAGAAAAGTCCGGCAGGCAAAACCATAGCCTACACCTATCTCGCAAAAGGAAGACGCGTCATCTGCCGTCTGCAAAACGAGGCCGACAGCGGAAAAATTATGAAGATCCGCGGTAAGATCACGCGCATTGATTCTTCCTTCATGGTTGTAAACAATACCCGTGTTCATTTTGATAAAATTGTTTCGCTCAGCACCTGGACACGCAGCAGAACCGGGCTCCATATCGCCGGAGGGCCTTTGTTGCTTGGCGGATGTACTACCTTTTTAGTATGTGCGGTTCTTTTTGTCAGTGCCGCAACAATAGTACCTGCTTTCCTGGGAGGTGTTGCCGGAGTTGTTTTTCTGTGCATCAAAGGGCATAAATACGATTTCATATATTGGTCGTGCAGCAAGGCAACCTATACTGATTATCTTGAAAAGAAAATGGAGCTGTTCGGGCAAATGCAGCAAGACAGATTCAATAATATGCGATCCGGACCGCATGGATTTCCGATGGGATTTCCGGGGATGAAATAAGAAAAACCAGAGAGTGGAATTTAACTTAATTCGGCTATATTTGTACATTCAAAACATTACGAGAATGAAATCCCTTTTATGCACACCATTTTCGAAAAATTAAAACTCATTTATGTCCGTTTTTTGATAATCGCCATTTGTATTATTGGCGGTTATACCTTTCTACATTGGCTGTTGTTCATAAGATTTCAATTATTTACAATTAATGAAGATGTTCTGAAAATTTGGATCCCTTTTGCATTACCATGGATTCCTCTTTGGATATGGTTATTACCCAGAATAAAATTATTAAAACTGAAACAAAAAAAAGGTAATCTTTACGCTCTTTTTATTTTAATCGCCTGCTTTGCAATAACTATTCCGACCATAGTAGCTCAATCATATCTGATAAAAGCCACTGGCAAACTTACTTCATTGGATAAAATCAGTCTGATTGAAAAACTAGAGCCGACTAAATACTACAATTTAAAGAATTTTTATTTCGACAAAAACAAAACTGTTATTTATAATGCCGAACATGTTTTAGGTAAGGGTTATGACGGCATTTTATATCATACTTGTTTTTTAATACCAATTCTTGATAAAATTTCAGATACTGCAAAAAGTGAATGCATTGCCTGGCTTTGTTTTGAATATAAACAGTCAGCAGATAACAGCGTTACTGATGATGAAAAGGATAAAGTATATAAAGAGTTCTTTAAAGAAAGCTTCAAAGATTTTAAATCAAAAAATATTCTTAATTTCATCTATCTCGAACGGCCTGAATATAATGTCTACAATCAGGATTTTTATAAAGCAATACAAAAAAATAAAAAGTGTTATTCTGTAAATCCAGTCATTTTATTTCCAATTAATGAGCCTTTCGGAAAACGAACGGGCAATCTATTGATATGGGTATTTGTTGCGTTTGCCAATTTTTGTATAATATGGTTAATCATGATTCTGATACCAAAGTTCGATCTTGAAAATCTCTTAAAATTTAAAAAAGGCAAACCCGACAATATAAACGAAGCCAAAGTGATGTTATTTTTCTTTCTACCCAGAAAAGATTTTTTTATTACGCCCATCATCATCGATCTGAATGTCTTGATTTTTATTATCATGATGTTTGCTGGACTGGGTTTTATTAGTTTTCGATCGGAAGACCTTCTGGCTTGGGGAGCCAATTTCAAACCTTATACTATCAACGGTCAATGGTGGCGGTTGCTCACAAGCACATTTCTGCATGGTGGAATGATGCATATTGCAGCTAATATGATCGGTTTATTGTTTATTGGCATTTTGCTTGAACCCAGATTAGGTCGTCTTCGACTTGTACTAATATATTTGACCACAGGAATTCTTGCCAGTGCAACAAGTTTGTGGTGGTACGATGCAACCGTATCAGTAGGAGCTTCGGGTGCAATTTTTGGATTGTACGGAGTTTTCCTTGCGTTCCTTCTCACCAAAGTTTATCCAAAAGATTTTACTAAATCTTTACTTTGGAGTATTTTGATTTTTATTGGTTATAATTTGTTAATGGGATTTACTGGAGGAATTGATAATGCTGCACATATAGGTGGATTAGTGAGTGGTTTCATAATTGGACTTATTTTATCACAAAAACTAAAAATTGAAGCAGAAGATGATCCTGCCCATAATTGATCTATTTTCGCTAAATTCGCCCCCAAAACCAACACACTATGGACGCAACCGAACTCAAAAAAAAGAAAGAAAACCTTCTTATCAGCATTATTTGCTTTGTAATTCCACTTTTAGGCATGGGCATCTGGATGCTGCTCTCTCCGGCCCAACCCGAACATCAGGCCATCGAAAAAGGCAGTGTATATTTCGTTAAATCCATCTGGGGGATGCCTGCAGGGCTCACCTTTCTGGTTTTCGATGTCTTCGTGCTGATGTTTGCCATTATAAATTATAAAAAAGCGCCCAAACCCAAATCGGCCCTACTGAGCAATCTTATCTATTCATTAACTCGTCCGGTGCTCATGTACACGGTAATTTTGTATGCCATCGTCCTGCTGCAAAACCGGCTGGTCGTTCACGGAACCCTGCCGGCCGATTTTGGCTTTGGCGATATGTCTACCATCCAGTTGGCGTTCGTCACCATCATCGTCGTGGTAGGTTTGATGACCTTGGGCTTCGGACTGGCATGCAAATTCGGAAAAAAATAAGTCCGATTTGTCGGCAAAGCTTTGTAATTTTGCACCATAATTAATCGATCATTATGGAAACGGTTGTAAGCGGCATACGCCCCACGGGCAATCTGCATCTGGGAAATTATCTGGGTGCCTTGCGCAATTTTGTGAAGATGCAGAACCAGCAGCGTTGTTTTTTCTTCATCGCCGATTATCATTCGCTCACAACCCATCCCACCCCCAAAGATCTGCACGGTAACGTGAAAAATGTGCTGGTCGAATACCTGGCTTGCGGATTGGATCCCGAAAAAGCAACCCTCTACATCCAGAGCGACGTGCCCGAAACCGCGGAGCTTTATTTGATACTCAATATGAATGCCTACGTCGGAGAACTGGAACGATGCACTTCCTTCAAAGACAAAGTGCGTACACAACCCAATAACATCAATGCCGGACTGCTCACCTACCCCACATTGATGGCTGCCGACATTATTTTGCACAAAGCCACCAAAGTTCCTGTCGGGAAAGATCAGGAGCAGCACCTTGAGATGACGCGCACTTTTGCAAAGCGTTTCAACCGTATGTATAATGTGGAATATTTCCCGGAGCCCGTTGCTTACAACTTTGGCGAAGAACTTTTAAAAGTGCCCGGATTGGACGGCAGCCTGAAGATGAGCAAATCGGATAACGAGAACTCATGCATTTTCCTGGCCGACACAGCCGAATCCATACGCAAAAAAGTAATGAAAGCGGTCACCGATGCAGGTCCTACCCAGCCCAACGAAACCAAACCTCAGGCGGTCGAAAATTTGTTCTCATTGTTGAAACTGGTTTCCAAACCCAACGTAGTTCAGCACTTCGATGCGCTTTACAACGATTGCACCATCCGTTATGGCGACCTCAAAAAACAACTGGCCGAAGATATGGCCATATTTGTGGCTCCCATCACCGAAAAGATCCATGATTTAGCTTCCAACGACGAATATTTGCATCGCGTTGCCAAACTCGGCGCCGAAAAGGCCCGCGAAAGCGCTGCTCAAACTATAAAAGAAATTCGGGAGATCATCGGCTTCAAATCCTTCTGAAAAAAATTCCTCTGTGTTTCTCTGTTTTCTCCGTGTCTCCGTGGTTCAAAAAAACCCCCGACTCCTCACTTAAACCTGAAATAAACATAAATTTTCCCGAAATTATCCCTGTCCTTATCAATGCGGTGATACAATTGTTTGATCTCTTTCTTGTCCAGAAACCTCAGCACCTTTTTTTTTAGTTGTCCGCTACCCTTACCGGGAATAATTTCCACCCAGTCGATCTTCCGTTCCACGGCTTCCTCAATAATATCATTCAGGGCTTTATCAATCAGATAGCCTTTATTATAAATTTCGTGCAGGTCTAAAACTAATTTCGACATGGTGTAAAAGCGTTTATTTCAACAAAGATACATGTCGCGACCCTTAAAAACAAATTTCCGGGATTAAGCCTCCTGTTCAGCCTTTCAAAAAAAATATTTTCACATAAACAGCAGCTTGCGATGCATAAATTTCGGAAAAATCGATCTAAAGTGTCGCATTATCATTAATTTTGTTCAAAATCTTTTCACCTATGGAACCCGTCAAGGCTTTTTATGCATTATCCACATGGCTGTTGCGAGTTGCAATGCTCGTGCTGATTTATATTGTATTCTTCAGCATCTTGCGTTCGCCCGATTTTCATGCCACCACTTTCTGGATCGCCGTAGGCTTCACATTGTTCAGTATGTTGCTTTTCGTTGGTGGATTTATGAACAAACACGGGCTCACGGTCATCTCTTCCTTGTTTCTGATGGTGGGATGCATCTACGAACTGGTGCTGCGTTTTGCATTTAACAAAGACATTTTTATATCGAGTTTCTTTTTGATAGGAGCCATCGCCATGTTTTTCTTAGCCAATGGGAACCGGAAAAAGTAGCCGGTAGCAAATAACAGCATAACCGGTATAAAACCGAACTAAAAAAATCTGAATCTAAACTGATAATTTCCAAACTCATTGAACGAAGAAACACTTAAAGAAGAACGCGCCATACTCGTCGGACTCATAACGCAACAACAAAACAACCTGAAAGCCGGTGCTTATCTCGATGAACTTGCGTTTCTGCTGAAAACTGCCGGAGGCGTTCCGCAAAAACAATTTCTGCAAAAACTCACCATGCCCGACTCCAGAACTTATGTCGGGGCAGGCAAATTGCAGGAGATCTCAGAGTATGTTGCCGAAAACAACATCAATCTCGCCGTGTTCGACGATGAACTTAGTCCGTCGCAGATCCGCAACATCGAACGTGCCCTGAATTGCCGTGTCATCGACCGGAACAACCTGATCCTGGATATTTTCGCTTACCGTGCCCGCACTTCCTATGCCCGCACTCAGGTTGAACTCGCGCAATACCAATATCTGTTACCACGCCTCACGGGCATGTGGACGCACTTGGAAAAACAAAGGGGTGGTATAGGAATGAAGGGTCCGGGCGAAAAAGAAATTGAAACCGACCGAAGGGTGATTAAAACCCGCATCACCTTATTGAAGGAAAAGCTGAAGCAGATCGACAAGCAAAAGATTACCCAGCGCAAGAACCGTTCGGGTATGATACGCGTTGCGCTGGTTGGCTACACCAATGCCGGAAAATCCACCATCATGAACATCCTGAGCAAGTCGGAAGTTTTTGCCGAAGACAAACTTTTTGCCACGCTCGACACCACGGTCCGTAAAGTGGTCATACAGAATCTTCCTTTCCTTCTTTCCGATACGGTAGGCTTCATCCGCAAATTGCCCCATGCTTTAATTGAATCTTTCAAGTCAACGTTGGACGAAGTTATCGAGGCAGATGTTTTGATCCACGTGGTAGACATTTCGCATCCCGAATTTGAGGAACAAATGGACGTGGTGAACCAAACCTTAGGCGAAATCAAAGCCAGTGACAAACCCATGATTACGGTTTTCAACAAGATCGATTCGTATTCGTATATAGAAAAACATCCCGACGATCTCACACCATCAGGCAAAGAGAACCTGTCGCTGGCCGAACTGCAAAAAACCTGGATGGCACAAACCTCCGGTCCTGCCATATTTATTTCTGCCACCAAAAAAACGCATCTCGACGATTTCAAAAAACTCATCTACGATGAAGTACGAACCATGCATGCCAAAATTTATCCTTATAATAACTTTTTGTATTAAACCTTTTTAGGAATTTCTTTATATATTCGCTCATTACTTTCCGGAAATGGATATAAAACTTTCTGTCGTCATTATCACCTTCAACGAAGAGCGGAACATTGCCCGCTGCATTGATTCGGTCAAAGATATTGCCGACGACATTGTTGTTATCGACTCCTTTTCAACAGATAGAACAGAAGAAATTTGCCGAACCAAAAATGCACGATTCATTCAGCATAATTTCGAAGGGCATATAGAACAAAAGAACTGGGCGATCACACAGGCACAATTCCCGTACATTCTCTCCCTCGATGCCGACGAAGCTTTGGACGAAACCCTGAAACAATCAATACTTACCGTTAAAAGCAACTGGCAGCACGACGGATATAACATGAACCGCCTGACCAATTATTGCGGCAAATGGATACGTCACAGTTCGTGGTATCCCGACACTAAACTCCGCCTTTGGGACAGCCGCGTAGGAAAATGGGGAGGCACCAACCCCCACGATAAATATGAACTTAAAAACGGAGCTTCCGAAAGCTTCCTGAAAGGCGATATTCTGCATTATTCCTACTATTCGCTAAAGGACCATCTGGATCAGGTGAATAAATTCACCGACATCGCTGCCCTTGCCTATTTCAATAAAGGGAAGAAAGCCTCTTTGATAAAATTACTTATTTCACCTTGCGTAAAATTCTTCAAGATGTATATCATCAAATTCGGGTTTCTCGATGGCTTCGAAGGGTTTCTGATCGCTCGTATCTCATCTCATGCGGTATTTTTAAAATATGGGAAACTCCGACAACTATATAAAGCTAAAAAAAATTAGCGAAAGCAATCCACGCATCATCATCAGCCGAACCGACAATATTGGCGATGTGGTTTTGGCTTTGCCTATGGCCGGAGCTGTCAAAAAAGAAATTCCCAATGCATACATCATTTTTCTGGGCAAAGCCTATACCAAAGATATTATTGAAATGAGTCAAAACGTCGACCGTTTTGTCGACTGGGAAGAAATAAAAGCTCTGGACGAAAGTTCGCAGATCAATATCTTCAAAGAATTAAATGCCAATTATTTCATTCATACTTTTCCGGGAAAACAAATTGCCCGCTTGGTCAAAAAAGCACGGATACCTCATCGGATAGGAACAACAGGGAGGCTGTATCACTGGGGTACTTGCAACCAACTTGTTCGGTTCTCACGCCGTCGGTCGGATTTGCACGAATCGCAATTGAACATGAAACTGCTTCGGCCGCTGGGAATTGACCATCTGTTTTATTTTGATGAGATCATAAACTGCTATAACTTCACCCCTCCCGATGATCTGCCTGATCCTTATCGCGAAATGATCGATAAAAATAGGTTTAACCTCATACTGCATCCCAAATCAAAAGGCAGCGCCCGCGAATGGAGCATGCAAAACTATTCTGAACTAATCAATATCTTGCCATCACACAAGTTCAAAGTCTTTATTTCGGGCACCGAATCCGAAAACGATTTCATTCAAAAGCATCTTGCATCCAATCATCCAGGAATTATTAATATTGCCGGCAAATTAAATCTCCGCCAGTTTATCAGTTTCATAGCTTTGGCCGACGGCATGGTTGCCTGTAGTACCGGGCCCCTGCATATTGCGGCTGCTTTGGGCAAGTTCGCCATCGGAATTTATCCGCCCATTAAGCCGATGCATCCCGGACGATGGGCGCCTGTGGGGGTCAATGCTTCATATCTCGTTCAGGATATTGAATGCAATAAATGTCGGGAATCTTCACAGTGCGAGTGCATCGAAAACATATCGCCCGAAATGATAAAAACCAAATTGATGGATATTGTCAATACCTGAAATTCCGATGTTAATATCATCTGATAAAATTTACCGTACTTTATCAGTCTTTTTTTAAAAAAGTAGTAATATTGTTGACTATAAAAAACACGATATAAAATTCATGATAAAAAAACATCTGCTTCTCTTTGCCTCTTTCTGTGTGTTTTTATCTGCTTTTGCCGGCGAAATTGAGCTAAAGGGTAACTACTACGGCTTTAACCTCAATGTGTTGAATCCTTCATCCGGCAATGGGTTTTGTGTAACTCAGGTATTGGTGAATAACAAACCAACCAACGACGAAATAAACTCCAACGCTTTCGAGATCGATCTTTCACAATTAAATCTGAAGATTGGCGACCCCGTCGATGTTATTATCAAACATAAGGACGATTGCACTCCGGTTGTCGTAAATCCCAAAGCATTGCAGGTGAATGAAAACTTCTATTTTCTTTCCATAAAAATAGATAAAAGCGGAAAACTTATATGGTATACCAAAGGCGAACTAACCGACGACCCTTTTATCGTGGAACAATACCGCTGGAATAAATGGATAAAAGTAGGCGAAGTAGGTTCAAGCGATACAGTTCATAAAGGACAGTACGAATTCGAATTCAATCAAAATATCGGACTCAATCAGTTGAGGGTGGTTCGAAACGATGCCAACGACAATCCTGTATATACCAAGGCAGTTAAATTCACCTCAAAAAATCCCGAGATCACATTAGAATCGTCGAAAGTTTCCGACAAACTCGTTTTTTCGGCCGAATCCCAATACGAGATCTTCGACCTGAAAGGTAATTTCATCACCGAAGGTCTGGCCAAAGAAGTAGATATCACCGATATCGAAAAAGGAAAATACTGGCTCAATTTTGATAACAAATCGGTGAACTTCGTCAAAAAATAAACGTCCCTGTTTTATTTTAAGTGACTCTCAAGGCTACAATGCGTATCTTTGCAAAATATTTTATTTACCCGATCTATGAACGAGAAAAAACTCATACTCATCATCATGGACGGTTATGGCGAAGGACCGCATAACCATTCCAATGCTGAGTTTACTGCCGATACTCCTTTTCTGAAAAGTTTATATCACGACAAAAATGTAGCTTACAACACCCTCGATGCTTCGGGGCTTGCAGTAGGTTTGCCCGACGGACAAATGGGCAATTCCGAAGTGGGCCATCTCAATTTTGGCGCCGGCAGGGTGGTTTATCAGGATCTGGTTCGCATCAGTAAAGCCATTGAAGATAAAAGCATAGAACAAAACCAAACTCTGGTTGATGCTTATCGCTATGCTAAAGAAAACAACAAAGCAGTGCATTTCATCGGGCTCATTTCCGACGGAGGGGTTCATTCCCTGCAAACTCACCTGTATAAACTATGCGAAATGGCTCACAATGCAGGTCTTGACAAAATTTTCGTACATGCCATAACCGATGGCAGAGATACCGATCCGCACAGCGGAAAAGACTTTCTGAAACAACTGCAGGATAACATAGCGCCTACCGGAAGCAAAATTGCCTCGCTCATCGGGCGCTATTATACCATGGACCGCGACAAACGTTGGGAACGTGTGAAAGTAGGCTACGATTTGATGGTGAACGCCATCGGGAAAACATCAACAAATGTGCTTCAGGCTACCCAGGAATCCTATGATGCGGGCATCACCGACGAATTTATTAAACCGGTTGTGTTTACCGGTGAAAACGGAAAACCGCTTACCACCATCCAGCAAGGCGATGTGGTTATTTGTTTCAACTTCCGTACCGATCGCCTGCGCGAGATCACTACCGTGCTCACCCAAAAAAACATGCCCGAATGCGGAATGAAGACCATCCCTTTGTATTATCTTACCATGACTCGCTACGACGAAGCATTTAAAGACATACACGTTATTTTTAATTCCGACGACCTGCGCAACACTCTCGGTGAAGTAATAAGTCAAACCGGGAAAAAACAACTCCGTATAGCCGAAACCGAAAAATATCCCCACGTAACCTTTTTCTTTTCGGGCGGCCGCGAACTTCCTTTCGACGGCGAAGACCGCATCATGGTTCATTCGCCCAAAGTAGCTACTTACGATTTGCAGCCCCAAATGAGTGCGCCTGAAGTAACTGCGAAAGTTATTGAAGCCATCAACAAAAACTATTACGATTTCATCTGCCTCAATTTTGCCAATTCCGATATGGTTGGCCACACAGGTGTTTACAATGCCATTATAGAAGCATTGAAAACCATCGATAACTGCGTTCAGCAGGTTGTTGGTTGCGCTCTAAAAAACAAGTATACTGTGCTGCTCACTGCCGACCACGGCAATGCCGATATGGTTGTTAACGAAGATGGCACACCCAACACGGCACACACCTGCAACCCCGTGCCTTGTTTTTTGTTCGATGCCGATTATAAAACCATCCATCACGGTAAACTATCCGATGTTGCTCCTACCATCCTGAAAATTATGGATATCCCCGCCCCTCCCGAAATGACGGGTGATGTGTTGTGCTAAGAAAAAGTTTCTGGATTTTTCCTAATAATTTTTAACTCCACCCTGACGAATATTTTATTTACCAGCCATTAACAACTTCCAAACCTATAACCTATTCCCGATTCGGTAATCAGCAGATTAGGATAAGCCGGGTCATCTTCAATTTTTTTACGCAATTGGGCTACGAATACTCTCAGGTTATGGGGTTGTTCGATAAAGTTGGTTCCCCATATCTCTTTTATAATGAACTGGTGGATCAGAACCCTGCCGGGGTTATTTGCCAGCAGCAATAGCAGGCTGTATTCGGTAGAGGTAAGTTTCACCGGCTGATCGTTCTTTTTCACCGTATGGTTTATTATATCGATGCATAAAGTACCGAATTCCAGCACAGGTTTATCGGCAATTCCCTGGCTGTGTCGAACAGCCACCCTGATACGTGCCAACAGTTCGGCCGAGCGGAAAGGTTTGGTCAGGTAATCGTTGGCGCCATTGTCGAGGGCCGAAACAATATCGTCTTCCGATTTTCGCACCGAAAGTATAATAATGGGTTTTTGATACCACTCGCGAAGCTTTTTCAATATATCCAGTCCATCCGCATCGGGCAAACCAAGGTCGAGTATAATAAGCATAGGTTGCCACGAAACTGCCAGAGCGAGGCCTTCTTTGCCGCTTACTGCTTCATAAACTTTATACCCATTCGATGTCAGGATGATATTGAGCAAACGCCTTATTTGCGCTTCATCGTCAATAACCAGTATGCTGCCTTCTTTTATCATTTACCTTTTGGTGTTGCCGAGGGATTAATATCCGAGATCTCAACGGGTATTCTGATAGTAAATTCAGCACCTCCGTTTCGGCGGTTTTGTGCCGCAACTGTGCCTTTGTGCGCTTCAACAAAACCTTTCACAATAGAGAGTCCCAGGCCTGTGCCTCCGGCCTGAGCATCTTTGCCCCGATAAAATTTGTTAAACACTGTCGACAATTCAGCTTCGGGAAATCCTTTGCCGCGGTCCATCACCTGGATGGTAAGATAACCATCGTCGTAGAAAAACTTGAGTCGCAAAGTGCTTTTGAGCGGAGCATTTTGTGTGGCATTGAGCAGCAAATTGTGGAGTACCTGCTCCATCAGCCCGAAATCGATACTGACAAGAGGCATGTCAGCAGGAATAACAACAGAAAGTTTAAAGGCCTGCAGGTCTTGTTTCAGTGTCTCAGTCACATGATTAGCCAAATCGTGAACATCGCACCAATCGGGATGCGGTGTAAGTTGATCTGATTCGAGTCGCGACATGTTCAACAGATTTTCTATCAAACGGTTGAGCCTCACCGAAGCTTCGTTAATTTCGGTATAGAGTTTCTCCCGGGTTTCTTCTGTAAACGTTTTTGAAAGCAATATATCGGAAGTCCCCATGATGGTCGACACAGGAATGCGCAACTCGTGCGAGATAGAATTGAAAAGGGTTTTATAAAGTTTATCCGATTCATTCAGAATATAGGCTTTTCGGGCTGCATTGCGCAGAAACTCGCGTTCATATTTACCTGATATTTGCGATATCACGGCTCCCCAAAATTCTTCCTCACCTTGAGTAAAATTTTTCAAATGTTTAACCGCTATCACTCCCATATTATCATTATTTCCTGTCAGAGGATAGAATGTGAAATCGGTCGAGGGTAACGTATCGGTATATTTTCCGGCTTTCGACGAATGTTTGAACACCCATGCAGCTATGCTCGATTCGTTTTCTGTGAACGAGATCTTTGTATTATTATGAATTTGACCGTTGAATTGGTTCAGATCGTTCTTTAAAATTACCGCACACTCAAGGTTGAAATATTTAAAGATATATTTTTCGGCGGTTTTGCTAACCTCATCGATGCCCGAAATATTGGTCAATTCCCTTACAAGCTGATACAATGCATGGGTTCGTTCTTCGCGTATCCTGATATTCTTTTCCTGCTTCCGCACTCTTGAAGTGAGGATACCGTTGAGCAATGCAATGATAAAGAACATCGCGAGCATCATCATATCCTCGGGTTTTTCAATATGCAGTGTAAACTGAGGGGGAATAAAGAAATAATCCCAGATAAGGGCGCTTAAAATAGCGGTCACCAGTATTGGTCCCGTGCCGTAGAAGACCGAAAGTATGGAAATAAGAAACAGCAGCACGAATGAAACCACCTGATATCCGATAAAATCGTTGACAAAATAACACGCCAGTGAAGAAAGTATGACGAGCAGTGAAGTAGTTATGTATTGCGGAATATTCGATGTAAACGAAGGAAGCGATACTCTTCCTTTAAAACGGTCCTTTGCCTGTTTGTCTGCACCCAAAATATAAACATCTATATTCCCGCTGTAACGTATCAGCCTGTTGACAAAACTGCCCAGCAAATACATAGATAATAAATTGCGAACTCGGGGTTTCCCGACTATGATATGCGAAACATTTTCTTTTTGAGCAAAATCAACAATAGCTTTAACAATATCATAGTTGGTAATGATCCGGAATTTAATGCCGAGTTGCTTGGCAAGCTTGATATTTTTATCGAGTTGCTCGCGTTCTTTTTCAGTGAGTTTATGAGAGGTTTCCACATACAGTGCTTGTATTTGGGCCCCCATCGAATAAGATAGATTTTTAGCCCAGCGCAGCAGGCGTGTCGACTGCCGCCGGTAATCAATAGATACCAGCAAATGCAATCCTGTTTTCCACGGACCTTTGATACGTTTGAACTGCATATAATCCTGCAGTTGTTTGTCAACTCGGTCGGCAACTATTCGCAGAGCCATTTCGCGCAAGGCTGTTATGTTGCCTTTTCGAAAGAAATTCTCGATGGCTTCGTTCGACCTTTCGGCCGAATACACTTTCCCTTCCGACAGGCGCTGCAACAATTCTTCGGGTGTAAGATCGATGAGTTCAACCTCGTCGGCTGTTTCAAATATTTCGTCGGGAACGGTTTCGCGAACCACGATACCTGTAAACTGTGCCACCGTTTCGGAACGGCTTTCCAGATGCTGAACGTTCAATGTAGTATATACGTTTATGCCGTTCTCCAGCAGTTCCTGAACATCGTGGTATCGTTTTGAATGCCTGCAGCCAGGAGCATTGGTATGGGCCAATTCATCCACCAGAACAATATTGGGTTTTCGGGCAATAATAGCATCCAGATCCATTTCCTGAACCCGCGTGTTTTTATATTCTATTGTTTTGCGCGGAACGAGTTCAAAGCCTTTAACCAGTTCGGCAGTTTCCAGCCGGTTGTGAGTTTCAACATAGCCTGCAATAATGTCGATGCCTTTCAATTTTTCGGCATGGGCCACCTGAAGCATGGTATATGTTTTACCAACCCCGGCACACATGCCAAAGAATATTTTCAGTTTCCCATGTTTGCTTTTCTCTTCCTCATTG
>Ga0114951_10003917_pt1 | contig 14965 bp, 18 predicted proteins | sample AM7aDNAmetaG_FD_88677 | JGI IMG/M metagenome (GOLD analysis project Ga0114951, IMG submission 88677) | Freshwater microbial communities from Finland to study Microbial Dark Matter (Phase II) - AM7a DNA metaG | ecosystem: Environmental > Aquatic > Freshwater > Lake | place: Finland: Lake Alinen...
CGCAGCACCCATACCTCCAAAACGTAAGTACTTGATAATTGATAGCATTAGTACCTCCAATTATGTTTTTGTGTATAAGTTGTATTTTTCGGATATAAACACATAGAAAATATATGTATTTATTGATAATTGAAGAAAAATAAAGTGTATTTCATGAAAAAATTATCAAGGTTAAAATCAGAAAAGAGAGGGGCTTTAGTGTTGATGCTATTGCAGTAGTCTGATCTTTAACTTGGTGATTCAGCGTATTCGTTACTGTTTCTTCCTTGGAATACACTGAGTTTATCTGTCTGAAGCGTGTTTCTGAAAACCAAGGAACAACACCTTTTTTTATTGTTGTGCCATGATCAGCGGCAGACTCCCTGAGAGCGCAATGCCGCTAACTTCCTTTAAACAGGCAAGCAAAAAAAAAGTTGTGGTTTGTGTCGGCAAAATGGAGGTCGCCGGAAGAAGTCAGAACCATGGTACCATGGTTTGTTGGTCAACTGAAAACTCCTCAACGAAAAAAGGCCTGCAATAAACAGGCCTTTTCTTGTGCATTCATGTTCACCAGCAAGCGTTAACTGAAGATATCTCGGGCTTTTTCAAAAAAACTTTTGGCATCCTTGTCATTATGGGCGGACGGTGAAATCCCTGACGATTTTTTCATCTCCTTCAAAAGCTCCTTGTCCTGATGAGAAAGATCTTTCGGGACAAAGACATTGACTTTTACATACTGGTCGCCACGGCCTGATCCTTTCATGTGGCCAATGCCATGACCGGGAATGCGGAGCATGGTCTCCGGCTGTGTCGAGGGAGGGATGGTAAGCTTGACGGCTCCGTCCAGTGTAGGGACATCGACTTTCGTGCCAAGCACAAGATCCGGGAAACTGACGGCAAGGGTATAGATCACATCGTTGCCGTTACGGGAAAAGAGCTCATGTGGAATCTCCTCAAGGACCACAATAAGATCTCCGGCAGTGCCGCCTCTGGGGCCGGCATTGCCCTGGCCGCGCATGGTCAGGTAGTTCCCGTTCTCGACACCTGATGGAACAGTCACCTTGACAGTAACCTCTCCGAGTTTTATACCTTCACCGTAACAGGATGGACAGCGCTCTTTGATGATGCGGCCTTCACCTCCGCAGGTGGGACATGCCGCAATGTTGACAAACTGTCCAAACATTGTTTTGGATACCTGCCGAACTTCACCGCTGCCGTGGCAAGCCTGACAAACCTCTGTAGCGCCGGATTTTGAGCCGCTGCCGTTACACTCTTTGCAGGTAACCTGCTTTTTGATTTTCAGGGTCTTTTCAACGCCTTTGGCAATCTCTTCAAGCGTCAGTTTGAGACGGATTTTCAGGTCAGTTCCGGGAATGCCTCCTTGTGAGCGGCCTCTTCTCGCATTACCACCCCCGAAAGCCTCTTCAAAGCCGAAAGGAGAGCCACCACCCCGGCCTCTTCCACCTGTGAACATGTCGTTAAAGGCGCTGAAAATATCATTGATATCCGCGCCACCGGTGTACTGTCCGCCGCCACCCGATGCCGCCGAAGAACCGACACCTGCATGGCCAAACTGATCGTAACGACGCCGTTTGTCATCGTTGCTCAGCACTTCATAAGCTTCATTTACCTCCTTGAAGTGCTCTTCCGCATCCTTGTTATCCGGATTTTTATCGGGATGAAACTGCAAGGCCAGCTTCCTGTATGCCTTTTTTATCTCGTCCTTGGTAGCCGTTTTGCTTACGCCAAGAACTTCATAATACTCTCTCTTCATAATTGCATTTCTATTCAGTGTAATAAAACTTCATGCTATCTGGCGACAATAACCTTCGCATGCCTGATGACCTTTTCACCCAACAGATAGCCGGTCTGGTACTCTTCAATAATAGTGTCTGATTCTGCTTCAGGATGATCAATCTGTGAGATGGCTTCATGGAAGTTCACATCAAGCTTCATTCCTTTTGATTCAATAGGGTTAACTCCCTTTTCAGCAAGCCACTTTTCAAGATTTTTTTTCACCAGATCCACCCCCTCAATATAGGGCCGTGCTTCGTTTGATATTTCAGCGTTCAGCGGAGCATGCTGGAGAAGACGTTTGACATCATCAACAACCGGAAGCAGTTCCCTGATGATATTCTCAAGAGCTCTCGATGAGGCCATCATGGTCTCGCGCTCTTTCTGTTTACGGAAATTTTCAAAATCTGCAGCCTTGCGCAGCAGCTCATCACGAAACTTGTTTGTCTGTTCTATCTGCTTGTTCAGTTCAGCTTCAAGTTCAGCAATTCTTGCCAGAGAAGGATCCGTTTCCTCTGCAGGCTGTTCAGGGGAACAATTGCCTTCACTCACCAGATCAAAATTTTCCTCCGAAAACTCATTATAGCTATCAGATTCGTTCGTTACATTTGTTGTCATAGATACATTACTTTTTTAGTTAACGCCGGACAGGGTTGTAGAAAGGCTGTCGGCCATATAATTGAGAACGCGTACGGCGTGCTCATAATCCATTCTTTTCGGTCCAAGAATTCCAAGCTTGCCCACCATGTTTCCAACATAATAGGGAGCTGAAACAATGGTCAGGTCTTCAGCCTGTCGTTCACAGTTTTCCTTTCCAATAGTGATCGTTATATCCATACGCGACGGCCCGTTATTATCCACAAGCTTAGCCATACTGAACTTGTCATCAATCATGGTGATAAGCTCACGTACCTTTTCGGGCTGCTTGAATTCGGGCTGATCGACAATGTACTCGGTGCCGGATATGTAAAGTCTTTCAAAAACCGGTGATTCGTCAAAAAGAGTTCCCGCAGAGCGTACGATAAGATTTTTCAGGGCGCTGTCGTAGCCGTAGTCTGAAAGACGTCTGTTAATAGAACGACGAATTTCGGCGAGCGTGAGGCCTGAAAGACGCTGATTGAGCACATCGACCACTTCATTGACGGTTTGCCGGGAGAGCTCAAAATCGAGTTCCATCACAATGGTCTTGACAAACAGAGACTGAATGGAGAGGATAACCATCATTCGTGTTGAACTCAGCAACACCAGATCAAGTTTTTCAAAAATCGCATTTGAGAGCGTTGGTGACAGAACAACACTCAGTTGTCGTGAAATGGTGCCGAGAACTTTGACTGCCGACAGGAGTACATCGGAAGAGGTTCCCTTGCGATCAATACTGATTTGACCGATATTGGCCTCCAGCCTCTTTTTCTCACTCTCATCAAGACTCTGAAAAGTCATAATAAGATCAACATAGTAGCGATATCCCTTGTCGGTAGGAATTCTTCCCGCCGAGGTATGGGGTTGACTGATATATCCCGCGTCTTCAAGTTCGGCCATGACATTGCGTATCGTGGCGTCAGAAAAACCAAGATTGTAATTACTGGCAATATATCTTGAACCCACAGGAGCTGCGGTTACCACATAAGCCTGGATAATAATACCCAGTACCTGTCGTTCCCTTACAGTGAGTTCACGAGAATCCATCAACGTCCATTATAGTAATTGTAATGAAATGGTCAATAAACAGGTGAATTTAAAAAATTAATCGTTTCTGCACCCTGCCAATGATACGATTAATAAAGCATTATATTAATAGCTCCGCAACGCTGATTTCAAAAAATACAGCAAGCACTCTTCAGGCAAGAGATCCAGAAATAATCCTGTCAAGGCCGGAATAATCCTTTGAGACCGTTATCCCGGTAAAACCATGCAAAACCATGAATTCCGAGACCATTGCGGCTCCATCAGCATGCAACTCAAAACAGAGTTTTCCGCCCGGAACAAGAAGTGATGGTGCCAGAGATGCAATCACCCTGTAACACTCAGTTCCCTCAGGAGTGGTCAGCGCGCTTTCCGGTTCATACTGCCGCACCTCCCGTTGAAGCCCTTCCCATTCTGCACGGGGAATATAGGGCGGATTGGAGATAATAAGGTTATATAGATTTTCTTGCAATTTGCTCGCAAAGTGCTCATCGAACATATCGGCGTGTATAAAAGTCATCTGCGATTCCACGCCATGCTTTGCGGCATTCTCGCGTGCGACGGCAAGGGCATCAAGAGAGTTGTCGACAGCGGTGACCCTGAGTGAAGGAGAGAATTTGGCCATGGTTACGGCAATACAGCCGCTTCCCGTACCAATATCAAGCACCTTTGCTTCTGCAGCGTCACCACGCTTTGTCATACCGAGAGAAGCAAGGGCATGTTCCACAAGCAGCTCGGTTTCCGGACGTGGAATAAGAACCCGTTCATCAACCATGAACTGCAAGCCGTAAAAGTATTGTTCTCCGGTGATGTATTGTACAGGGCGTCCGTCAAGCCGCTGGCGGCAGAGTTTTCTGAAACGGTCAAGCTCCTCCTGATAAACCGGTCTGTCATGATGCAGATAGAGCTGAAGCCTACTCTTGGAAAGAACATGTCCCAAAAGAAGTTCAGAGCTTCTTCGAGGCTCATCCACGTTTTTTGCCGAAAAAAAATCGGCAGTTGTCTTGAGCAGCTCTACTACATGCCACTCTTTCAGCTCTTCCATCCCTCTCCATTAAACCAGATATTAACCTTTCCGCGCACCCGGATACTTCGATACTCCGATTGAGCGGACAACATTCATAAATATACACTCAATGAGCCGTTTTAAAAAGATGGTGGTTGAGTAACTTGGCAAATAGTACATTCCCTTGTATGCACCCGTTTATCGAGCGAAAACTGAGATTAATAAAACCTATACCATTGTACGATGAAAAATGTTCTGCTCACTTTTTTTCTGCTTCTTTTTGTTTCCATCAACAGCAACAGTGTTTCTGGCGCCTCAAAATTTATTGGCACTATGGATATGGCTCTTACCATGCCAAATGGTACCGCCACGATCACCTATCTTTTTGGACAGAACACGCAGCGTATGGATATGGTCATGCAGATGGACAAAATACCTGACCAGCTCAAGACAACCGTTATCACGAAGGCGGCCCAACCAGATATCGCCTGCATCATCAACCACCAGGCCCGAAATTACAGCATTGTCAATCTCCGAACCGCTGCCGAAAATGCCATGCTGCTTGATTTCGACAGCAACTATACTCTTGCCAGGGCAGGCAAAGAAACGATTAAAGGCTACAACTGCGAGCACATCATCCTGACCAGCACCACCGAAAAACTGGAACTCTGGGTAACGCGCAGTCTCGGCGATTTCTCCACCTTCAGAATTTTGCAGACACAGAATCCCCGTCTTTCAAACACCAAACTCTCCCAAACCCTCAGCGCCGCCGGTATTGAGGGATTCCCCGTCAAAATTGTGCAGCATAACGAATATGGACCCTACATCATGGAACTCATCCGTATCTCTGAGAAAGCAGTTTCGCCATCACTTTTCATGATTCCTGCAGGCTACAAGAAAATTACAGATACTCAGAAACCTCTGGAAACCCGGCAGAAGGAGCATTTGAAGCGTCTTATGGAGAAGATGAAAAAGTTTGAATAGCAATGCGACCACAGCTTTTTTTGCATCCATGAACCGACTTTTTTGTATGTTCAGAGAAAGGTTGTTCTGTTTTTCTGCGATATTTCTCCGACGGTTGAGCCGTAAACCTTTATACATTAGCGCTCTTCTCCTAACATCATCTAATTTACAAGTAACGTGGCAGACAAGATCACATCACGAAGCGAGGACTACTCCCAATGGTACATTGACCTTGTGCGCTCGGCAAAGCTGGCCGATTACGCTGATGTCAAGGGCTGCATGGTTATCCGTCCAAACGGCTATGCAATATGGGAAAAAATGCAGGCTGCCCTCGACCGCATGTTCAAGGAGACCGGCCATGTTAACGCTTACTTCCCGCTCTTCATTCCCGAAAGCTTTATCGCAAAAGAGGCTGAACATATTGAGGGATTTGCGCCGGAGTGCGCCGTGGTGACTCACGGCGGAGGTCAGGAACTTACCGAAAAACTCTATGTTCGCCCGACCTCTGAAACTATCATCTGGTCTTCCTATAAAAAGTGGATTCAGTCCTATCGTGACCTTCCGATACTGATCAATCAGTGGGCAAATGTGGTGCGCTGGGAGATGCGAACCCGTCTCTTTCTGAGAACCACGGAATTTCTCTGGCAGGAGGGGCATACCGCTCATGCCAACCCCGAAGAGTCGCAGGAGGAGGTGCTTCGCATGATCAATGTCTACAAGACCTTTGCCGAAGAGTATATGGCAATGCCGGTGATCATGGGCAAAAAGAGTGATAGTGAAAAGTTTGCCGGTGCGGTTGAAACCTACTGCATTGAGGCGATGATGCAGGATACCAAAGCACTCCAGGCAGGCACCTCGCACAACCTCGGACAGAATTTTGCCAAGGCGTTTGATTGTCAGTTCCAGACAAAAGAGAGCACCCTTGATTACGTCTGGGCCACAAGCTGGGGCGTTTCAACAAGGTTGATCGGAGCTCTCATCATGGCCCACTCGGACGATCGCGGTCTTGTACTGCCTCCGAAACTTGCCACTCGTCAGGTGGTTATCATCCCGATTCTCAAGGGCGACAAAGCCGCCGTCATTGAACGCTCCAATGCTCTTGCCGATACGCTGAACAAAAGCGGTATTTCAGCCTTTGTCGACAGCAGCGAACAGAATTCTCCAGGATGGAAGTTTGCCGAATATGAACTGCAGGGCATTCCTATACGTATCGAACTCGGGCCAAGGGATATAGAAAAAAATATCTGCATAGCCGCACGCCGTGATACGCTTGAAAAAACAGAAGTTGCATTGGACGATACCCTGTCCGTGCATATCAGCGAAATTCTGAACACCATTCAGCAGAGCATGTTCGACAAGGCGTTGCAGTTCCGCAATGACAACACTTATGAAGTACAAAGTTACGAGGAGTTCAAGAAGGTTGTTGAAAAGGGATTTGTGATCGCTCACTGGGATGGAACAGCAGAAACCGAAGCAAAAATCAAGGAAGAGACCAAAGCCACAATAAGGGTTATCCCTGAAGAGGCGGACTATATTTTACAGTATCGGATGGATGAGCCAGGCACCTGTATCTATTCAGGAAAACCTGCTTCACGCAAAGTTGTATTTGCCAAAGCGTACTGATTTAATTGCCCCCCTCACAGAAAAATTGAGAATGGGGGGGCTTGATATCATGATTCCGGGTTACAGCATGATCAGCAGATTAAATACTCTGGCTGAACAACATGACCCACTGCTTCGAGCGCCAGAAAAGCGACATGTTGGCAGGTCAGGTCTCTTTGAAAAATTCTTTCAACCCCTCCTCATCCGGCCTCATCGTTTTATCGCCCTTGTGCCAGTTGGCCGGGCAGACCTCACCACACTCCTCTGTAAACTGAAGAGCATCAACCAGTCGGAGTGCCTCATCCACATTACGGCCAAGCGGCAGATTGTTGACCACCTGGTGCTGTACAACACCCTCTTTATCGATAAGGAACAACCCTCTCAGCGCAATTCCAGCCCCCTCAATCAATACATCATAATCGGCAGAAACAGTCTTGTTGAGATCCGATAGCAGGGTATAGGTAACACCCTCAATACCACCTTGGTTTTTTGGAGTATTAAGCCAAGCGTAATGAGAAAACTTTGAATCCACCGAACAGCCAATCAACTCAACATTTCTGCTTCGGAACTCCTCAAGCTTTTCCTGAAACGCATGAAGCTCTGTCGGGCAGACAAACGTGAAATCAAGCGGATAAAAAAACAGAACCACATACTTTCCCCTGAAATCCGAAAGCTTGCATGAATCAACAAACTGCGAGCCGTTAACAACGGCAGCAACATCAAAATCCGGCGCCTTGTGGCCTACAAGTACACTCATGGTATTTTCCTTTTTTAGTGAGGGTTAAACCGTAATTACATAAATAGGATTATTTTTATCCATTATAAGTATTTTCTAAGTTTTTCGCAACAACAAAATTTTGATGTTCAAATGGCTCAGGAAAAACTTCCAGATGCGTTCTCCAATTCGATGCTGATTGCAGGAATCGATGAATCGGTGCAACTTTTCGGTGCAACTTTTCAATCATCAGCCCCTGTCACTCTTCGCGCCCTGAAATTCATTTTAGAAAAAAATATCAATTAATTATACCGATTTCTTACTTTTGAGCATAATGTGATGAGTTTTGGCATGAGTTTTGGCGGAGTTTGTGTTTCATGACAACCAGCAAAATGAAATATGAGGAATTATGTGAAGGAAAAGATGGGCTGGAACAGGTTTTTACCGCTGTTAAAAAAGTTTGCAACAAAATAAATCAAAAGGAGAGTGCATTATGGATGAAATGATGGCAACAATCAAGCTTTTTGCCGGTTCTTTTGTGCCGCGTGGTTTTATGGAGTGTAATGGCCAGACGTTATTAATCATGAATAATCAGGCATTGTTCAGTTTGCTGGGTACCAATTATGGTGGCAATGGAGTACAAAACTTTCAACTTCCTGATTTGAGGCCTTTAGACGAGAAAGGTCAAAAACGTTCATGGAATAGTGATGAGCCGCGCTCTATTATTTGTGTACAAGGCATTTTTCCATCGCGCGATTAATTTTTTGATGTCTCCTTCGATGGTGGTGGAATGATGATTGATTATGATTTCTTTAACGTGTAATTGACTAAAGGGGCTTATTATGGCATTGAATGCGTATCTGAGGCTGGAGGGTCAAAAATCCAGAGTTATCAAAGGCTCTGTAACCCAGAAGGGTCGTGAGGATTCAATCATGGTGATTGCATTTAACCACGAAGTGTTATCTCCCAGAGACGCAGCCAGTGGCTTGCCGACAGGTAGACGACAGCACAAAGTTCTTACCATTACCAAGGAAATTGACAGGGCAACACCGTTGTTGATGAATGTTCTTGTCACTAACGAAAACCTGAGCAAATTTGAATTGCGGTTTTGGCGCCCATCATCTTCGGGTATAGAGAAGCAGTTTTTCACCATTAAACTTTGGAATGCAAATATTTCCGATATCAGAATGGAAATGCTGAACAACATGTACCCTGAAAACGTGCGTCAAAATGAGCGTGAGCAGGTATCATTCACCTATCAGAAGATTGAGTGGACTTATGAAGATGGAGTTCTAACCTGCCAAGATGACTGGGAGGCAAGAGTGTAAACAAGCCGTGCGTGAAGAGGGGGTTATGTTCGATAGTATAGGAATGCCAAAAAATTGCCTGATTTCAGGGGTGTTCTATTTTCCCATCGAAACATCTATACTGGCAATGTCGGCATGGCCATTGAAAATATTCAGGAATTTATCAAACACTTCGAACCCAGAGTGGACAGATACTTGCTGTATGTGCGGGTAATCACAATAAAGTCTTATAGTGATCACTCCTCCTTGAGGAACATGAAATTTATTATTCATCATCCCCTTTGAGCTGGTAGAAGCGACCCCTTTTGGAAGTAATCTGACATAAACCCACTCGGCCCTGCCCAACAGTTTAATCTTTATTTCCTCTCCCTTCTTAAAGTTCCGTGGTGTTTTCAAGTCCATAAAGCTGGAATACCACAGGTTACCAGCAAGAGAAATGTTACCCCCGCTTGACCCAATATTCCCTGTAAGGAGTTCAGCGCAAGCGGGAACGCTGTGAAGTAGAATGAAGGCACTTAAAATTACAATAGTAAAAATATCTTTCATTGTATTTATAAGGTACTTCTTTCCACTAGTATCCGGAAGAAAATGAATAAGCCATAAAACTCATAAACAACACCGTTAAGCATACAAATAAGCTTAAAATCATAAAGAACTACAAATATTTTTGGTGAATCGCGAAATAAATTTATAAAGTCTGACCCCATCCGATAAAACTGAACTCTTTAAATCATATCCGCCTGATTCTCACCGCATCAAAATTTTTTCAGGGAGCCGCTGATATTCTCGGTATCGAACAGGCTCACTGCGGAGAAAAAGGAAGCAATACCGCATCTGTACAACAACGTCTCCTTGCAAAATTCAATGCTTTTTCTATTGTACACTTGTTTTCTGCAAGATGTTCTTTAGTGCACATTTGTTATTTTGTTTCAGATGGAGATGTAAGTTGCCCCTGTGTTCCGTTTTTTTGCTGGATTATGAAACCGTGTGATACCGGAGTGTAGAGCATCATATCATATCTCCGGCTCTCATTTATTTTGTTCATTATGGCTGTAAATAAGGCATTCAGGCAGGTTAAAACATTATTTCTTGGCGGTGCGAGAGATTTTCGGGAGCGCAACATTTTCCATCAACTCGCACTCTCTGCTTTTCTTGCATGGGTGGGACTTGGCTCCGATGGCCTTTCTTCATCCTGTTATGGACCTGCTGAAGCCTTCAAGGCTCTTCAGGGACATCCAACACTTGGGATTTTTGTAGCCATAGGAACAGGAATCACCATTCTGATTATCGCGGCAAGTTATTCTCATATCATCGAGCTCTTTCCTCATGGTGGCGGTGGTTATCTCGTGGCCAGTAAACTCCTTTCGCCAGAAATGGGAGTTATTTCAGGCAGCGCTTTGCTTATCGATTATATCCTGACCATTACCATATCGATAGCCAGCGGTGCGGACGCCATTTTCAGCTTTCTTCCCATCAGTCTTATTGGTTATAAACTCTGGTTTGCATTGTTCGGAGTTGCTGTGCTTCTTATTTTGAACCTTCGGGGAATCAAGGAGGCGGTTATGCCTCTTGTTCCTGTTTTCCTGCTTTTTGTGGCGACACACCTCATTGTTATTGTTTATGCTCTCATCACCCATCTTGCAAACTTTGGCATGGTCTATCATGAGACGGGTCGTGAACTTACCAGTTCATTTAACACCCTCGGCGTATTCGGGGTGCTTTTTCTGGTGTTGAAAGCCTACAGTCTCGGTGCGGGTACCTTTACCGGTATTGAAGCGGTCAGTAACGGTCTCCCCGTTTTGCGTGACCCGAAAGTTCAGACGGCAAAAAAAACCATGAATTACATGGCGATCTCTCTGTCCCTCACTGTTATGGGGCTAATGCTCGCATATATTCTTTTTGATGTCCGGGATACGCCGGGCAAGACCATGAATGCCATCCTGTTTGAGGGTATAACGGCTTCATGGGGTGGATATACCGGTGTTGCGTTTGTCTGGGTCACCCTTTTTTCCGAAGCAGTTCTGCTTTTTATTGCAGCACAGACCGGCTTTCTTGACGGGCCGAGGGTGTTGGCAAATATGGCGCTTGACAAATGGCTGCCCACTCGCTTTGCCATGCTGAGTGACCGGCTGGTTACAGAAAAAGGCATTTTGGTAATGGGTTTCGCCTCCCTCATCATGATGCTCGCATCTCACGGATCCGTTGATTTTTTGATCGTTCTTTATAGTATCAATGTGTTTATCACTTTTACGCTCTCACAGCTCGGCATGGTCAAGCACTGGTGGGAGAAAAGAAATTCGGAAAAGAAATGGCTACGCAAACTGATGATCAATGGCATAGGATTGACACTGACGACCTTTATTTTGATTTCAGTGCTGATTCTCAAGTTCAACGAAGGGGGGTGGGTGACCATTCTGATTACCGGTCTTCTGGTCATGGGGACTTTTTATATCAAGAATCATTATAACAAGACCGAACATATCCTGAAACGGCTTGATGTTATTGTTGAAGCAGCGGTTCTGAGCGGGTCGGATGTTCACGACCGGGAGATTGATCAATCCAGTCAGGCACCTGTGTATGACCCGAAAGGCAAAACCGCAGCTATACTGGTGAACGGCTTTAACGGACTCGGCCTGCATACACTGTTCAGTGTGTTCCGTCTTTTCGGAAACAACTACAAAAATTATGTTTTTGTTGAAATTGGCTCTATTGATGCCGGAAACTTCAAGGGGGCAGATGAAATTGACAATCTCGGCAGCTTTGTTCGCAATGAGACCTCAAAATATATGGACTATATGAAAGATCATGGCCACTATGCCGATGCATACTTTTCTATCGGTACTGATGTGGTTGATGAAGTCAACAAACTAGTTCCGGCTATTACCGAAAAATTTCCGGCTATCGTCTTTTTCGGGGGTCAGCTTGTCTTTTCCAAAGAGTCCCTGATGGATCGCTGGCTGCACAACTACACGGTTTTTGCCATACAGCAGAACCTCTATCTTCATGGCATTCCCTGTATAATTTTACCGATCAAGGTATGACTGAGTCTTTCTCTACCCTATTCGCACATGCAGCGTTACAGCATCAGCATCCCTCCCGAGACCGGGATATAACAGCCCGTCACGAATCTGCTGTGGTCGGAAGCCATAGCAAGCACGGCACCCGCTACATCTTCCGGGAGGGCAACCCGCTTCAGGGGGGCCATGTCCGCCATCATTGCTTTCTGTTCCTCGGGCAACCAGGAGGTAGCATCGGTCAACGTAAGGCCGGGGGCAATCACGTTTACGCGTATGCCGAAAGGCCCAACCTCTTCCGCAAGAGAGCGGACGAAGGCGTCAAGGCCCGATTTCGCAGTGGAGTGAGCAATGAAACCCGGTGATGAGTGGCGCGACAGTGTGCTTGAAATGGCGATGATGCTTCCCGACTTTCTATCGATCATGCTTGGCAACACAGCTTGGCAACTGAAAAATATCGACTTGAGCTCTCCGCAAAGCTTCGCTTCGAACTCATTCCAGGAAAATTGCATGAAAGGTTTTACAGGAAAACCAATCGCAGCGTTGCTTACCAGAAGGTCGACCGGACCGAGGCTTTTTTCCACCTCTCCGACCATCAACCGCACCTGCTCCTCGTTGCGAACATCCGCCCTGACGGGATATGCCCTGCCGCCTGCTTTCACAATTTCCTCAACAACAGCGATCGCCGCGCTTTCACTCTGGAAATAGTTTACCGCGACAGCAGCGCCTTCAGCAGCGAGAAGTTTGGCCGTAGCCCGGCCTATGCCCCGGCTTGCGCCCGTGACCAATGCAACTTTGCCTTTCATATCCTGTAACCCTCCATTTGTTAAGAAAAATCGTTGAAACATGGAAATATCTATCAAACATAACAAAGAGGAACAGAAATACCCAAAAGAGTGGTTCCCGGAAAGATTTTTTGAAAGAAAATAAATGGTATTGCGTAACAGAAGTAGGAAGCAGGGTAAGCTTGGTTCCAAAGAATTAACAAATCCAAACTTAAATTTTATATGAAAAAGAATTTCATCGCAGGCGTTATCGTATCACTCGCTATCTCCGGAATCTTCGGTGGCGTATCTTTCGCAGCAGACAAGGCTGCTGACACAAAGCCAGCAGTAAAGACCGAAGCAAAAGCAGAGGCAAAAGTTGAGAAGAAAGCTGCAAAGAAGAAAGCTGCAAAGAAAACCAAGAAAGTTGAAGCTGCTGCACCAGAAGCAGGCAAATAAGGTTTTCTTAGAGAAGTGTTTAATACAGAAAAAGCCCCTTCGCAAGTCGGGGCTTTTTCTGTATTAAATTGCCTGGAATGTTGTAATGGCAGGAACTGAAGTGCCACCCTTTGGTATAAAAGTTTGAAATTTTCGGAGTATTTTTCGATGTGGCTCACTGTCGTTATTATTATTTCAATTTCTATATGATTCAACACAACTTTTCCAAACCCTGGAAGCATATTCAGCACTTGGTGTTAGCAGTGCTCTTATTTCTCGGTGCGTGCAGCACTCAAAATCAGTCTGATAATGAGAGCGCTTCAATAACCGCAAAAGAATCCGCTCTCAACCTGAAGCTTGCTGCAGGCAAAACACTCTATGAATCCAATTGCGCCGCCTGCCATGATTCAGGGTCATCCGGAGATCCGAAACTGAGCAACAAGGAGGCCTGGATTGGTCGTATGGCAGAAGGAAAAGAGGTCATGACTAAAAAAGCAATTGCAGGAATCGATGGCAAGATCGGCATGATGCCTCCAAGAGGTGGGAATACATCTCTGACCGACGAAGATGTTAAAACGGTCATTCTCTATATGACCTCTCAAATAAATAGATGCGAGGAAAACACCTCTGTTGAATCACCTGTGTTATAAAATGAGTATTGACTCCTTCCTATAAAACCATACCAGCCAACAGTTTATTTTTCCAACTGATAGCAGAACACCATAGCTCAGATAAGAACGGTGTTTGCTGGATCTAAACCAGTTGTCACCAGCGAAACCTCCTGTCATTTCTTGATATAAGCGTTAAGCCCGATCGTCACCGGTTTGCCTTCAATCATCACTGAGGTCACCGTATTGCCGTGAGTACTTGCCACAACAAGCGTCTTGCCTGATGAAGAGGGAGTAGGCGTTTCCAGATCAATTTCGATACAGAGTTTGCCGTTCTTGATTTCAACTGTCATGGCCATGGTGGTGGTTTGTTTGGTTTTGAGTGAATGATAAAGGGAGAATATAACGAAAAACGGACAAAGTGGGCAGAGGGGAGTGGAGTATGCTCTTTTTGCCATGAGCCACCCCTGCCGGTTTCGAATGATTGCAGTCCCGGTGTGATTTTATGCACAGAAATACTGAAAAATCTATGCGATTAACTACATTAAAAAATTGTTAGTTGCATAGAAAATAAAGGGCATAACACTGATGGCAAGCAATAACGGTAATGGAAAATCCCTCGAATCCTGGATCTGGGATGCGGCATGTTCCATCCGTGGAGCCAAAGATGCTCCGAAGTATAAGGACTTCATTCTCCCGCTCATCTTCACCAAGCGCCTCTGCGACGTCTTCGATGATGAGGTCAACCGTATAGCGGGGGAGGTCGGCTCACGCAAGAAGGCCTTCCAGTTGGTCAAGGCCGACCACAAGTTGGTACGATTCTATCTACCCCTCTTGCCGGACGATCCCGAGCAGCCCGTCTGGTCCATCATCCGCAAGCTCTCCGACAAGATCGGAGAAGGCGTCACCACTTCTATGCGGGCCATTGCCAGAGAAAATCCGCTCCTGCAGGGCATCATTGACCGCGTCGACTTCAACGCCACCACCCACGGCCAGCGCGACCTTGATGACGACCGCCTCTCCAACCTCATCGAGGCTATCAGCACCAAACGCCTCGGGCTCGATGACGTTGAGGCCGACATTATCGGCAAG
>Ga0114951_10003918_pt1 | contig 14959 bp, 11 predicted proteins | sample AM7aDNAmetaG_FD_88677 | JGI IMG/M metagenome (GOLD analysis project Ga0114951, IMG submission 88677) | Freshwater microbial communities from Finland to study Microbial Dark Matter (Phase II) - AM7a DNA metaG | ecosystem: Environmental > Aquatic > Freshwater > Lake | place: Finland: Lake Alinen...
ATTAAATTATAAAATTAAAAAAAAACATTTTTTAAAAAAAACACCAAAAAAGAAAAATTTTTTAAAAAAGTATTTTTTTTTAAAAAAAAAAAAAAAAAAAAAAAAAAAAAAAAACTTTTGTTTGAGTTTTTCAGCAAAACCTATATAAAAAAGAGACTTTTGTTACAAGTTAAAATAATTTGTAATTTTGAATAAAAAGATATGCCCAACACCCAATCCTCCTCATCAATCTCTCTCACCATTGAACCCCTGACCAAAAAAAACTGGGATAAATTCGTTCAGCTTTTTGGCAGCAATGGAGCCTGTGCAAATTGCTGGTGTATGTACTACAGACTTAGTAAGTCAGACTTTGTGGAAGGGAAATTTGATGAAGGAAATAAAAACGCCATGAAAGAAATTGTCTGGAATAACAAACCCGCAGGACTCCTTGGACTATATGAAGGACAAGCCATCGCCTGGTGTGCTTTCGCTCCCCGCGAAGATTTTATTAAACTCGAAAAATCCCGGGTTCATAAACGCATTGATGATAAACCGGTCTGGTCTATTCCATGCACCTTTATACATAAAAACTTCAGACGGCAGGGCTTTTCTGTTGCGCTTTTAAAAGGAGTTATAAATTATGCTGAAGAAAACAATATTAAAATCATTGAAGCATACCCCACAATTCCTAGTCAGGAAAAACTACCCGACTCTTTTGCATGGATTGGCCTATACAAATCCTTTGAACGCGCAGGTTTCAAAATCGTTGACAGAACTTCCAAAAACAGACCTATGGTCAGATATTGTTTCCTGTAAAAAATCGGACTTACTTCCAAAACTTAAATGACCAGTGTGTAGACACTCCCTTCCTTTGGAGGGTATGGGGGAGGTCAATATTTCGTCTCCAACTCAGATTTCGCTGATTCTGCTTTGGTTGAGCGGAAAAATAAAAACCGTAAAATTTATAAAAAATCAATCTGCAATATTGCGTATTTTATAGAAGATATTACACATCTTTAATATAACATTGCTCATATTACAAACAACTTTACGTATTATATTAATATCATCGTATCATTTTGATACATAATTTTACATTTTATAAATACAATTGCTGAAATTTGATATATAATTGCATAACTTAGAAACATTATTGCGTATTTTATTAATATCATTGCAGATAACTGAGTATTTATTGCTATCTTTGACAAAATCTTAAATATAATAACCCCAATATCATGTTAAAACTAAACCTCCAACGAGCTATCGCCGACAAAGGCATCGAAAACCCTAATCGTTTTCTTCAGCATTGTGGAATCACTTCTTATACTGCAAGCCGCCTTTTAAACAATCAGGTTGAAAGTATTAATTTTAAACACGTAGAGTTAATTTGCCTGGCTCTTAAATGCACCATCGATGACCTCTTTATCTGGTATCCTGACAAGAACAATGTCGTAGTCGAAAATCATCCTTTGAATAAACTGAAACAAAAAGAAAATAACGAAAATCTTAACCAGAAACTTAAACGCCTGCCCTTCGACAAAATAGAAGTAGTTAAAAATTATATCGACAAACTGAACACTGAATAACACAACATTTTATTTTATCCTCTTAATTCTGTTAAGAATTAACAATTTAACAATTTAACAATATAACAATTTATTATTTAGTGCTTTTCTGCCTGGCATAAGGCACGGCATTCTGTCCGGTAAAATTATTATCGACGTATTTAAAATACCCTGCTATGGCAACCATGGCAGCATTGTCTGTACAGAATTGAAAATCGGGAATATGAATATGCCAATTTCTTTTAATGCCCTCACTTTTAAGCCTGCTTCTTAATTCGGAATTAGCAGAAACACCTCCTGCTATGGCAATAGTATTAATGCCTGTTGCGACAGAAGCCTTTTTAAGTTTATACATTAAAGTATCTATAATAGTCTTTTGCATCGAGGCACACAAATCATCAATGTTTTCAGCAATGAAATTTTCATTTTCTTTAAGCCTGTCCCTTACCATGTAAAGAAAAGATGTTTTTAAGCCGGAAAAACTGAAATCAAAACCATCAGCTTTAGGTATTGGAAGCTTAAAGGCTTTAGGATTTCCTGCTGCTGCATATTTGTCAATCAAAGGCCCACCGGGATAGGGTAAGCCAAGTATTTTAGCTGTTTTATCAAAAGTTTCCCCTGCTGCATCATCAATGGTTTCGCCTATCTTTTCAAATGTAAAATAGTCCCTTACTATTTCAATCTGTGTATGTCCTCCGGATACTGTTAAGCATAGAAAAGGGAAGGAGGGAGAGGGCTTGGTTTCATCATAAATAAAATGAGATAATATATGAGCCTGTAAATGGTCAACTTCAATTAATGGGATATCTAAACCAAGCGCAAAAGCCTTAGCAAAAGATGTCCCTACAAGTAAAGATCCAAGCAGTCCCGGTCCCCTTGTAAAAGCAATGGCATCGAGTTGCTTTTTATCTATATCAGCCTTTTTAAGAGCTGCTTCAACTACGGGTATAATATTTTGTTGGTGCGCTCTTGATGCTAACTCAGGCACAACTCCACCGAACTTATTATGCACTTCCTGATTTGCAATAATGTTTGCCAGTATAACGTTATCCTTAATTATTGCAGCCGAAGTATCATCACATGAGGATTCTATGCCTAAAAGATATATTGCCATTAAAGTAAAATTTTTGTAAATTTAGAAAAAATTTACTTTCATAGCTTTATGAGTATTAACTTTGATGAATATTTTAAAACAGAAAGCCATCAAAACCAAATATAAAATACTAACTTTTTTTCTGGTACTTTTTGTAGTGCTGCCTGTTCTTTTTTATGCTGTATTCAGGATGGCTCCTGTGCAAACTTACATCACCCAGAAAGTCGCATCGTATTTATCAAAACAATTGAATACTGAAATCACTGTCGGGGGAGTTGATATTTCATGGTTTTTAGATGTCGTTATTGAAGATGTCGTCGTCAAAGATTTGAAAAAAAATAATCTCCTTAATGTCAAAAAAGTTATTGTTGACGTTAAGAATATCAACTTTGCTAAAAATCATATCTCCATTGACAATATATGCTTAAATAAGGCTTCTATTAATATTTATAAATACAAAGGTGAAAAAGATTTTAACTTTCAGTTTATTGCAGATTATTTCAAAAATACTGATACTACAACTAAAGTTTCTAAACCCTGGAGTTTTGATGTTTCATCATTGAAAATTTCACAGACTTTACTTACATTCCAGGATTTAAATAAAGATATAAAGGAAACAGGTATTGATTTTAGCAACCTGAAGCTTGCTGATTTAAACGCCAGTATATCAGGGATGAAAATAAAAGGGGATACTATTTCAGCAAATATAGAGAATATCTCTTTTACTGACAGAAGTAAGTTTCAGATAAACAAATTAGCAGGTGTATGTTCCTTTGCACCTTCCTTTTTAAAAATTGATAAGCTGTGTCTTAAAACAAACAAATCAGATATAGCTCTTGATTTGGATTTTGAGTATAAAAGTTTAGCAGATTTTAATGATTTTATTGATAAGGTTAAAATAGATGTAAAGTTTCAACATTCGCTGATAAATATAGGTGATATTGCCTTCTTTGTCCCTTCATTGATGGGAATGAATGACTTTTTGGATATTAATGGTCAGTTCCGGGGAAAGATTTCGAACCTAAAAGGTCGGAATATAGAATTCAAAACGGGTAAGAATACTTTTTTTAAAGGAGATTTCTCTATCACCGGACTTCCCGACGTTGAAGACATGTATATTAACTTCAATGCCAAGCAATTTGCAACTAACCTGGCAGACATCAATAACTTCAAACTACCCGGTTTTTCGCAATCATTAAAACTACCTGTAATACTTTCAAAATTAGGTTATATTCAGTTTGCCGGTAATTTTTCTGGGTTCTATAGAGACTTTGTAGCCTATGGTAATTTTAAAACAAGTATTGGCTCTTTACATACTGACCTGTCTTTAAAAACCAATGCTGAAAATGTTATTTCTTACAAAGGTAATGTCGCTCTATCAGACTTTAATCTCGGAAAAATGTTAGATGATGAGAAAAAATTTGGTAAAATATCATTGGATTTTCAATTAAATGGTTCGGGGTTGGATTTTGAAACTGTTGATGTAGAAATGAATGGCACTATCTCGTCCGGAGAAATTATGAATTATATGTACAAGAACATTTCTATTGCTGGCAATCTTGCAGATAAAACTTTTTCAGGGTATATTGCCATCAAAGAACCTAACATCGACTTAAATTTTGAAGGCATTGTTGATATGCGTAAGGATCTGCCTGTTTTTGATTTTTCATCTAACATTAACTTTATTAAATTAAATAAATTAAATATTACCGAAAAAGGTGTTGACAGAGAAATATCTGCATATATGAAATCTCGTTTCAAAGGAAATAACATCGAAGATATTTCAGGTATTTTTTTATTAAGCGACCTGGTATATAAAGAAAATAACAAAACCATTGTGCTTAAAAATCTACAAATCAATAATGTTTCAGAAGCCAATCATTATAAAAACATAGTTCTTAATTCAGATATTTTTGATGCAAATTTTGAGGGTAATTTTACATTCGCTGATTTGCCGGCTTCTTTCAAGGGATTTATTAATAATTATTTACCATCTTATCAGAAGGATTCTTTGTTGATTAAAGATACAAGCATCTCAACTAATTTAAGATATGATATCAAATTTAAATCTACTAACACACTGACTCAATTTTTTATACCTGATTTAATCGTTTCAGACGATTTCAACCTTTATGGTAATTTCAATTATGAAAAAGACTATTTATCATTGGATGGTTCATCAAGAGAAATTAAATACAACGATAACATTCTTGATAATTGGTATGTAAAAGGCTTTTCGCACAACAATATTTTCTCTTTGAAAACGGGTGCTGATAAGCTAAACTTACTTAATAATTATGTTGTTGATAATTTTGCTATTAACACTAACACAAAAGAAGACAGTATCTTATTTGACTTCAAGTGGTTCAATAGAATTCAGAATACACAAAACAGCGGAGACATTGCCGGTTTCTTTTCACTTGAAAAATACCCTTTTATTAAACTTAAATTAGCAAAAGGTAATATTTTAACAAACGATTCTTTATGGGTTGTTGATGCTAATAATTATATTTATTTTGATTCTACTTCTATTAAAGTTAATGATTTGATTTTTAAGCATAACAATCAAGTTGTTGGTATTAATGGACTTATTTCTGGAAACCCTGAGCATAAATTAGAATTGATGTTTAATACATTTGACATCTCAGATTTCAACCCGTTGCTTGTAAAAAGCGGTATCCAGCTTAAAGGTATAGTTTCTGGTAAAGTCTCTTTATTTGATATTTATAAATCAATAAATTTTGAATCTGATATAAAGATTACCAGTCTGGATATTAATAATGACAAATTAGGTAATCTTACTTTGAAGAGCAGTTGGGATAACATGAATAAAAGATTAATAATATATTCTGAGATTATATATGTAGGAGCGATAGGAGAGAAAAAACCATTTAAAATAAGTGGCTACTATTATCCGTATGCTGAAAAGGATAATTTCGATATGGTGGTTAATTTTAATGACTTCAGCCTTAAAATGATTCAGAATTACTTATCATCTTTCAGCTCAGATCTAAGGGGTCTAGCATATGGCGATTTAACAATAAAAGGAACACTTGCCAAACCTCTCATAAATGGCAATTTAAATCTTAGAAGAGCAGGAATAAAAATTGATTATTTAAATACCACTTTTAATTTTTCTGACAACATCATTATTAAAGACAACATGATACTGTTTGATAGCCTGGTACTTAATGATATTTACAGCAGCAATACAGCTGTACTTAACGGAGCTATATATCATAATAACTTCAAGGATATAAATCTTGACCTGAACTTTAAAATGAAAAACCTGTTATGCCTTAACACTACTGCTTCACAAAATAATATGTATTACGGAACCGCTTTTGCATCAGGTACGTGTCATATTCATGGTCCGGTTGAAAATATTGTCATTGATGTTTTTGCAAAGACAGAACATAACACCAAATTTTACCTTCCATTAAGCAGTGCCCAGGAAGTTTCTGAAAACACCTATATCAAGTTTATAACAAAAGATACTTCTAAAACAACAGAAGCTACACCACTTGAAGTTAATTTAAATGGTATTCAACTTAATTTTGATCTAGAAGTAACATCTGACGCTGAAGTTCAGATAATTTTCGATTCCAAAATTGGCGACATTATTAAAGCCAAAGGAAATGGCGACCTTAAAATGAATATTAATACATTAGGTGATTTTAATATGTTTGGAGATTATATCATTGAAAAGGGTGATTATTTATTTACATTACAGAACTTTATCAACAAACGTTTCGAAATTCAGAAAGGAAGTCAGATTAGTTGGACAGGAGATCCATATAAGGCTGTTGCCAATATTGAAGCCATCTATAATTTAAGGACACCGCTCCATGACCTTGTATTTCTTGTTGACAGCTCAGCAGAATATAAAAAAAGAATGCCCGTCAATTGTTTGTTGGGTATGAAGGGAAATCTTTTTAACCCTGATATTTCTTTTGGCATTGAATTGCCAGGTGCCGAAGAAAAGACTAAAAGCATGGTTAGCACTTTAATTAATACGGATGCTGAAGTAAACAGGCAAATGTTTGCCTTATTGGCTTTAAATAGGTTTTTGCCACCAGCTAATTTAAATGAGTTTTCAAATATTAACATTGGTACCGGATTGGAAGCAACTTCTACTGAATTGCTTTCTAATCAACTAAGCAATTGGCTTTCACAAATAAGCAAGGACTTTGATGTAGGTGTTAACTACAGAGCTGGCAATGCTATGTCGAGCGATGAAGTAGAGGTTGCCCTTTCTACGCAACTTTTCAACGACAGGCTGAGTGTTGATGGCAGTGTTGGTAATAACGGCAACAAGCAAAATACAAGTCAGATTGTAGGTGATGTAAACGTAGAACTTAAACTTACTGAAGAAGGGAAATTCAGAATGAAATTTTATAATAAATCCAATTCCGTTGACATGCTTAAGGCAAATTCCCTCTATACACAAGGGGTTGGGTTGTTTTACAGAAAGGAATTCGATAATTTTGGTGAGCTATTCAGAAAAAAGTGATTTTTTTACACTTTGTCGTTTACAATTCTTCTGTCTGAATATTTTCTTAATTTTGTACATTTTAATAGAATTATGTATAAAGAAAAATTGATTAAAAGCTGTGTGGGCATTGCCGGTTGTGGGGGCTTAGGTTCTAACTGTGCTGTTGCTCTTGCCAGAATAGGAGTGGGGCATCTTATTATAGTAGATTTTGACATTATTGATCAAAGCAATTTAAACAGGCAATATTTTTTTTATAATCAAATCGGACAAAAAAAAGTATTTGCACTCAGGGATAATATTAATAATATCAATCCTGATGTTTCTGTTGATGCCCATGATATAAAATTATCTCCTTCATCTATTGTATCATTGTTTCAAAAATGTGATGTTATTGTTGAAGCTTTTGATCTTGCTGAGATGAAACAAATGCTTATTGAAACAGTATTAACTGAATTTCCCGACAAATATCTTGTGGCAGGTGTCGGTTTAGCCGGTTGGGGCAATAACAATTCTATTAAAACAGAGCAATATGATAAATTGTTCATTTGTGGTGATATGAAAATTGAAGCATCTCAGAAATATCCACCCCTTGCACCACGTGTAGGTATTGTAGCCAATATGCAAGCTAATCAGGTTTTCGAAATCATTATGGATGAAATAAAAAATTAAAAAGATGAAAATTGTTCTTAATAACAGAGATGAAATTTTTGAAAAAGATATAATGAATATTACAGATTTATTTTTAGCCAAAAATTATACTTTTAAAATAATAACTGTTAAGGTAAACGGTAAGTTCATTAGCAAAGATGAATATGATACTACTTATATAAAAGAAGGAGACAATGTTGCTGCCATTCATCTTATCACTGGTGGCTGATTAAATCAACATTATAAAAATAACTAATCATAAATTCTTGAGTTGTAGCTCTTTTACTTTGAGGTAAAATCTTGTTTGATAGTGATATAACCCGGATATGGTAATTCGAAATTTCCAACATTAATATAAGGTTTGGCTTTAAGTGTTACCCTGGATGGTTGGTTGCCGGCACCAGCCAAATTCAATCCAAAGTTTACCAGACTCTGCCCTGTTTTTTCTTTTAATACTTCTTTAAGGTTTAAATTAAATGCCAATGGATAATTGGAAATACCTCCATTAGGAGCTATCTGAACTTTGCTCTGACTTGTTCCTGTCAACAATTGTATATCATCAATAATAAGTATCCAGTCAAGCTTGTTGAGAGAAGCCTGCACAGGGTTAGGATTTTTTACATCCACATTTAAAGTAAATTGTAAAGGGAAATTGTTTTGAGTTACGGCTGCCATTAATTTAGCTGCATCTAAAACACTTATATCACTTAGAGATTTAACCTGTTGAACATTAATACCTGCAAGGTTTATATTTTCTATGCTTTTTAATTTAAACTCACATTTGGCAAAACTAGCCAATTCTTGAAGTTGCTTGCATGCAACTATTGACAATGTGATGAGAATCAGTATAATAATTTTTATGTTTTTCATGATTATTTTTATTATTTTTATATAAACGTATTTTGTTGTAAAGTTATTCTTTATTTCTAAAAGAATAAACCAATAAAAAATTAAAAAAGTTTGTAATTATTTCAGCCCTTTTACTTTAGATACTCCTGGAATAAAATCTTTCAAATAAAAAGGTTCGAAAAAATTCAAATCTTCAAATTGTTTATTCAGATATTTTTTTAATGCAATGGGCACAAGAGCATCTGCACTCATCACATAATTATCTATAAAAAATGCATTGGTACTTTCTTTAAGAATGTCTTTGCATTTAAAAGCGCCATCACCAAAAAAATAAATAGGGCTATCTGCAAGTTCCTTAATAAAAGAATTTTCATTAATAATCTTTGCTTCTGTAGGCAGAATATTATTATTGAAGCTGTCGAACAAAGCACAGTAAACCTCCATTCTACGGGCATCAATCATAGGGCAAAAAAATGCTTTATCATCCTTGATAATTTTAGCTGCTTTTAATGACATAGAGCCAAGTGTATCAACAGCTATTAAAGGTTTGTCTAAGGCACAACAAAGCCCTTTAGCAGTTGACACACCAATACGTAAACCCATATATGAACCGGGACCTTTGCTGATTGCTACAGCATCAATCATATTTAATTTGATTCCAGCATTTTTAATGACATCCGAAATAAAAAGCGTAATATTTTCGGAATGAGTATATGTTGATTGGGATTCTTTTATTGCAATGGTATCATTATTTAAAGAAAGAGCAACAGAACAACTTTTAGTTGTCGTTTCGATATTAAGAATGTAAGTCATTAGTCGAGTTTAATCTTATCCTTTTCAACCTTTTTGACTTTTATGCCATCTTTTAAATTACGTGAAACTGCTCTATAAGGCCCTGCAATAACTTCATCGCCTTCTTTTAATCCATCAATAACCTGAATAAAATTATTGTCCTGTATGCCTGTTTTAACATTTCTAAGTTTCACAACTCCTTTATCATAAACGAAAATAATCTCTTTTACCGGAGCAGCACTCTTGGGTGTATCTTTTACGACTACTTCTCCATCTTCATTTGTCTTTTCTTTAGGCTTTTTAGCTTTAGCCAGCAAAGAGGTATCTTCTCTTGTTGTTACTGCCTGTATAGGTACACTCAGAACATTATTCAGCCTTGTAGTCATTATATCTACCGATGCTGACATACCTGGACGGAGAGGGTAGAAGTTAATTTTTCCAACTTTTAAAAGATGGGCATAAGATTCTGGTAATATTTTAATTTTCACTTCAAAATTGGTAACCTGGTCAATAGTAGTACCTGTTACGTTAGCTGAATTTGCAATTGAAGTTACGATACCCTTGAATTTCTGATTGAGATAAGCATCGACTTCAATTTCAGCAGTGTCACCAACACTTACATGTATAATATCATTTTCATTCACATCCACTTTTACTTCCATCTTATTTAAATCAGCTATTCTTATTATTTCAGTACCACCAGAGAACTGTGAAGCACCGGCAACACGTTCACCTTTTTCCTGAGATAATTTAGATACAGAACCATCAACAGGTGCAAAGATACTGGTTTTAGTAAGGTTGTCATTGGCTTCCTTTAAGGCTGCCTCGGCACTTTTTACCGAGTATTCTGCTCCTAAAATAGTCTGTTTGGTGGCTTCAACCTCTGCCTTGGCAACAAGGTATTGCGATTCAATACTTTCAAAGTCAGATGCTGAAATTGCGCCTTGTTCCTTTAATTGTTTGTTCCTTTTGTAATTTACATCGGCCGTATAAAACTGTGCTTCGACCTGAGCTAAACGGGCTTTTGAATTTTCCAGATTAGCTTTCTGCTGATTTAAAGCAGCGACAATTTTATCCAAGTTTGATATATAAATATCTGGGTTTATTTTTGCTAAAATATCACCCTTTTTAACCATATCACCTTCTTTTACATAAATATCTATGATTTCACCGGAAACATCAGGGCTCATCTTAACTTCAACTTCAGGTTGAATCTTCCCATTGGCTGAAACAGTTTCAACAATAGCACGTTTGGTAACTATATCAGTATAAACTTCAATTTCTTTTTCACCACCAATCCACTTGGCTTTGCTGGCTATTATTAATAATATTATGAAAACTACAAAGCCTATAATTATATATTTTAATGCTTTCTTTTTTTTCATCACTTGATATGTTTAATTTATTTATGTATTTCTAATTCATTTACTTCAGTTTTTATTTAATACTGATAGGTTTACCCTGATAAAAATCAAGTATCTTTATTCTGAAGAGATATTCGTATTTTGATTGCAATAACTCAGATCGGGCACTAGTAAGTTTGTTTTTGGCATCATTGTAATCAATGCTGTTGAGCATTCCAAGGTTAAACTTCTGTTCAACATATTTATATGATTCTTCGTTTGCTTCTACCGATTTCTGAGCAGCTAAATAACGGTTATAAGCTGATTTGGCATCTGCATAAGCCTGTTGAATATTCTTGTTAAGTTGATTCTTTGTGCTTTGTAAAGTAAAGTCAGTATTTTCAATCAATATTTTAGATTTGCTTATAGCTGTTCTTGCTTGTAACCCGTTAAAAATGGGAATAGTCAACGTTAAGCCAAGGGATTGGTTCAAATTATCTTTTAGCTGGCTATTAAAAGGTTTTATCCGGGTAACGTAGTCAAATGTAGGTCCGTAAACAATTTCTTGTGATTGTGTAACGCCAATAGGTGTATAACCAGATAAAGCAACATTGGTAATTTCTTTGCTTGCGCCTGAATATCCTGTACCATAAGAACCTCTTAGTGAAATACTTGGAGATACTGAGGAACGGGCTATACTGAGACCTTTTTGCGCACTTTGAAGTTTTATTTCAGCACTTTTAATTTCAGGTTGAAATTTCAGGGAAGTACTGTATATATATTCAGGGGTTTGCACAGGAAAACTCAATGCATTGATGTCAATAAGAGGGCGTTCAATTTCAAAACCTTCAGTCGAAGGAAGATCTAACAATTGAGCTAACGTAAGATAAGAGAGATCTAATTGATTTTTAGCATTGACATATTGTAACTCGTCTGATGCACTTTGTGCCTGTATCGAATAAAGACTGGCTTTGGATAATGTACCGGCGTCAACAAGAATAGTAGTACGTTTTACTTGTTGTTTTGATATATCTAACTGACTTTGTTTTATTTCAAGAAATTCGTAATTAAACAATACTTGCAAATAGGCAGTAGCAATTGTTAATGCAATATCATTTTTCATTTTTTCAAGGTCATAAACTGCCGCTTCCTTTTCCAACATATTTTGTTTAATTGTATTAAGCAGTTTAAATCCATCGAATACTGTAATACCTGAACTGATATAAAAATTGTTAGATTGTACTCGCGATGTAGCAAACTCGTTGGTGTACATATCAATAGTCCGCCCAAAATTATAGGAATGAGAACCACTTGCATTAAAATTGGGCAGTAAAGCAGTTTTACTCTGTATTAAATCAAGGTTTTTTACTTCTGAGTTGAGTTCTTGCTGTTTTATTTGTATATTGTTTTCATAAGCATGCTTGATACAATCTTCAAGCGTCCATACCTTTTGTGAATAAATATTCAGAGATATAATGATGAAAATCAATAATATATATAATTTGTTATAAGACATTTTTTTAATTAAAATTTCAATTTGTATTAGACGTCAAACTTAAGCAATTTAAACTCACAAAATAATTTTAGTCGAAAAAAATTTAACAGCTACTAAGTTGTTTTATTTTATTAATTAATATAAATTAATTTTTTATTATGGAAGAGTTAAAAAGTTTAGCATGGGTTCCTCTTTCTAAAAAGAAGTAAATAACTAAAAATCAATTCTTTCCTGCCGGTAGGCAGGTTTTAGAAACTAGACAATAAATGATTGTTTGAAATTTATACCCTTTGTATTTTCATCGGATTCTATAAGTAATAATAATAGTATAGATAAAATCACAAAATATCAGAAGTGGCTTTTTTAAAATTAATTTATTTTCTTAAAAACTATTGCTGTTTGCGTAGGGATATATGTTTTAATTTGGAAGATATTTTTTATATTAAGTGTATTGTAAGTAAGGTTTTCGTTTATTCTGTTATGCCCGCCATATAAGGGTGAATCACTGTTTAAAACAACTTCATACTCACCTTTCTCAATTTCAAACCCATATTCAGTGTAAGAATTAATTGGGCTGAAATTAAATACGAAAAACAAGTTTCCTCTTTTAAATATTAATACCTGATCATTAATATTCTGAATAATAGGAGAGGGATATGATTCGAGAATTTTCTCTGACTTAATAAGCCTTATGAAATCTTTATCAAATTTATAAAGCTGATGGTATCTCAGATTTTTATCTTCTAACAAATGCCATTGCCGGCGTGCATAATGAAAAGACCAGTTATTACCTTCTCTTGGAAAATCAATCCATTCGGGATGTCCAAATTCATTTCCCATAAAATTTAAATAGCCATTACCGGCAGTGGCAACGGTAATGAGGCGTATCATCTTATGCAAAGCAATACCTCTGTCAACATAAAGGTTTTGATGGGCTATATGCATATCGGTATACATATTGGCTCCAATCAATCTGAAAATAATGGTCTGGTCACCTACTAATGCCTGATCATGACTTTCAGCATAACTTATTACCTTCTCATCATTTCTTTTATTAGATAGATTATAAAACATATCCCCAACGTGCCAGAACTCATCCTTTACTTCTTTTATTTGTTTAATCCAGAAGTCGGGAGTACCCATAGCCAAACGATAATCGAAACCATAACCACCATCAACATAAGGTGAAGCCAGGCCTGGCATCCCACTCATCTCTTCGGCAACAGTAATAGCATTAGAATTAAAAGAATGAATAAGTTTATTAGCTAAGGTTAAATAACATATAGCATCTTCATCCTGGTTTAGATTATAATATTGTTGATAGGACATAAAGTTGCTTCCCAAGCCATGGTCGAGATAAAGCATACTGGTGACACCATCAAAACGAAAACCGTCAAACTTGTATTCATCTAACCAGTATTTGCAATTAGAAAGCAAGAAGTGAAGCACTTCATGTTTTCCATAGTTAAAACATCTTGAATCCCAGGCTATATGATTACCTCTGGCGCCCTCGTGAAAGTACTGATATAAGGTACCATCAAAACGGCTTAGCCCTTCTACTTCATTTTTAACGGCATGAGAATGAACTATATCCATGATGACATTTAATCCATTACCATGCGCAGTATCAACGAGGTTTTTAAGGTCTTCGGGGGTGCCAAATCTGGAAGAGGCAGCAAAATAGTTAGATACATGATATCCAAAAGAACCATAATAAGGATGTTCCTGAATAGCCATCAGTTGAATGGTGTTGTAGCCTGCATCAACGATATGAGGGATTACATATTTGGTAAAATCTTTAAATGTAGCTACTTTGCCTTCCATGGCACTCATACCTACATGAGCCTCATATATAAGGGGAGCTTCATTTAAGGTTGGAGCTTTATGTTTCCAAATATATTTATCCTCAGGTTCCCATACCTGAGCATTAAAAACCCTTAATTCAACATTCTGAACCACCCTTGTAACCCATGCAGGGATTCGTTCACCACAACCACCCTCCCAGATGACAAACAATTTATATATGTCTTCATGTTTTAATATATCAAGAGGTAATTTAATCTCCCAGTTGCCATCTTCAATTTTTGTCATTCTGTAAATAGGTAGGGGCTTCCATTCTGAGAAAGTACCCATAATATAAATATCTTTAGCTGCCGGTGCCCATTCTCTGAATGTCCAGCAATTGTCCTCCTCAGATTTATGCAAACCATAATACCTGTACCCATTAGCAAAATCAATCAAATCAGCATTGTTACAGAGCGACTTTTCCAAGTTTTTTACTTTTAGAAGCCGGTTATTAATTGCATCAGCAAACGGTTCTAAATAAGAGTCATTCTGAATGAGTTTGATGGTTGCCATTATATCTTTATATTATTATTTACAAATATAAACAATATATAATCATTACTTAATGATAAGTAAATTTCATTATTTTGCTACACAAACACTAAAACACTAAGGTACACTAAATCAATTCATTATAATCTAATAAAGAATTATATGGAATTACTTGAAAATAGATTCTTCATGCCGTCTTTAAACGTCGGTATTAAGAATGACACTTAAGAATGCTAGTCTTTAAGAAACCTTCTGAAAACCTTCATGCCATTCATTTCAATTTCGACAAAGTAGAGACCGTTTTGCAGCCCGCTTATGTTTATTGTTTCTGTATGTATTGAGTTGCTTTTCACTATTGGA
>Ga0114951_10003921_pt1 | contig 14954 bp, 9 predicted proteins | sample AM7aDNAmetaG_FD_88677 | JGI IMG/M metagenome (GOLD analysis project Ga0114951, IMG submission 88677) | Freshwater microbial communities from Finland to study Microbial Dark Matter (Phase II) - AM7a DNA metaG | ecosystem: Environmental > Aquatic > Freshwater > Lake | place: Finland: Lake Alinen...
TGTGGCAAATATCGGAATACCAAAACCCTCACTGAGGCATTACCGATCGCTCTGCGGGCTTTGTAGGGCGATTCAGTTTTTCAATCTGCGTGACGTCCGACGTTTTTCAACAAGTTCCTAGGGTACCAATGTTCCAATGAATTATTGCTATCAGGTGAAGCGGGGAAACTATTTGTCCTGCGACAATGATGGGAAGCGCGAACCAGAGTCCGAACAAATTGAGGATATCAGGTCGTTGCCTGCAACTCGCGTTGTTCGACGGGTTCACTGGAACCGAATGCAATACCGGCTGCCTTGAGGAAGTCCGAGGGAGGAATGCCGCCTGCAAAAATAAATACAAAGTCGTTCGGCAATTCGCGAACCTCACCCGCGACCTCGATCGACAAGCTGCCAACGCGGAATTCCGTTGGCATGGAATTGAACAGCACCTCAAGCTTGTGCGAATTGATGTGCTCTTCGATGCGCTTAATATTGCGGTCTTTTAGCCGACTGAATTCGCTCTTGCGATAAGAGATCGTGACCTTGTTGCCAGCTTGGTGCGCAAGACCCATGGCGGCCTCGACTGCACTGTCGCCACCGCCAACAACGAGGATGTTGTTGTTTGTGTAGTGGTCAGCTTCAATCAACCTATAAAGCACATGAGATAGATCTTCTCCTTTAACACCTAGTTTGCGCGGTGTGCCTGCCCTCCCCAAAGCCAGCAATACCGCACGAGACCTGTACTGCTCTCGTGCGGTCCGTACGCTAAACAGGCCGTCTGCCTCTTTCTTGACCGCATCTACTCCTTCGCACGTATGAATGTTCAAGTCCGTCCGCTGCATCACCTTTTCCCAAAATGCGAGTAAGTCTTCTTTGGAAAGACTGGTCTTGCTGAACTTTCCGTGCAATGGAAATTCGACTGGGCTGGTCATAACAAGCTTTTGTCGCGGGTATTTAGATACGGTGCCGCCAACATTTTCACGCTCCAGCGTGAGCGCTTTGAGTCCATGCTCTGCTGCTCGCAATGAGGCGCTAATGCCTGCCGGACCGGCGCCTACAATTACGACATCCATAATATCCTGGCCTGCCAGCGCTGGATTTTCCCTCTCGATCCGCTCCGCGACCACATCCATGCAGTCTCTGCCTTGGTTGACAGCGTTCTTGATAAGAGCCAGTCCGCCCAGTTCGCCAATGATAAACAGATTCTGAACACTCGTTTCAAGTTCATCGCTGATGCGCGGAGCGTCGGCGCCTGCGCTGGGTTTGGCCATGACCATGGTGATGGCGCCAACTGGACATACCTCTGCGCAAAGGCTGTGACCAATGCACTTATGGCCGTTGACGATGGCGGCTTTGCCGTCCACGAGGGCCAATACATCGCCTTCAGGGCAAACCTTGACACACCCTCCGCAGCCGATGCAGTGGTCGGTGTCGATCCTCGGGTGTTGCGCCTGGGGTCCACCAGAAAAATTAGCACCTTTTTCTGCCGCAGCGCGTGCGAGTGTTTCGCTTTTCTTGTGCACGCGCCAATATCGAATGAAGAAGAACCCCAGAACTGCTGCTGCGACCAACCACGTGAGAAGAGTATCCATCCGTTAACGCAGCCCCAGACTCATGAACCCAAGGCCCATGACCACGACAATGTGAAAAATAGCAAGAACGGCAAAGGCATAGCTGAAGGGGCGGTGAATCACATGCCAAAGGTAAAAGACCCGGTGCGTCTGATCCAGGAAGACTACTCGTTTTGAGAGCGATGCCTTTTGCCTTACCAAACGGACTACTTGCTCTACTTCCGGGATTCCGCTCGAAAGCAGGCCACCTGCTGATCGCAATTTCGTTCCAAGACCGCACGAAGCTCGGCGAAGCCCGGCTACTTGAAATGGCATCCGCACATCGAGTGCGATCATTTCGCCTATTGCAAGCAACGGGCCAATCTGCCGTATGTGTTCGGTTGTTGGTACATCCAAAACCCGCTTCAATTGCACTGCGGAATAAAGGGATTGCCCGAGCAGAGCCTCTGAAAGCTCATCTTCGCTTTGCTGCAACTCATTCAGTGAGAGTTCCGCTGCGGTCAAAGAACGCGGGATCTTCGAATAGAGATAGCGGCCAATGATTCCACTGAGCGCGACAGCGACCATAATCCAAAAGGAAAATCCGGCTATTCCCCGGAACTTGAATGAGGCGTGGAACGCAATCACGATAGGCGCTGTAACGCCCGCGATAACATGAAAATCCATCCAGTGTTTCGCGGTACCGAAGCGGCCAAGCCAAGGGATAATTTTGCGAAGGGCGTAAAGGAAAATGATAAAGAACAGAACAGTTCCCAGAACACCCAGTTTTATCCCTATACTGCCGCTCGGCTTTAATAGCTCATGCTTGTCTGAGAACGGTCGTTGATCTAGGGGTAGGAGATAGTAGTTGGCGCCATAGATGCCAATGGATGTCAACAAGAGAATTGACGACGCCGCCGCAATGGCCACACGGATGCGGTGGCCCAGTTCTTTTCCCTGGTTGCTCTTCTTGTTCTTGCGCGCCGTCGCCACAAAGGGCACTGGACTTTGAAGTAGAGCCATATTCAGGGCTTCTCCTTTTGTTCTGTTGTAACCATCGCGGTAGTGTTGTCGCTGCCCGTGGGCGTCTTCTCGGCGTGGATTGTTACTCCTGGGCCCTGCTCAACATCTGTGGAGAATGTCTTGTAGCTGTCGTAGATATGCGTGTTGCGCCAGTGTTGGCGGGGGGTCGTAACCTCGACGATGGCCACTGCCGGCAAGTTGATCGTAGTAGGATTCTTACCCAGGGTGGTTGGCTTGTAATCCACTTTTAGGTGAATCGAGCGCAGCCCTACGTCTGTCATGTCATGGAGAAGGTTAGCGTCAATTTTAACCACTTCTCCTGATTGTTTGTCGAGCCACGCCTTGCCTTCAAGCTCGAGCGGATACTGACGGCCACCCAAAGCCAGCGCAGCTGGGGAGCGACGCCCAGGAATCTGCGTGAAGTGAACTGGAATCGCGGGCTTGCCGTCAACCATTTCTTCAACTCCGATATCGAACGTGAAGCTGTCCCGATAGTAGGGATGAAACACCAGCAACACTGTAGCTATGCCATCGCTGGTCAACATAGAGACTGGCTTCGCACGGGTGGCGGACGATTCGATTCTCGACTCATTTAGATGAAAATCGTCTCCGTTTCCGTCCATCATGATCAGATAGTCGTATTTCGCCCGCTCCAAGGCCTCAACATGGCCATTTCCACCAAGCTTCTCCTGTGTAACAGACTCCGTGCAGTGAAGGTCTGCGAGCGTAGCCAGATAAGCAGTTACCTGGTGCTGCGCCTGGTCCAGTGGGTTGGGAGGCGTCGAAGTTGGGCCAACTGCTCTGGCAGAAGGCAATGCCAGCAAAAGCGCAGAAAGAAACCATAGCGACCTGTTATGGCTGATTGGCATGTGCTCTCCTTCTTGCAGCGGCTCGGTTGTCAAATCTGTACCCGAGGGTTGTGGTCCATTGGTTGTAATTCATAGTGCCTCCTCGTTGCGTCGTGAAGCCACTTTGAAGGAAGTACCGCGCACCGAGATTTGTGTCGAACAGGGCATTTACAAAATACGAACTACTGTTCGCGGCCAGAGAGGAGTTATACACGTAACGTCCGCCTTGCAGGTCCACCCTTAGGCGTTCACCGAGGTCTCTAGTCAGAGATACGGAGCGATAACTTCCGGCTGCAAATGCGCTGTCAAATTTCGAATAGCGCGCATCAGCCTGAAGCCCGGTCTTCCAAATGTTAGACATGGTTACTCCGAAAAGAGTATTCAAGGAACTTTTCGGGTCGTTGGAACTGTTGCTTCTCCCAAGGCTGAAATATCCAGTGATATGCTCCGGGAATTGGATACGTGCACCGCCATTGAGGCCTTGAAACAAGTACTTATCCAGGAGGCCGGTTCCAACCAGGACGGAATCATAGGTAGGTACATCGCGGAAGTACGTGTCCGTAAGGTCCAGAGTGACGCGCGGGTGGACTTGGACCCGGAGCGAGAGGAGGCTCTGGCCCAGCCCCGCGGCGACGGTAGGAGTGTTGGGATTGGCCGTGGGCCTGTCGATTTGCATCGAGTGATAGATCGAGAAGTACCGCTTGAACGAGAACTCATTTTCAGTGAAGACAAAAGGCCGATTCACGGTCCAGTTGATAAGGTTCACGCCCACCCCGGTAGTCGAGGAATAGTGGAGGTTCTCAAAAGTGCCACCGTGCACATTGAAGAACGTGCCGCCGATCTTCCCCTGCGGGTTATAACTCCACGAAGTCGGATCTGGAGTGGAGCCCAAGAAGGCTCCTGTCACTGTGTTTGGAGTGAACTGCCGCCCCGCATAGCCGCCGTCTATGGTCTCCAGGCTGCTAGCCCAAGGTAGATAGAGGCGTCCGACGCCCGCTGTCCAATGCGACTGCGGATTGATGTAAGTAAAGCTCATTAGATAGGTGCGGTTGAGAGCGTCCTGCAAAGTAGGCTGAGATGGAGTGGAGGACCTTTGTAGGTTTCCACGCCAATAACCGTTCAGATTCCAATGGGTTCCGAAGATTCGGGTAAAATCGGCGCGGGCCACCATGCCATATTCGGTCGAGGAGCCTCCTCCCTGGCCGAGTTGGCTAATCGTACTCATGTCGAAACCGATTCTGCCGCGCGCCTCGTTAATCTCGGGGAGCGGAGGATGAGGGACCAAGGCGCGAGCTTCCTCGTCGAGCGGGTTTCCGCCACTGAAACTGATCACCATCGGGTACTGGCGCGTATTCCCCAGCGTGTTCTTTGCGACTAATTTCTCTACCTCTGTTTCGGGCAATGAGATGACTTCATCCACGGCAAGGTCACGCGCCTTAGCATCCACTTCGCAGACTGCGGAGGTGGACGCAACCGAGACTACTGTTAGCTTGGCTACAATTCCAGGCTCAAGTGCACGTTGCGCTTCTTTGCTAGGGTTGGTGGGATTCTGCTTGAGAATGAGCTTTGTGCCTTCCGCGAGACCATCATGTCGTCCGCCATCAATGTATACGTTCGCTCCACTGATATAGCGGATCTTGAACGTCGCGCGTATCAGAGACACTGCGCTCGGTTCGTTTGTAGCCGCCTGCTCAGGCTTATTGGCGGTCTCAATTGCTGGCCCTTGCAATGCCTGCTGCGCCGTGCCAGCTGGCAGAAGAAGAGCGAGTGCAAAAAGTGTATGCCTCATTTGGACCTCTCCTTCGTGTAGTGTCGCGTTGAAACAGTACGCATCTGGACCTAACCTCCGCTGCCGTTCTTGTGGCACGCGTAGCAATTCGTGCTGTTATACACATATCCGTTGACTTTAGGGTGACTGAAGTTCGCTGAATTGCCACTGCCATGGCAGGTCGCCGTGCAGGTGAACACCGCGTAGTCAGCGGAGTTGGTATGGCAGGTGGTGCACACCGAGTTCGCTTTGCCATGCGTCATGGGGAAGAACGTGTGATAACTAGCAGGCAAGGTCGCAGGGAGCCAGGCGGTAGTCGTGTGGCAAGTGGTGCAGGTAGTGGGCCAGCCCGCTGTCACGTGATTCGGATTTGTTGTTCCGGTAAAGTCCTTGGTGTGGCAGGAGTAGCAATCGGTGGGCGTGCCTGCGAATACGTTGCTAATGTGGCATAGGTTGCAGGCAACAGTTGTGTGTGCGCCAGTTAGCGGGAACGGCGTACTGCTGTGGTTGAAGGTCGCTCCAGTCCAGTTGGTCGTTGTGTGGCAAGTGTCACATGTTGTGGGGAAACCTGCAGCCGCATGCGCTGGATTCGTTGTTCCATTCCAGTCCGTCTGATGGCAGCCGTAACAGGCCGTAGGCAGGGTTGTGTAGTTGTTATTGGTGTGGCATGTTGCGCAGGCCACGGTGGTATGAGCGCCCGTCAGAGGGAATGTCGTCGTGGCATGATTGAACGTGGACGAGGTCCAGTTTGTTGTCGAATGGCAGATCGAGCAATCAGTCGGGAAGCCTGAAGCCACGTGATTGGGACTTGTGGTCCCTGTGAAATCCGCTTGATGGCAGGAATAGCACGCTGTGGGTGTTGCGGTGTAATTGTTGTTGGTGTGGCACTGGGCGCATGTCACAGTCGCATGAAATCCAGTGAGAGCGTAGTTGGCGTACAGCGTGTGATTGAAAGTAACCGATGTCCAGTTGCTGGTTGTGTGGCACGTATCGCATGCAGTAGGAAAGCCTGCCGCTACGTGGCTGGGATTGTTTGTTCCAGTAAAGTCCGTTTGGTGGCAGCCGTAGCAGGTAGTTGGGAGAGTTGTGTAGTTGTTATTGGTGTGGCATTGAGCGCAAGCGACGGTGGCATGTGCACCAGTCAGGGGGAACACGGTCGAGTGATTGAAGGTTGACGAAGTCCAGTTTGTCGTCGAGTGGCAAAGGGTGCAATCGGTCGGGAAGCCTGCGGCCACGTGAGCGGGATTTGTGGTCCCCGTGAAATCGGTCTGGTGGCAGCCATAGCAGGTGGTTGGAAGGGTCGTGTAGTTGTTGTTTGTGTGGCAGGTCGCGCAGGCTACTGTTGCGTGCGCGCCGGTCAGCGGGAACGACGTGGTGTTGTGGTTGAAGCTGGCGCCGGTCCAATCCGTCGTTGAGTGGCAAGTGGCGCATGTGGTGGGGAAGCCGACTGTAGCGTGCGGCGGATTATTGGTCCCGCTGTAATCGGTTTTGTGGCACGAGTAGCAATCGGTAGGTACGGTTGTGTAGTTGTTATTCGTGTGGCACTGTGCGCAGGGCATCGTCGCGTGGAAGCCGGTCAGCGGGAACACAGTCGAGTGATTGAACGTAGACGAAGTCCAGTTGGTGGTCGAGTGACAGAGAGTACAGTCGGTTGGGAAGCCTGCGGCCACATGGGCGGGATTCGTGGTTCCCGTGAAATCCACTTGGTGGCAGCCATAGCAGGTCGTTGGCAGCGTGGTGTAGTTGTTATTGGTGTGGCATTGTGCGCACGTGACAGTAACGTGCGCACCGGTCAGCGGGAACGCTGTGTTGTTGTGATTAAAGGTCGCTGCTGTCCAGGCCGTGGTGTTGTGGCAAGTAGCACATGTGGTAGGGAAGCCCGATGATGCATGGGGTGGACTGTTGGTTCCATTCCAGTCAGTTGTGTGGCAGGAATAGCAATCAGTTGGCAGTGTTGTGTAGTTATTGTTCACATGGCACTGTACGCATGTGACCGTGATATGCGCACCGGTCAGCGGGAACGAGGTCGTGTTGTGATCGAATGTCGCGCCGGTCCAGGCCGTTGTATTGTGGCAAGTGGCGCAAGTTGTGGGGAAACCGACGATGGCATGAGGTGGGCTTGTTGTGCCATTCCACGCCGTTGTGTGGCAGGAGTAGCAATCGGTAGGCAGCGTTGTGTAGTTGTTATTCACGTGGCACGTCGCGCACGGCACAGTGACGTGCGCGCCGGTCAGTGGGAACGTCGTTGTGTTGTGATTAAACGTCGCCCCACTCCAGTCCGTGGTCGTGTGGCACGTAGCACAAGTTGTGGGGAAACCCACTGCGGCATGGGGCGGATTGTTGGTCCCAGCGAAATTAGCTTTGTGGCAGGAGTAGCAATCGGTCGGCACTGTCGTGTAGTTATTGTTCGTATGGCACTGTGCGCATGGAACCGTAAGATGTGCGCCGGTCAGCGGAAAGGCCCCCGTCGAGTGATTGAAAGTAGTCTGTGTCCAGCCGCTTGTTGTATGGCAGAGCGAGCAGTCGGTCGGGAAGCCCGCAGAAACGTGATTTGGGCTTGTGGTCCCCGTGAATGCTGCCTGATGGCATGAGTAGCAAGCAGTGGGCGTAGAAGCATAGTTGTTGTTGGTGTGGCACTGTGCGCAAGTTACGGCCGCGTGCATGCCGGTCAACGGATAATTCGCATAGAATGCGTGGTCAAATTTGGCGTTGAGCCAATTGCTCGTTGAGTGGCAGACGGCGCAGTCGTGCGGCAGGCCAAACTGTGCGTGGGGCGGATTCGTACTGGAGTCATAGTCCGCTTTGTGGCACCCGGAGCTATAGCAGGTTGCCGGCGTTGATGCGTTGAAAGTATTGTTAGCATGGCAGTCGATGCAAGCTAGGGTCGAGTGCATGCCAGTGAGTGCGTAGCCCGTGAATTTCAGGTGGTCGAACTTGGCGCCAAACCAGGTGTCCATGGTGTGGCAGCTTTCGCAGGTGGTCGGAAAACTCCCTGCTACGTGATTGATGACCGGTGTAAGGAAATCCTTCTGATGGCACGAGTAGCATGCCGTCGATAGACCCTGGAACTGCCCGCTGGCAGCTCCCTTGTGGCATTCGTTGCATTCCACCAGGGCATGAGCACCGACAAGTGGGAACCGATTATCGTGGTTCTTGATTGCATTCAGAGATACATTCCAGCCCTGAACCGTGTGGCAGCTTTCACAGTTGGCTCCGAATTGGCGGCGGTGAATGTCGGCATGGCAGTCTGCGCAATGCGTGCTGGCATTCTTGAAGACAAGGCTTGTGTGGCACTGCGTACAGCTGACTTTCTGGTGCATGCCCCGCAATGGATAACCAGTTTGGTCGTGATTGAACTCAGGATTTGTCCGGATCGGCTTCCAACTTGTGTATGTGTGGCAGTTCTGGCACGGGGTGGATATCGGGCCATGAGGGTTGGTCACTTTCGCTTGCGGACCGCCAACATCTGGCCTCGCGTTCGGCGCCAGATGTTGCGCCTTTTCTGCCGGTTGTTGAGATACCAGGCCAGCGCTCAATGTCAGGAGCACAATCCCGATAGTTAGGAGCCAGTGTCTCCCGTTCATCATCATCTCCAGGTGTTCCCGTGGAACGCTTACGGTTATGACTTGTTCCGTCACCGGATGCGGCGCCACTCACGGCCAACCCGATTACCAACAACTCAGTTACGAAGGCATGGCCTACTCCTGTGCAAGCAATTAGCCCTGCGCTTACGCAAGAAACGGATTCACTGAATCCAGATCAAAGCGGAACTACAAATACCTGTCAGTTATTGGAATTACTTCGACCTCAAAACTCGGCTTGTACTGGTTCACCTGAAGCATCTACGCAGCTTATATGCATTCAGATAGCCAATCTCGCTACCCTACGGTTACCCGGCATGACCGCGATTCCAATGGTCGCTTTGCCCAAAAACAACAAATCGCTAAGTACATAAGAATGAAGGCATTTCTAGTTTCAATCAGGCAAGTGGCAATTGGTGAGCTAGATCACCAATTGCCTCGAAAACAGCTTACAACAACTGCCGAATTCAGTACATCGCAAGAGTGACCATGTAAAATCTGCACGGTCAATGTAAAAGTTGCCTACCACTAGGCGCTATTCCCGAAGTTTGGGGACGCCCTTGTCGTGGCAAGATTCGCAGGTCGTGGGCGTTGGCTTGTAGAAGAGTACAAGTTTCTCCTCTACTGGCTTCTTCAGCGTGTGGCAGGCTTCGCATGTAACCCCCTCGTGGCCTCCCTTGAGAGAAAATGCCGTCTTTTCATGATCGAAGAGCGACGGCTTCCACCGGATGCTGTTGTGGCAACTGGCGCATTCGTTGCCCTGCGCGCCGAATTGTCCGGCGTGTGGGTTCTCGTGGCAGTCGCTACAGGAGGTAGACGCTTTGCTGAACTGAACATGCAGCATGTTTAGCTCCATGTTTGGCGGCTTGTGACAATCGATGCACGTCACACCACGGTGCGCACCCAGCAGCGGGAACTTTGTTTTCGCGTGGTCGAATTTCGACAGGTCCTTCCATTCCTTGGTCGCATGGCAGGCCTCACATCCCATTGCCTTTCCACTGCCATCGTGTGCAGCCATGCGCTCTGCAAACTCGCCATGGTGAACATCTTCATGGCAAGTAGTGCAACTCAGTTGCTTGAAGTGGTAAGGCGTAACCTTCGCACCAATCGAAGGCTTGTGGCAATCATTGCAGGCCACGGCCACATGGCTTCCGGTGAGCGGATAATCTGACTTCTGATGCTTGGCCAACGTAAAGTCAGAAACCTTGAAGGTAGATCCACTATGGCATTGCTCGCAGCGGTTGCGCCACGGTTCGCTTGCAAACTGGCCCTCGTGCTCGTCCTTGTGGCAGTCCACGCAGAGCGCGAACTTGATCTTGTAACGTGTTGCCTTACCGGCCGGCCTGTGGCAGTCGGCGCATTTCAATTTGGCATGCGGAGAAACTAGCGGGAAGCCGGTCTTGGAGTGATCCGCCACCGTGAATCCGGATGGACTCCACCCACTTACCGTGTGGCAGCTTTCGCAGCGGCCTCCGTCAGGGCGCTTCAAAAACTGGCCTCCGTGCGGGTCTGGCTTGTGGCAATCAGAACAATTGGCGAAAGCGATCTGTGTCTTGAAGTCCGCATGCTGATGGCAGGTCACGCAGGCGACCTGAAGATGCTTCCCAAGCAGTGGGTAATGCGTCTTCGAGTGATCGAAAGTGGTGGTAAAGTTTGATTTCTTCCAGGTTGCCGTTGTGTGACAAGAACTGCAACTTTGCTTGAACTCGCCCTTGTGGGGATCCTGGTGGCAGTCTGAGCAGGTCGAAAATGGGGTTCCGGCATAGCGCGGCTTGCCATCTGCGCCTGATGTGTGGCACTTCTGGCAGGCTACTTCCCGGTGTGCGCCGGTTAGTGGATATCGCGTCTTTGAATGGTCAAAATGCTCCGTGTCAATTTTGGCCGCCTTCCAGTCGACAGCCGAATGACATTGGGTGCAATTTGGGCCGAAACGCCCTTGGTGCTTGTCCTCATGGCAACTGGTACAACTAGGTGAAAGACCGAGCCATGTGCGGCTCAGGTCTTTGTTTGAAAGCAGCGCGCGCGCCGTCGGGGAGATATGTTGAACGCTGTGGCAGTTGCGGCAACTCACGCCAACGTGCTTGCCGTCCAGTGTGTACCCTGTTTTCGAGTGGTCGAATCCCGTCGACGTGGGATTCCAGTGCACCATCTGGAAATTCACGCCATTGTGATCGGAATGGCATTTCACGCACGCCGAACCCGGTGGCCCTGATCGCGGAAAACTGGCGTGAAGCCCGGTGTTCTGCTGCAATTCGGAGGCAATCTCCTTATGACATTCGAGGCAGTGAAAGGACGGAGCCCTGGCGGAAACTTCGTGGCACTTGATGCAATTGGTATCCCCGTTTAGGCCCTGATGAGCCTTGGCAAGCGGCCCTGGAGAAATCTGCGCGTTGGCAATCTCCATGGACGCGAACAGGAGAACACAAACCAGCGCCCAGCCTAGAGATCGGGCTGCTTCAACTAGGCATTTACTCCTTCGCCTATCGGCACGCATCAAAGTAGGAAATTGCAGCTCCACCTTGCTCATCCGCACGATCCTCACCCATTTTCCATGGTGCTCTCAGGTCTTATAAGACCTATTGGCGGTGTTTGGCCAATTCAGAGGAACAGCTTAGGAATCCCGGTTCTCGATTCAGGTAACTCAAGGCAGGGGAGCAATCGGGGAAAATGATTCATCGCACCCCAAACAAGCGCACGAAACAAAATTTCCGTACCGTTGGCTGGCAGGCAGAACCTGCTCTGGCTGGAGTATGCCAGTCCTGACCCATTCCGCGCAACCTCTTGCATGGTTTCTGCATATTGGTTGGGAAAGGGACTTTCTCCAGAATGAAGAAGATGACCTTACAGGTGGCCCGGCGGAACTGACGCCACGGCCGGACGCAGCAGCTGTGCACGGAGGCGCATCCCATTCACTTGGCCTATGGCAAATAAACTGGTGGCGATTGCAGTCCCTATTACGGCCAGCATCGCCCTCCCCTTGAAGTCCAACCTCGGCCGGGCATATTCGATCATGGTATGGACCATCCTTTCTTATGGCGGCTATCCGGGCTACGGGAGATGCAAGCCAGCGGTCATCCCAAAAACCAGACCAGCATACATTCTTGAGGCGCAGGCATCCACGCCTGCACTACTCGGACTTCTTGATGAAGAGCCATGTCAGGAGCCCAGCTTTGTCTATTTGGCTGTTGTAGTCCCAGCCAATATATGATGAAAAGTCGGAGGCCTCCGCGCAGCAGAATCCTCCCCGAAGCACGCCTAGACATTGGCAGCAGGGACAAATGAAAAAAGTTGAAACCAGGAAAGTTGAGCTGTTTGATACCAGCCTCCGGGATGGGATGCAACAGCCAAACCTTGATATTTCCATACCCAATGCAGTCATGCTCCTTCAGCGCATGGCGGCCTTTGGCGTTCGGTACGCCGAAATCGGCTTTGCCGGTGCAAATCAGTTTGTTGGAGATTTGACAAGGGCTCTTGGCTCTGTCGAAACCGGGGCCATGAAGCTGGCATTGTTCGGCAGAACTCGCGGTCGCGGTGCCAGGGTTCAGGAATGGCCCGACGTGCAATTCATTGTTAGCCATAAAGATCGCGTTTCCGTCGCAGTTGTTGTCGTCAAATCCAGGCTGCTGGATATTACAAAGTCGCTGGAGACTACGCCGGAAGAAAACCTGCTCATGACGAGCGACACCATTGCCTGCCTTCAAGACAAGGGCCTTGAAGTCATTGTGGACTTTGAACACGCCATGGATGCAGCCTATGGTCGTCGTGAAAACGGCAATCTTTGTGATGACGATTTCAGTAAACGCAGCCAGGACTATTTCCACCAGATTATGGCACAATGCGTCGGCCAGAATGTGAGTCGGCTAGTTGTTTGCGACACGACGGGGGGCGCGAGTCCCGACGAAGTCGCTCGGGTAATCGACGTTCTTGCGAAGAGTCATCCCAGTGCGAGCTTTGGATTTCACGGCCACACGGATAGAGGTCTCGGAGTCGCTAACAGCCGTGCCGCTATTCTTGCTGGTGCCGTTCAGGTTCAGGGCACGCTGCTCGGGACAGGCGAGCGCTGCGGCAATGTCAACCTGACCACCGTCATCGGTAGCATGCAACTCAGAGGCGAAGCTGAGTTTGTCACTGCCGAATCGCTCGTGGGACTCACCAGCCTTGCGCATTCGGCTTATGCTGCATTCGGGCTTGAGCCACCGCACGGCACCCCCATTGTCGGGCCCGGTGCTTTCGGCACCTGGGCTGGCATGCATGGCAGCAGCGAACGCAAGAACCCCGGGGCATATCTCTGGTGCGATCCAGCCAGAGTCGGCGCAAACCCGGTTATTGGGGTCAACGCGCAATCGGGGAGAGCAAACGTCGTTCTGCTCTCTGAGGCGCTAGGAGTGCCTCTTGACTCATCGAAGGCCCAGACTCTCATGGACGCAAACCAGTCAATGATTGAAGGCGGAGCCTTCACGGTCAGTGAAGTTTCCTTCCGGCTCGCCTGCATGAGGGTACTTAAAACCCTGCAAGATTGCTTCAGCGTAAAGAGTTGGAGAGTGCTGGACGAGTCCGACGAGACCGGGAATAGATATGTTCAGGCTTCAATGCAGTTGTCCATCGGTGAATCCACTGTTGTTACTACGCGTGCTGAGGGGGCAGGTCCGGTCGATGCGCTCACCAAGGCAATGCGGCAGGAACTGGAGAAATGGTATCCGGCCATCGCACAAATGCGCCTGGGCACCTTTACCGTTACCGCCATTGACGTATCTGCCCAGGACACTGCGGCTCACGTGCGCGTCACTGTAAGCTTCCACGCCGACGGCCATGAACCATGGATCACCGCCGGCGTCAGCAGCGACCTGAACCAGGCCGCTCTGATGGCCATCGTAGATGGCTTCCACTACTGGCTCTTGAAGAGCTCGGCAGCCTGAAAAACCCCTCCGCGTACCTCGCCTGCAACTTGCGCGGAGCTCTTGGCCAGCAGAGTACGTGCAGGGAGCTATGCTGCGCCGAACTTCTCCTCCTGCAGCATGTGCTCATATGCCGGCAGCGTCAGAAACTCCACGAATTGCGGAGCGCGAACCAACTCGAGCATGAGATCTGCCGCCTTTACATACGCAGCGAACCGCTCAGCGTCCACCGATGCCTTCTGCTTTTCGAGTTCGCGGGCGATGATATCTTCCACCAGCGAAAGGTCCACTGCTCTTCCGTCGCTGAGACTCACCTTCTGGTGCACCCACTGCCAGAGTTGTGCGCGGCTGATCTCGGCCGTCGCTGCATCTTCCATCAGGTTGAAAAGCGGCACGCATCCGATACCACGCAGCCAGGCCTCCAGGTATCCCAAGCCAACAGCCACATTCTGTTTCAGTCCTGCCTCAGTGATCTGGCCATCGGGAACCCTGAGCAGATCCTCGGCAGTCACGTTGAAATCTGGTAGTTGCTTGTCTATCTGATTAGCCCGCGGCATCAGGCGATCGAAGATCTCCAATGCCAACGGCACCAGGCCAGGGTGCGCCACCCAGGTGCCGTCATGGCCGTCGCCGGCTTCGCGTTCCTTGTCGGCGCGAACTTGCGCAACGGCCCTGTCATTGGCCGCCTGATCGCTCTTGATTGGAATGTACGCGGACATGCCGCCCATCGCATGGACGTTCCGCTTGTGGCATGTCTTGATGGCCAGCTTCGAATAACTGCGCATGAAGTGCGTAGCCATCGTCACCTGGGCCCGATCGGGAAGTACTGCGTGAGGGTCTTTGGCGAACTTCTTGATGAAGCTGAAGATATAGTCCCAGCGTCCACAATTCAGCCCGGCCGAGTGTTCACGCAACTCGTACAGGATTTCGTCCATCTCGAAGCTTGCCAGAATTGTCTCAATCAGTACGGTGCCTTTAATCGTCCCCTGCGGCAGCCCAATCTTCTCCTGCGCGCGGATGAATATGTCGTTCCAAAGCCGCGCCTCCAGATGGCTCTCCATCTTCGGCAGATAGAAATATGGACCTCTGCCACGGGCCAGCAACTCCCTGGCATTGTGGAAGAAGTAAAGACCGAAATCGAAGATGGAGCCGGACATCGGCTCTCCATCCACAAGCACATGCCGCTCCTCTAGGAACTTGTTGAAAAACACTTAGAGGTCTCGGAATGTGGCAAATATCGGAATACCAAAACCCTCACTGAGGCATTACCGATCGCTCTGCGGGCTTTGTAGGGCGATTCAGTTTTTCAA